>VSSQ01000024.1_pt1 | contig 300425 bp, 285 predicted proteins | sample 4763081 | NCBI WGS metagenome assembly VSSQ01 (sample SAMN12137344, study PRJNA551015) | bioreactor metagenome | isolation source: SDC9 anaerobic chlorinated ethene degrading culture | place: USA: Knoxville, Tennesee | collected 2015-01-01 | reverse complement strand
CATTACCCAGTTATATCAAGGCTCTATTCCCTCAACTGGGGTGCGAAAGTTGAGTAATAATGAAATAAGATATATAGATTAAAATTATGATAACAATTGTGACAACCTGTGGTATGCCGGCATAGGTTTCGTTTTTGATACCTAAAAACGCCAGAACGAGTATTGTTAAGGTGGAAAATCCAAGTATTACATTTGCTGCAAATAATGAAATATCATCTTGCCAGCTAAAGAAAAACCTTGATACAACCAGGAGTGTTGCACAAAATGACGGCAAGATTAATTCACATTTAATCAACAGTTTTTTTTGGTGTGCCAACAATAAATATCCAAAAATAACCGCTGCGGCAGCAATGCCAACACAAACGCCTATATAACCCCATTTGCCGGGGGCAACCGTTATGTATCGGTTGGTAAAAAATGCAGAAAAAATGCAAGCCCATATATACACCACGCAAAAAAGGCCTACCAATGTAGACCAATTGCGTGTGTAAATTGCATAAATGTTAGATGTTCGCTTACTTTTTATCATAGTCTGATTTTAAGACTTTTATACCAAAAAGGCAAGTCTCATCACACTTATTTTAGGCAAACACTATGTAATCCCCCTATTGGTGGACACTTTCTATGGCAAATCTTACGATTAGTGGATAGTGTTTTGCCAAAGCATGTCGGATAATTTACTTGGTTAAAAAAATCACAAAGCAAAGGGAGGAGATTAAGTTATGAAAGAAAAAACCAAGCAAAGTACAGAAGTATCAAGGCGCCGATTTTTACAGGGAATGGGAGCTATTGGTGCAACCGTTGTAGCGACCGGTTTAACAGCTTGTGCCCCAAGCTCCGGCGACAGTGGCGGCAATGCCGGTGCTCCGGCAACAGATTCCGGTTCTGCCACAACAGGCTACGATTGGAAAGCGCAATCCAAAAATGAACTCGCGTGGCTGCCGCCCGAGCCGGCGGATCCCACGGACATCTCCGAAGAAAAAAGAGCCGATGTTGTCGTTATTGGCTCCGGTGTTGCCGGAACTTGTGCAGCGCGCAAAGCCGCCGAAGCAGGCGCCAGCGTAATCTTAATTGAAAAGGCCAAGACCGCCGGTGTTTGCCGCTCGGGCGAATATGCCGTGCCCGGCAAGTCAAAGGTGTTTGCAACCTGGAAGCGCGGCGAGGGTTTTGATGATTATGTTGACCCGGAACTCATCGTTGACCGCGAGATGGAAGAAATGTGCTACTATCCCAAACGGGCAATCTATTCAAGATGGGCTCACAACGTTGGTCCGGTGTTTGACTGGTTTTGCGATGCGATGGGAGATCGCTTATACATTGCGCCAAACTCTACCGATCCAGTTCCTACTGACAAAGAGCAAGTGCTCTGGCCATTTTATGTGCCGCTGCCGGAACACTTTGATTGGAGAAAAGAAGCGGCTCCAACTTATCCCGTTTCGGTCAAGTTTTCCAACCCCGACCAACACGCTATTGTTAAGGCCAATGTTGACAAAGCGATTGAGAATGGTACTGAAGTTTTAACCAGCCATTTTGCCGAGAAATTGATTAAAGAGGGCGACAGAATTACAGGTGTCTTTGTGCGTGACGCCGCAAGCGGCACTCACAAAAAAATAACGGCCAACAAGGGTGTGATTTTGGCAACCGGCGATTATTCAAGCAACAAAGATATCCTTGCTTATTACAACCCTGACTTTGTTGTAAATAATGGACCTTTGATGTGGCCTGATGTGGACGTCGAAGGTAATCGTACCAACCAGGGCGATGGTCTGATTTTGGGCTCGTACGTGAATGCTGCCATTCAGCAAAAGCACGCTCCAATGACTCACTATATGGGCCATTTTGGTACATCCAAGGGCGGCATCGGCACAGCTCCGTTTTTGCGTCTTAATCTTAATGGCGAGCGTTTTATGAACGAAGACCAAGGCGGTCAAGCAGTACAAAATCAACTTGAGGCCCAGCCGGAACGTAAATGCTGGACAATCTTTGATTCTACCTGGGCAGAATCTGTGCCGTATTTTCAAGCCATGCACGGATGCCCGTCTTATGTGGTTGATAAGCCAACACCTGAGAATCTGACCATTGACGGTATTAGTCCGTACATTATGCCTGATGCCGTGGAAGACGCGGTAGCACAAAAAAATGCCACCATGTTTAAGGCGGAAACGATTGATGAGCTTTTGGCTTTAACTGATATTCGCGATAAAGAAAAAGCTAAGGCCTCAATTGAACGCTATAATGAGTTAGCCAGAAACGGTGAGGATGTGGACTTTGGCAAAGTTGCAACCCGTCTGCACACCATTGAAAAAGGGCCATTTTATACTTTTGAGAGTGGTATGTCAATGACATTGATTGTAGCCGGCGGTCTGGTTTCAGATGAAGATTGTCATGTTTATGACAAAGAGGGCAAAATTATCCCCGGGCTTTACGTTGCCGGCAATATTCAGGGCAACCGCTACCATGTGGCTTATCCAATTGCTTGCAAGGGCATTTCGCACTCACTGTGTATGTTTTATGGATACATTGCCGGTGAAAATGCCGTCAAGCAAATCTAATAATCTAAGGAGATACAGATGAAAAAGACTAAATTATTTACTGTAATATGCATGTTGCTGGCAGTTGTGCTTTTAGCGGCCGGCTGCGGCGGAAGCACCTCTCCAGCCAGCACAAGCGTGTATAAGGACGGAACTTACGAAGGAACCAGCGACAAAGGAATTCAGCTCGGTCTGAAAGTATCCGTCACCATTAAGGATGATAAAATTACCGACGTCACGGTTGTGGAAAATCATGAAACCGAGGGTATCGGCTCCCGCGCTGTGGCTGAACTGCCCGGTAAAATCGTCGAAGCACAATCCACGGAAGTGGAAACCATCAGCGGTGCCACCCTGTCGTCAGCAGCGATTAAAGAAGCCGTCAATCTTGCTTTGGAGCAGGCGAAAAAATAACAGCTCCCCAGGAAAATTTATATATATTCATGAATCATCAGAGTTAAAAGCCCGCGTAAGCGGGCTTTTAACTCTATGCCACTGTTCAATACAATAATTGCAATTTAATGAAACCTTTGAACGTTATAACGCATCTTGCGAGCAGCACGATGGCGCTGATTTTGGTAAGGATCCTTCTGCACTTATTTCTTTCAACCCGGGTCCGCTCTATGGGCTGCATACAGGATATAGTATTACCGCAGCGATCGGATCAATCAAGGCTGACAATAATTTCAATGCAATAGACACAAAGGGGAATCCTATAAAAGGTTTGTATGTAGTCGGGATAGAGGGTACTATGCTTTGGGCAAATATGTACACCTTCAAAGTCGGTGGTACTTGCAATGGTAATAATATAAACTCCTCTGGACGTAACGTTGCTAAGAACGCATTAGCTCTGATGGCTCACTAATGGCTGACTAAAGAAAAACTGTTTTCAAACAAGACTTGGAAACGGTTTTTCTTTAGTTAGCGTCAAAGCGGTTTATTGAGGAATTGCTGAAGGGGCTGTTTTTGCCTCTGAGAAGGATATTTATCCATTGCGGAGAAGTCACATATAAGAAGGTAGTAAGGCTCAGTGAACAGGTTCGTATTTCAATGCGGGGGTTGCGAATGAAATGTGTATCTATAGCTATCATTGCAATGGCGTCGCTGCTCGGCGGCTGCGGCCAGCATGTGATTATTGACTGGGTGGACTTTGTTCAACTCAATGACATCCATGCTCTGCATGATGACAGCAATGAGCTTTTCGAGCTGAAAGTGTACTCAGATAACCCCATTTATAGAAGCACAGACAAGATTCGTATTTCGGCAACCCTGAAATACGGAGATATAAACCCCATAAGTATCTCCGATAAAATAACGATTAAGGTTGTCGAATAGGAGTTAATACTTATATTAGTCAGGAGGGGAGACCATGAGAAATTTTAATAAGATTACAGTGGCAGCAATTCTAGTTATGGTCCTTGTTTTGGGTTATTATTTTGCAGGGGATTATAGGGCTACCCCACTTGCAGCGGCCAAAGCTCATTCAGATGTAGGCAAGAACGCGGAGCCTCTTGGCGATGTGGATTTCGGCTGGAGCAAGGTTTACATCCTTGATACAGATAAGGGACCCAGGACAGTCATTTCGATTAAGTCTTCGCTCTTGTGGAGGGCTCCAGTTGCTGTCCACATCGAGAAATCAGCTGATCCGATAGAAACTGTGGGCTGGATGAGTTATACAGACAATCGAGGACAGGCAGCAGTTTTGGCAGTTGAGACAACGGATCCCCAAATTGCCTTTATCGAAGCCGGGCCAAAGGACGATAGAGTAAGAAAAGAAATTACGGAAGGAAGCCCAGCAATCTTTTCCTGGCATAAGGCTATTCAAGCGAATAATGAATTAAATGCGATAGCTTTATCAACAGACGGTATGCCCCTTTATGAATATAGGTACCCCAAGAATACGAATGTTTTTCGGAGTGAGGAGTTTAAGTGGTACTCAGTTGATGGGGATCAATGAACAATGGAGAGTGGCTTTAGATGTTGCAACCAATGAAGTCATTGGATTGGCATTGAACTAAAAAGCAGTGTTTCTTTGTGGGTGGAATATAAAGGGCTATGTTTTTCAAGGTTGAAAACATAGCCCTTACTAAGGCTGATACAGCTTTACGAAGAGTACGGACTAAACTTTTCTGACGGAGAGAGCATGTCAAATTGGTCACTGGTGACCAATTTGACATGCTCCCAGGTCGCCCTCGGGTTGAAATCCATCTTTAAAATATTGGCTTTTACCGTTAGAAAAGTGCCTCTAATTCCGTCTAATTATCTAGCTTAGAGTTTAACTTTAGGTTCCGAAATCCAATCAAAGGAGAATCTTTTATGTTTAGATTAACGAAAAAATTATTGCTTGTATTTACAGTAATAGCATTCACCTTCACCTTTACTGTCGGGTGTTCTGCTCAGAGCAACCCTCCGCAGGCGAGCAGCGGGTTACAAGAACAATCACCTTCATCTGAACCCCAGCCACAGAATGAGCCTGAGCAAACAGCACCAGATTCTCAGATAACAAACCCGCCGTCTTCCTCGAATTAAACAGATTCCAGTCAGGCTTTATTAGTGAGTATAAGAGAGCTGGCTGAAAAAGGAAAAGTTATCAATAGTGATTTCGCGGCGAAACTAACGGTTATTGAAGATGTAGAGAAAAAATGGGGTAAGCCTGATAGCGTCGATTGGGTTGCGGCTGCCAAAGGAAACTATGCTGTTTATGCTGACCATGCCATGGTTTTCGGCTTTAACAAAGGGTCCCAGATTTTCGAGGTTCGGTCTTTTGATAAACAATTACAAAACATTACTCTTTCTAAAGTAAAGAATAGTTTTGGGACACCTGCCTACACTGCTACAGTAGGAGAAGAGGACATCATTGGTTATACTGCAGGAGAAGAGTTTAAGATCTTGCTTGTCTTCCCAAAGGCAACCAGTGCAAACCCGGACCCCGCCTTAGATCATTATTCGGTACTCTATCCTCAAGGAACCGTCAACTCTATGGCCAATGATCCAGGGAGACAATGGTAGAAAGCGGAGGATATTATGAATGAATTGTTTTCCATAGGAGAAATTTCTAAGCTTTTTAATATAGATGTTCGTCTCCTTCGTCATTACGATAAGATTGCTTTATTAAAGCCCGAATTCGTCAACGAAGAAAACGGATACCGTTATTATTCCACACGTCAATTTGAGTGTTTGAATACCATTCATTATCTTCGCTCTTTAAATATGCCTCTGCCGAAAATCCGTGAGTTTTTGGAAAATCGTGATGATAAGAAAATACTTAAAATTCTCAGGGAGCAAAAACGGCAAGTGGAAGAAGAACGCAAACAACTGGATCGAATCGAAAGGAAAATTGAAAACAGGTTATTGCAGATTGAAGACGCCTTTCAAACCGAATTCGATAAAATCGAAGAGCGTACCCTAAAGGAGAGGAAAATAGCTGTACTAAAAAAAGAGCTTGCCATTTCAGACGATCTGGAACAACCGATCCGTGAACTGGCAAAACGCAATTCTCTCCACGCTGTGATGTTTCTTGGCAAAGTAGGCGTTTCCATTTCAAGCGCCAATCTGCAAAGAGGCAATTTCGATAAATTTTCGGCCGTTTTTGTCGTCATTGAACCGGAGGATAACTGCCAGGAAAACTTATCGTGCCTGCCGGGGGGCAATTACCTGACACTGCGCTTCCAAGGCACCCATCCGGACGCGGAGGCTTCCTATATCAAAATGCTTCAATATATGAAAGAAAATGGGTATGAGCTGGCAGGAGATTCCCTTGAATTTGCCTTAATCGATTATGGCCTGACCAATGATCCCTCGAAATTCATCACCGAGCTTCAGATTCCATATAAAAAACCTTGACCCTCCAACTATTGGAGGGTTTATTATTTTACCATGAAGGAGGTTTTGTTGTGATAGGTACTATTGTCAATACCCTTGCTATTCTGGTTGGGAGTATGATGGGCGGCAGCATTAAAAAAGGCATCGGGGAAAAATATCAAAACGCATTGTATAATGCTATGGGGCTTGCTGCATGTGGCTTAGGAATCAACGCGATTGTCCAAAGCATGCCTAAAAGCACTTTTCCCGTCTTGTTTATCATCAGTTTAGCAATTGGCAGTCTTGCCGGCTCGTTTATAAATTTGAATGACCGGTTTGAAACGCTCACAAAACGTTTCTCCAAAGGGAATTTGAGCCAAGGACTCTCCACCGCCATATTGTTGTTCTGCGTCGGAACGTTATCCATCTTAGGGCCTATGGAAAGTGCACTTCATGACAACCACACTTATTTATATACCAATGCGACCTTGGATTTCGTTACATCACTGGTTTTAGCTTCTGCTTATGGCATTGGAATTGCTTTATCCGCGGTAGTATTGTTTTTATGGCAAGGCAGTATCTATCTCCTTTCAGGATATTTATCCTCTTTTCTGACTGCTGAGTTACTCAATGAAGTCTCTCTGATCGGCGGATTCCTGATTTTGAGCTCCGGGCTATCCATTTTGAAAATCAAGGATTGCAATGCATTGAATATGCTGCCTGCATTATTTGTACCGATTGTGTGGTTTATTATAAAAGCAATACTATAATTTCAAAGGAGCTTATTATTAATTTTTGTCATGTACCAACGTTTTTTCAAGTATTGAAAGGGGGTTTGTTTACCCCGTTTTTTATGCTCTTTTTAATGACCTCTTCCATTAAATTGATCCAACAGCTAAATCAGTCTGGATGGTATAATTAAATCATCGGGAGGAAAAAAGAAAAATAAGATTTCTCTGAGAACAGTTGGAAGGAGCATACATTATGGGTATGACTGATCAAGGAATCATGGTTATTGACGAAAATGAAAAAATTATCTTGTATAATACCCCCTCTGCAAAACCATTTTTTTAAACAACATGACACAAGATGAATGAAACAGGTTTTACATAGAATAAGGTAAAGGCCAGCATTTTAGTGGAGCAAAATTCCGCTGAATGTTGGTTTTATACCAACGCTGATCCATAATTTCACCCAGGAGGTGAGCACAATCAATAAGATTCTGATCGTGGAAGATGATCTAGCCTTGAGCGAAGGAATCGTTCTGGCCTTTAAAGACAATAATTTTGCTTTTGTGCAGACCCGGAACTTAACTGAAGCCAGGCAAGCGGTCCGGAACACTTCCATTCAGCTGGTGATCCTGGATCTCAACCTGCCTGATGGCAACGGGCTGGAGTTTCTGAAGGAGTTGCGCAGAACTTCGGCTGTTCCCGTCATCATCCTCACCGCCAATGACCTGGAGACCGATGTGGTCAGGGGCCTGGAACTGGGAGCGGACGACTACATCACCAAACCCTTCAGCCTGATGATCCTGCGGGCCAGGGTCAACGCCAGACTGAGAAACGCTCATCCCTCAGCCGGCGACACAGTGGAGATGGAAGGGTTTTGCTTTTCCTTTGCCAAAATGGAGTTTGCCAAGAACGGCGTTCCTCTTGAACTGAGCAAAACAGAGCAAAAACTGCTGCGCCTGTTGCTGGAAAACCGCGGGCAGACCTTGACCCGGGCCCAGCTGGTGGATGCCATCTGGACGGAGGGGGCCGAATATGTGGATGAGAACGCCCTCTCGGTAACGGTAAACCGTCTGCGCAATAAACTGGAGGACAGGCCGTCCTCACCCCGTTTCATCAAGACTGTTTATGGTATCGGTTACACCTGGGCGGTGCCCTGATATGGATATGTGGATTTGGGCAGTGGGGGCAGCCGCTGTTGCTGTAACTGTGACTGTCCTGGCAGCTGGTGTAATCTTCTGGCAGCGGAGAAAAACGCGGCGGATTATGGACTCCCTGAATACCATGCTGGATAGGGCCATCGAGGGCAGCTTTACCGAGACCGCTTTCGATGAATCTCTCTTGTCGGCCACGGAAGCCAAAATGGCTCGTTTCTTAGGGGTGTGCCAGGTGTCTTCCCAAAGCCTGGCTGCGGAAAAGGATAAAATAAAGGGCCTGATCGCGGACATTTCCCATCAGACCAAGACACCTATTGCCAATCTCTTGTTGTATTCCCAGCTGCTTGAGGAGCATAAGCTGCCGGAGGAAGGTGCCCTCTGCGTCAAGGCGCTGTCAGCTCAGGCCCAAAAGCTGGATTTTCTGATCGGCGCCCTGGTGAAAGCATCCCGCCTGGAAACCGGAATCATTGCGGTAACACCCCGGCAGGGTGAGGTGCAAGCCTTGATTGAGGCGGCCCTGGCTTCAATCAGATTAAAAGCGGAAGAGAAAGGGATACGGATTGAAGCGGAGAAGGCAGCGGGTAGGGCTTATTACGATCCCAAATGGACTGCCGAGGCGCTGTACAACATTCTGGATAATGGAGTGAAATATTCTCCCCCCCAAAGCCTGATCCGCATCCGGACTATCTCCTATGAGCTCTTTTACCGGATTGACATCTCTGATGAAGGGATGGGTATAACGGAGGCTGAACAAAGTCAAATCTTTGCCCGCTTTTACCGTTCCCCGGCAGTAAGCAGACAAGAAGGCGTGGGGCTGGGCTTGTTTCTGACCAGGGAAATCCTTGCCGCCGGGGGCGGGTATATTAAGGTGTCCTCAAAACCGGGGCAGGGAGCGGTTTTTTCGGTGTTTCTGCCCACTGAAAAAACGCTGAAATCTTACAAAACTGTTAGATCTGAGAAAGAATAAGGAAAGATTGTTGTGTTATTCTGTCTGTATCAAGAAAAAAACTGATACAGACTTTTTCTTTTGGAGGAAATGAGCATGGTTATTTTAAAAACAACGGATCTGCGCAAATATTACGGGGAGGGTGATACTGCTGTCCGCGCTCTGGACGGGGTGAACCTGGCGGTAGCCAAAGGGGAGTTCGTCGCCGTGGTGGGCACTTCCGGCAGCGGCAAATCCACCTTGCTTCATCTGCTGGGAGGGCTTGACCGGCCCAGCGGCGGAACGGTTGCCGTGGATGGGAAGGAAATTTTCTCCCTGAAGGATGAAGAGCTGACGATTTTCCGGCGGCGCAAGATCGGCTTTGTTTTCCAGAGCTATAACCTGGTGCCGGTGCTCAATGTCTATGAAAACATTATTCTGCCCATCCAATTGGACGGCAGTGAGCCGGACGAAGAGTATGTGACCCGGATCGTTGAAGCCCTGGGACTGGAAAGCAAGCTGCAGAATCTTCCCAGCCAGCTTTCCGGAGGCCAGCAGCAGCGGGTGGCCATCGCCAGAGCCATAGCAACCAAACCGGCCATTATCCTGGCCGATGAACCCACCGGGAATCTGGACAGCAGAACCAGCCAGGACGTGATGGGGCTGCTCAAAGTGACCGGGGAAAAATTCAGGCAGACCATCGTCATGATTACTCATAACGAAGAGCTGGCCCAGCTGGCAGATCGGATCATCCGCATTGAGGATGGCAAAATAGCGGGCGGTGAGGGAATATGATCAAGGTGAAAAACAACCAAGCCATCCGCACTCTGGCCGAACGCAACTTTCGCACAGCGGGAACCCGCAACGTGATTGCCGTGATGGCCATCACTCTGACGGCCATTCTTTTCACCAGTGTTTTTACTATGGGCTTTGGCCTGGTGGAAAGCATCCAGCGGGCCTCCATGATCATGTCGGGGGGAGATGGACATGCCGCTGTCAAATATGTTACAGATGAAACCTATGAGAGGATCAAAGAGCATCCTCTGGTCAAGGAAATGGCTTACTGCCGAATACTGAGCGACAGCGTGGATAACCAGGCCCTGATCAGGCGGCATACGGAATTCTGGTACTATGACGATGTGGGGTTGAAGTACGGCTTTGCGGAGCCCACCGGCGGGCATAAACCTCTGGCAGAAAATGAAGTGATCGCCGATACCAAAACCCTGGAGCTGTTAGGGATTCCCCTGGAAGTGGGAGCTCCGCTCACTTTGGAGATCACGGTTCATGGCCGGCAGGTCCTGCGGGATTTCGTCCTGGCCGGCTGGTGGGCAAGCGATCCGGGGTTCAATATTGGTCAGATCTTTGCTTCCCGGGCCTACGTGGATGCCCATCAGGATGAACTGCGTTATACCTATCCCGAGGATAAATCGCTGACAGGTACCGTCACAGGCTACCTTAAGTTTGCCAACAGCCTGAACATTGCGGAAAATCTGGAGAGGGTTGTGACGGAAAGCGGCTTCTCCATGGAAGAGGGCGACCCCAGCTACCTGGCCACCGGCGTCAACTGGGCCTATCTGTCCACCGGGGTGGGGATGGATGCCGGAACCCTGACTGCCCTGGCCAGTGCCCTGCTTTTGTTTGTCCTGACAGGCTATCTGATTATCTACAATATCTTTCAGATCTCAGTTTTGCGGGATATCCGCTTTTACGGCCTGCTCAAAACCATCGGCACCACCGGCCGTCAGCTGCGGGCCATTATTCGCCGTCAGGCTTTGCGGCTCTCCTTGATCGGCATTCCTCTGGGGCTGCTGGCAGGATTTTGGGTGGGGAAGGCCTTGGTCCCCTACTTGATGGCGCGCTCCAGTTACGCCGGCAGCGGAGTTTCCGTATCCCCCGATCCCCGCATCTTCGCAGGAGCTGCCCTGTTTGCTTTATTTACGGTCTGGATCAGCGCCCATAAACCGGGAAAAATGGCGGCCAGAATATCCCCCATGGAAGCGGTGCGCTATACGGATCAGGAGCGCAGCAGGGGTAAAAAGCTCAAAAAGTCCCGCCATGGCGCTAAACCCTGGCGGATGGCCCTGGCCAATCTCGGGCGCAACAAACGCCGTACGGTGCTGGTTATCCTCAGTCTCAGTCTGAGCATTGTGTTGACCAATACGGTATTTACACTGTCCCAAAGCGTTGACCTGAACAAAGGGCTGGAAAAGTTCAGCGACTCGGACTTCCTGCTGGGTCACGCCAATCTGTTCAACCATCAATACGACGGTGAAAGCAGTGCTATCAGCGAGAGTTTTATCTCTGCTGCCGCCGCTCAGGAAGGATTTGAGACCGGGGGGCGCCTCTATGGTTCCTGGGCCAGCTATCAGAGCAGGACTTCGGCTCAAACCATGAACCGGTGGCCGGATGGTTCCCTGGCCACTGCCCTTTATGGGTTGGAGGAATTTCCTTTTTCCTGCTTGAAGCTTGTGGATGGTGAACTGGATGGGGAAAAGCTGGCGGGCGGGGATTATATCCTGGAAGGTGTACAAGCGGATGACCAGGGAAAGGTGGAGACCGGCCGCTTTAATCACCAGGTGGGGGATAAGATCACCTTGAATTGCGGCGGTACAGAACGGGAAATGACGGTTCTGGGCCATGTGGTGGCCAATCCCCATACTAATACCGATGGTTCCTGGATGGGCTCGGCTTTCTTTTTACCGGCTGATATCTACCGGGAGCTGACCGGTAATTCCGTCCCCATGAGCTATGCCTTTAACGTGGCAGAAGCTCAGGAGCGGGACCTGGAAAACTTCCTGACAAGATATACTGCGGAAATTGAGCCTACCATGAACTACAGCTCGAAATTTACCGCCCTGTCCTCTCTGGAGGGCCTGCGGAACACCGCCGTTCTGATCGGCGGCAGCTTGGCGGCGATTATCGGCATGATCGGTGTACTCAACTTTGTCAATGCCGTCTTAACCGGCATCCTGACCCGTCACCGGGAATTGGCCATGCTCCAGAGCATCGGGATGACCCGCCGGCAGCTGGTGGGTATGCTCTGCAGCGAAGGGGGCTGTTATGCGGCCTTGACCGGAATAAGCTCCATCCTGCTGAGTGTAGGCTTCTCACTGCTTATTCTGCGTCCTTTGAGCGAACAAATCTGGTTTTTAAGCTATCGTTTCGTATTTTGGCCCTTGCTGATTATTCTGCCCCTGCTTTTTGTTCTGGGAGCCCTCGTTCCCTATACCGTTTATTATGCAACCGCTAAGCAAAGCATTGTGGAACGGCTGAGAATGGCCGAGTAAACAGGGGAGCGGAGATGATGTTAAAACCGGCCTTTGGGGGGAGTGATTCCCGCAAAAGGCCGGTTTTTTTAACAAGAGAAAATGAAATGACAAGGTTGACTTGTGTGGTAAAATAGGCATAACAATAAGCGGGAATATGTGGGAGCAATGCATGATGAAGAAAAAAGTAAGGGCTGAATTGACCAAATTATATACGGGAGAGTTGGCAAGTATAGTAGTTTTTTTGGTCCTATACTATTGGCAATTCGAGGGTTTTGTGCTGCCGGTACTCTATCCATTGTCGATCTTATGTTTTATTCTTTTGCAGGGAGCTTTATATTGGTTTCTTTGTTTACAAAGGCAAAAAGGTAAAACTATAAAAAAGCTTGGCAGGGTATTTTATAGTTTGAAATATATTAACTTAGCCCTTATCGCCCTATCTATCCCGGTTATATTAATGAGTAGTCATGATAATCTACTGTATACTGTTTTAGGCTTTTTTCTTTCATTGTTTGCCGTTGTGGAATGGATAAATTATTTTCTTGTTCGACTCTCATATAAGAATCCGAAAATACTAATTAGTTTACTCAGACATAATCAGTTGAAAAGAAGTAAATTGGCTAAAGAAATTGCAGAGCGTTGAATTCCAACCTGAATGAATGAGCAAAAATCATATCGTGTTCACACCTAATTGGCTTCTTCCCATGAAAACAGGCCGGCGTTTTGCACTGCCGGCCTGCTTCATTATACTACTTTTTTAACATTCAATCTCTGTATAGGAGGTTAAGTAAAGGCTTTCAGGTATCAGAAAGGCCTATTTTGTTAAAACAATCTTTTGTCCTTCAAAGATCAGGTTGGGGTTCTTAATTCTATCCTTGTTAGCCTCATAAATACTCATATATTTGCTTGCGTCTCCATAATGCTTCGCAGCAATCTTGCCAAGTGTGTCTCCGGCTTGGACAGTGTAAATTGTTCCGCTTTCGCTTTTAAGAGCAGGCAACAGTCCATCACCAGGTAAAACGAGGCTCATGCCAACAGTGAGGTTATTGTTGTTTTTCTTAAGGAGTTCCTTGTTGGCATTATAGATTTTGGTATGATACTCATAGCTTCCATAATGGTTTAAAGCAATAGTTCCCAAAGTATCCCCTGCTTGTACTGCATATGTAACATTTCCTTGAGATTCTGCTACGGGTGCCGGAGTGGGGGCAGGAGCAGGTGCCGGAGCTGGAGTCGGTTCCGGAGTCGGAACAGGGGCTGGCTCTGGAGTTGGAGCGGGAGCAGGCTCCAGAGTCGGTGCGGGAGCAGGTTCCGGAGTCGGAGCGGGAGCAGGCTCTGGAGTTGGAGCAGGAGCAGGTTCCTCGGTCGGAGCAGGGGTAGTTTCCGGAGCCGGAGTTGCTGTGCCATCGGAAATCTTGTAAACGATTTTGGTAGTATCCCCATCATTACCAAAACTAAGTACATAGTAAGGTTCCATACCCCAGAAATACTCAGTCAGGATTGCAGTTGCAGTTTTGTTGGCTTCAATTTCGGTTACGGCTTCTTCCTGGCCGTCTATCGTCCACATAAGACTGCCTGCATAGAAACCTTCAGGATCATAGGCTCTGATGGTGGCTGACATTTTTTCTTTGGGTGTGAATTTTACTTCAGCGTCCGCTTCCACAAGAACAACTTCGTATTCCTCAGCTGGGCTGGGTTCGAACTGAAGGGTTGCGGTTTCGGTGCCAACTTTACCGGTCAGAGAATACGAATACTTGTCCGCGGGGACACCGAAAACTGCTGACGGGATGGCTGTGAACATAAATAGGGTGACTAACAGAGTTGAAGAAATTGCTTTAGTAATCTTCAAGATACTTAACCTCCACTGTTTTATTTGCATTGATGCCTAAATATTTGTTCCAATACTCCTTTTTACAACAAATTTCCCCTCCTTACTTAGGTTATATTACATTTATGACTTTAAAATAGGAGTATTTTTAAAATACTTTTTTTCACCAAAGCAATATAAAAATTATAATATACCGTTAATAGGAATATCAAGAATATTAATAAGAGATTTTCAATTTTAACATTAGCAACTTAATGTTTATAATCATTTTAATTAATAATTATGCAATAGCTGAAGACTATCTTTAAAAAGCTATGGTAGGTGTCCTGCCTGTCGTGCGCGTTGGCACAGTTTTTTGACAGAGTGTTGTGCAAAATTCAGGAAGTCAAAAGGAAACAAGGCAGTATGCGAAGAATTTATTAAAGCTATTAAGGTAGAAAAAATCAGCAGGTGAAAAAGAGGAGAAAATATGGGAATCATTAAAGCTACATATGAGCATTTTGAGATTGTCCAAAAGATCGTCAACGAGACCATTGGAACTGTATATCCAAACTATTACCCCCAGGGTGCCGTGGTTTTTTTTCTGCGCCACCATTCCCGTGAAGCCATCCAAAAGGCCATTGCCGGTAATGAAGTATTCCTGTTGGAAGCAGAAGGGGAGTTCGTCGGCACAGGAAGCATCAAGGAGAATGAGATAAACCGGCTTTTTGTGTTGCCGGCCTATCAGGGCAAAGGTTTTGGAACCTTCATGATGGACGAATTGGAGGCGATCGTTTTCGCTGCATATCCGGAAGCTGTATTGGATGCTTCACTCCCGGCTTATGAGATGTACAGCCACAGAGGGTATGTACCGGTTGAATATCATCGCATAAAAACAGATAATGGCCATTATTTGTGCTATCACGTTATGAAGAAAGGCTGTTGCGGGAAATTTGATTCCCCCTCAGACTGAGGTTTGGCAGTTGATACGTTTCGATGGACTTTGTTTGTAACCATTTACACTTCAAGGGTAGCATAGGGATTTGCAGTGTAAATGATTACAATAGAGCAGTGTAAAAATACTTTAGAGAACGAGAGGAATCAGTCACATAGGATAAGTTCATGTAAATTCTCATTGGCTCTTTTTATATCCTCAAGCATATAAAGTGCGTGGTAAGCTGGAGGAAATCGGATCTGTCTGTTGAAATATATTATCTAAGACCTAACGGTTGGGACCATGTACAGACTGTTGACAATTACGACGATATGACGCAGGAGGAAAGAACCATGAGAAAGCTGAAGATTACTGTCATCCTTTGCTTAATTTTATTCATGAGCATAGCGCCTCTGAATACCTATGCTCTAAGTTCTCCGTCAGCCCTCACCAATAGCTCCGGGCTGAATGATGGCTCCATAGAGGCGGGGGAGCGAATTTCAGGAGAGGATCGCTACGAAACTGCTGCGGCAATAGCCAGAGCGGGTTGGGATACTGCGCGCTATGCCATCATAGCCAGTGGCGAGAGCTTTCCTGATGCTTTATGCGCGGCATCCCTTGCCAAGCAGCATAACGCCCCCATCCTGCTCACACCGAAAAACACCTTGGCAAAAGCGACAGAAGAAATCCTCTTGGCCAAGGGCGTTAAAGAGGTCATGATTATCGGCGGCCCAGGGGTGATCAGTGAAAATGTCATCAAGAGCATTGAAGATCTGGGCATTGATGCAGCAAGAATAGCCGGAATAAACCGCTATGAAACCTCACTGAAGGTAGCTCAGGCTATGGGTGACTTTAAGGAGGCAGTTATCGCTTCAGGCCAACATTTTCAAGATGTTTTATCCATTGCCTCCATAGCGGCTAAAAAAGGCATGCCGATTCTCTTCACACCCCAAGACAGCATTTCCTCAGACCTGAAAAACTTACTGGAGCAAAAAGTTGAGAATACTTATGTCCTGGGAAGTGATGATGCCATAAGTGACGCGGTCTACAGACAGCTTCCTTCTCCCCGGCGCTTCACAGGTTCCGATTGGTATGAGCTGAATGTAGCTATTGTCGAAGCCTTTGCCCCTGAGCTGGACATGAGCCTATGCTTTGTCGCTGCCGGCTCGTCCTATCCTGATACTTTAGCAGGCTCAGCCCTGGCAGCCACATATGGTTCACCTGTAGTTTTGGTCGGCAGTCCTTTGAAGGAAGTCACCAGCAGTTTCCTCCAGGAGAACAGCACCCACATCCAGAAGATTGTCGCCTTTGGTGGAACAAGCGCCCTGGCGGATAATCTGCTGGATACAATTGCCGTGAAAGCAGGAGTGGCAGATAATGCAAAAGGTAATGCAATAGGTAATGAAATAGGCAGCCAAAGCAGAGAACTGGCCGTGTCCAATCTTAAAGCCACATCGGTGAGCGCCAAACAAATCTATCTTGCCTGGGATAATAACAGCGAGGCTTCTTTATACACTGTCTACAGGGCTGCAGCCGCTGACGGAAGGTATATGGAGCTTGCCACGGCTTTTTCTCCCTATTATATAGATACCTCTCTTAACCCGGGAACAACTTATTACTATAAAGTAAAAGCACACACCAAATCCGAGTCCGGCCCCTACTCAAAGATCGTCAGCGGAACAACTCCGCCGGTCAGTGAAAACTTATCCCAGCCCCAAAATGTGGCGGTCTCGGTAGCGGATGCCCATCAAGCCAACATCAGCTGGGATGCAGTGAGTCATGCAGGTTATTATGATGTCTACAGGGCGGCCTCCGCCAATGGGGCATTTGCGCGCATCGCAACGGTTGAGCATCCCTACTATCAGGATGCGGATTTGACTTCCGGAATGTCTTATTACTATAGGATTCAGGCTGTGGCGGCTTCATCTGTAAGCCCTTACTCGGCAGTTGTTCAGGCCGGCGGGGACATGGACCCGGGAAGCTCATCAAGCGCTGGTGCCGGTTCTGCCACGGGTACTATCTCAGACACGAATACACTGGGAACTCCCGGGGGCTTCGAGGTGATTTTTTTGGAGACAGGTGAAGTTTATCTGGGTTGGAATAAGGTAGACAACGCTACCTACTATACGATATACAAGTCTGCATCGAAAACAGGACCGTATAGCATTTTAGGCACAGTTGTCAATACCCACTATTACGACGACAATCTGCTTTCCAAGACAGCCTACTATTACAAGATTCAAGCCTGTAATGAAACCTCAAAAGGATCGCAAACTGAAGCTAAATACGTGATTACAAAGTAATTGCAAAAAAAACTGGGCATTGCCTGCGAAGAATGAGTCAAGAAGGCATTGACCAAAGCCTATAGCTGCTCCCTGCTTTTTTAAATCCCACTGGTGACGGTGGGATTTAAAAAAGCAGGGAGCAGCAGAAATAGAAGGTGATTACATTTAGCTAATTTGGAAGACTATGTTGACAAATTAGCTAAAATTATGAATAATAGTTTATAGATAGCTAATCAGGAGGGATGACGATGAGAGTTCCTTCGACGGAGGTCCAGAACAATTTTGGCAAGTATTTAAAGTTTGTGGAAGTCCATGAAGAAATCATTGTGACCAAAAACGGCAGAGATATTGCCAGAATCCTGCCCTGTGACGATCCTCATAAAAGCTTGGTGGCAGAGGAGGCCGCCGAGTATCAAACCCGTGGGGGAAGGGTGACGTATGAAGAGTTTCTGGAACTGGTGGAATCTTCCGATCAGCGGTTTGAGCTGATCGACGGCATTATCTATAATCTGGCATCTCCTTCTTACGAACACCAATATGCCATTCGCGAAATAATGGGTACCTTTTATAACTGGTTTAAGAATAAAAAGTGTATCCCCCTCACTTCGCCTTTTGATGTGACCTTTTTTAAAGCAGAGGACAACATCTGTGTGGTTCAGCCGGATATCATCATTATCTGCGACCCGGACAACATGGACAAAAAGGGTAAGTACAAAGGTGTTCCCGCCTTAGTGGTTGAAGTTCTCTCCATGTCCACCAGAAGCAAGGATCTTATTAAAAAGCTGGAGCTTTACCGGCAATGCGGCGTCAAGGAGTACTGGATGGTTGACCCGAAAAACAAGCTGATCAACGTCTATGTTCTGGAGCAGCAGGAAATCGCCGACATCAGGGCCTTTCAGAAGGGGGCTCATGAATATGCTGAATCGGCCTGTTTCAGTGGTTTGAAGGTGGAGCTGGCTGAGGTGTTTTTATAAGAAGCAGTTATCACTTTTATTTATGTCATTTGCATTGAATGTCATTAGCATTTATTCGGAAGAGAGGCATTTCCGCCGGTTAGCAGGTGATTGAGTGATGAAATCAAAAAGCCTAAGCCCATACATCAAGTATATTGAACTGGACCGGGTCCGGGTTCCGTCATTTTCCCGGTATCCCTTTCATTTGCCGGCGGTAAGGAATTTGGACACCTTAGCGCTGCATCCTCAAGTGACTTTTCTTGTCGGTGAGAATGGTTCCGGAAAGTCAACCATTTTAGAAGCTATCGCTGTGGCCTATGGTTTCAATGCTGAGGGGGGAACCAAAAACTTCAATTTTTCATCCAGAAGGACCCATTCAGATTTGAGCGATTATGTGAAAGTTGTGAAAGGGACGAGAACCCCTCGGAACGGTTTTTTCCTGCGGGCGGAAAGTTTCTACAATTTCGCCTCGAATCTTGATGATCTGGATTCGGAAATGGCTTTCGGGCCGTCCTTAATCGATTCTTACGGGGGACGTTCTTTACATGAGCAATCCCATGGCGAATCATTTTTCGCTGTCTTTCTTAACCGGTTCAGCGGCGACGGCGTTTATATTCTGGATGAACCTGAGGCGGCGCTGTCCCCATCCCGACAAATGTCCATGCTCAGCAGGATGCATGAATTAGTGGAGGAGGGGGCTCAGTTTATTATTGCCACCCACTCCCCGATCATTATGGCCTATCCGGACGCGCTGATCTACCAAATAGCGGATGACATTGAACAAGTCGCTTACCAGGAAACCGATCATTACCAGATAACCCGCGCTTTTTTAAATCATCCGCAAAAAATGCTTAAGCTCTTATTGGAATGATGAACATTACCTGCCTGCCCAGCCTTCGGCTGGGCCTTTTATTTTTGCTAAGGTAAAGAAGAATTTTACCCCAGACACCGTGTTTTCCGCTCCATAGGCACTGCCATGGCGGTCCAGGATCTCCCTGACGATGGAAAGTCCGAGTCCTGTACCGCCCAGCTCTTTATTCCGGGATTTCTCAATCCGGTAAAATTTACTCCAGATATGGGGCAGCTCGGCTTCCGGGATGGGCTCACCGGGGTTCTCCACTTCGATAGTTACGGTATCGCCTTGATCGTGGGCTTTAATCTTGATGATCCCGCCCTCCAGACTGTACTTGATCCCATTGTCGATAAGATTGGTCAAAACCTGTTCGATTCGGAACATATCGGCGCTGACTTCCAGATCATAGGCGGGAATGCTCAGGTCCAGGTTTTTTCCTTTCCGCCGGAGATCCCCGGCATATCTTTCACTGATACTGTTTAATAAGCCAGTCAGAGAAAAATCTTCAACCTTAAGCTTAAAGCTGCCCGACTCCAGCTGGGAAAGATCCAGCATATCCTCTACTAGGGAGGCCATTTTTTTGCTTTCGTCCATGATGATATGGGCATAGTATTCCCGTTTGGCCCCATGGGTGATATTGTCCTTAATCCCTTCGGCATAGCTGCTGATCAGGGAAATCGGGGTTTTTAATTCGTGAGATACCCCGGCGATAAATTCATTTTTCATTAGGTCCAGCTTTTTTTCCCGTTCAATATCTTCTTTTAGTTTCTCATTGGCTGCTTTTAATTCCGATATGGAAGAATCCAGCTTGTCGGAGAGAAAATTTAAGGTTGTAGACAGACTGCCTAATTCGTCCTGGGAGTTAAGGGGACACTTGGCGGAGAAATCCATTTCGGCCAGTTTAATGGCTGTTTTATTCAGGGTGACCAGGGGTTTGGCGATAATCTTGGAGTAGATGAAGGAGAGGGCGAAAATCAAGACTAAAGCAATCAGATAAAAGTAAACATAAAACTGCCGGATAACCGCCGCCGCCTCCCCGATGGGCTGCAGTGAAGCGGCAGCGGTCAGAACACCGGTCACTTTGCCGCCGCTGACGATGGGGGCAATCCCCACCAGGCTGTTCTGACCGTCAATTTTTATACCGGAATGATAGACGAGGTGTTTGCCTTCATCCAGAACCGTGGCCACCGCTAAGGGGTCCGAGGTCCACTGCTGTATTCCGCTGATCAGCATTTTCATTTTGCTGTCCATATTGTAGGTAATGATATCATCGGTGATTTCCGACATGAGGCCGGCACCGGAGGCAGGCCTTTTGGCAATTTTGAGAAGCAATTGCCGTTTATCCTCAAAAATACGCAAGGTAGAACCCGAAAGATTGATGACGGCAGTGCTGGCGTTGTTTTTATCCTGGAATTCGCTTAGCAGCGCCGAGGAATCGGTGCTGTTTTCGGCCAGCTGGCTGTAGGCGCTGCTGAATTGCTGGAAATTGGCTTCAAAATCTTTGGTTTTTTTGCTCAGGTAAAAATTCTCGATAAAAACGGTCTGCAGCAGCATGGTCAGGCTGGTGAAGAAAATAAAGAACAGGGAGGTGATGATAAACAGCTTAAAGGTAATGCTTTTCTTTTGCTGTTTCATTGACCGGCCTCCAGTTTATAGCCGCTGCCCCTGACGGTGGTGATGAGCCGGCCTTCGCTTTTTAATTTTTGCCGGAGCCTTTTGATATGGGAGTCCACATTGCGCAAATCGCCGTAATACTCATATCCCCAAACCAGGTTCATCATCATTTCCCGGGTAAGCACCCTTTGCTTATTCCTGACCAAACAAACCAGTAGCTCAAATTCTTTGGGAGTCAGTTCGATGGGTTCTCCGGCCAGGGTAACGGTATGGGACAGCTGGTTAATGGCCAGGCGGCCAATTTCATAGATCTCCGGTGTTTCCTGAGCGCCTGCATCCGCCCTTTTTAAAAGGGCGTTTATTTTTGCCACCAGGACTTTAAGGCTGAAAGGCTTGGTAATGTAGTCGTCGGCTCCGTACTCATAGCCCAAAAGCTTGTCGTTTTCCGCCGATTTGGCTGTCAGCATAATAATGAGCACCCGGGAATCCTGCTTGCGGATCGTCCGGCAGACGGACAGTCCATCCAGCTTGGGCATCATGATATCGAGAAGAATCAGGTCGACCCGCTTGCTTTTAAAAAGCTCCAGGGCCTCAATCCCGTGGGCGGCGGCCAGGGTCTGATAGCCTTCATCCTCAAGGTAATCGGCAATAATAGTCTGCATCCGGGGCTCGTCTTCCACAATCAATATTATCTTTTTCATCAATAGCCACCTTAAGAGTTTAGTATGGGACCTTCGCGATATTCTTCATTAAAACAATCACGATTCCCCTCTGTAGATAGTTTACCATATGCCTGACTGCCGGAAATACAAAATAAGGCTTTGTCATCAAACTACCATCAAAATGCCATCAAACCGCCATATTGGCTCCACGGTACCGCCCAAATCGTCCCTTAAGATAAAGTGGACGGCGAAGAGGCAGGTGAAACAAAATGAAATGGCCGAAAATTTCCGCCAAGCGGAAAATAAACCTTTTGCCCTGGCTCTTTCTGGGGCCCAGCCTGATCGGGTTTGCGCTTTTTTATCTGCTGCCCTTTATGGACGGTTTTTTCTATTCCCTGGTGGACAGCCCCTTGAACGGCAATTTCATCGGGCTGCGCAATTACTCGGAGCTCTTAGGGAACCCGAGTTTTCTGACGGCCTTGGCCAATACGGGCAAATTTACCCTGGTCTGCGTTCCGCTGAATATGCTTTTCTCTCTGGGAGTGGCCTTGCTCTTAAACAAGAAGATCCAGGGCAGCAATTTTTTTCGCACACTCTTCATCACCCCGCTGGTCATTCCCGTAGCCTCGGTGGTTTTGGTCTGGCAGGCTTTCTTTGATATCAATGGTGTCCTGAACTCCTTCATTCATGCCCTGAACCTCCAGCCTGTGGATTGGCTGAAGAGTGAATGGGCCAGAGCCGCCATCCTCGTGGTCTACCTTTGGAAAAATACCGGTTACAGCATGGTCCTGTTCCTGGCCGGTTTGCAGAGCATACCTGTCGAATATTACGAAGCGGCCAGGATCGACGGAGCGGGACGCCTGCAGGAATTTTTTCGGATAACCCTGATTTATCTGACTCCCACGGCTTTTTTTGTATTTGTCATCTCCACCATCAATTCCTTCAAGGTTTTCCGGGAGACTTATCTTATGGCCGGGGAATATCCCCATAGCAGCATCTATATGCTGCAGCACTACATGAACAATATGTTTACGGCCCTGGACTACCAGAAGCTGACCAGCGCGGCCTTTATCATGGCTGCCTTTATTGTGGCCGCGGTACTGCTCTTGTTCATTGTGGAGAGGAAAATCAGCAGGCTGATCAATTAAAAAACTCAGGAAAGGAGGGAAAGGATGTTATCACCGGCAAAGCGCTTCAATTCAGGAAAGCATTCTCTCCATAAATCAGTCTACTTTATAATTCTGCTGATTCTGGCCGCTTTTTTTCTGTTCCCTTTAGGGGTGACCCTTACCAATTCCTTTATGAGTGAGCAGGAAATCACTACGAATTATGGCCCGGTCACGGATAAGAGTCTGAACGGTTATCAGGACAGTGGGGCAGACCCTTTTGCCCGGTTTGAGCTTATCCCCGATATAGTGACCCTCAAGCAGTACTACAGCGTGCTGCTGAAAAAGACCCAGTTCCTCTTTATGTTCTGGAATTCGGTGCTGCTTACCTTTCCCATCGTCATCGGGCAGACCCTTGTGGCCACCCTGGCCGCTTATGCCTTTGCCAAAATGAAGTTCAGGGGGAGGAATGTGCTGTTCTTTTTGTATATCGTCGTGATGCTTATGCCCTTTCAGGTAACCCTGGTGCCCAATTATATCATCGCCGGCCAGCTGGGCCTGCTGAATAACCCTTTATCGATTATCTTTCCCGGTATTTTCAGCACTTTTGGCGTATTTCTCCTCAAACAGTATATGGAGCAGATACCGGATTCCTATCTGGAAGCGGCCAAAGTGGACGGGGCCAGCCCCTTCCAGATCTTTCTGAAAATCATTGTGCCCATGTCCAGGGCGGGGATAGCCGCCATGGCCATTCTGGTCTTCATCGATAACTGGAATATGGTGGAACAGCCTCTGATCTTCCTGCAGGATGCGACCCGGCAGCCCCTTTCCCCCTATCTGGCCAAGATCGTCGACGGGGAAAAGGGACTGGCCTTTGCCGCCTCAACTCTTTATATGCTGCCCATGCTTTTGAATTTCCTTTATGCCGAGCGATACCTACTGGAAGGAATCCGGCTTTCCGGGATTAAGGGCTGACCCGGACAGGCAGCTTACCGCGGCTTACCAGGGAAGAAAGACAGAAGGGAGACGGAAAATGCCCAAGGAAGAACCGGCGGATTTTATCCCGCCTCATGAGGGTCGAAAAAAGCAGACCATCGGCCGCCTGAGTCTGATGTTTTTCATGATGATGATGATTTTGACCTTTTTCTCCAATACGCTGCTTCACTTTACCCTGCCCAAAGTGGAAGCGGAACGGCCGACCAACGGGGTCCTGATCAAGGAAATATTCGGAGAAGGGACGGTGGAGGTCAAGCAGATGTGGGAGGAATATGCAAAGGCCAATCTGCCTGTTAAGGAGGTCCTGGTGGAACGGGGAGACAGAGTGAGCAAAGGCCAGACCATCCTCAGTCTTGACATCCGCAGCCTTCAGGATAGTTATCTGGACGAACAAACCCGCCTCCAGCTTTTGAAGCTCTCTCTGGCAGGGGCCGAAGATACTCTGGAACAAAAACAAAGGGATTATGAAAACATCAAAGCTCTCGTTGAAAATGGAGCGGAAGCGGAGATCAATCTGCGCAATGCTGAAAAAGCTCTGGCTGAGGCTGCAAGAAACTGTGACGCTACCCGGCTTAATCTGACCATGCAGGAGCGAAAAGTGCAGAGCCTGGCTGGACAGGTGGCCAACGGTGGGATATATACGGCTCCCGCCGACGGCATCATTACCGAGCTGAATTTCGCCGCGGGTTCATCGGCCAACAGCGCACAGCCCCTTTTCCGTTTAGCCGATACCGGCCAGGGATTCCGTCTGGTTGTTCCCATAGCCGGCGAGCTGGCCGAATATGCCCAGCCTGGGGATACGGTCAGTGTCAATATTTACTCCCTGGATCAAAGGATCGAGGGCAAAATCGAAAGAATCACAGACAACGGCCAGCATCCGGGAGAACAAAAGGATGTATGGATTGACCTGGCCGGGCAGGGCCTAGCCGGGGAAGGTCTGGCCGGGGGCGAACAGGGAGAAATATATCTCAGCAAAAAAACCAAGCCCTACCCGGCCCTGGTGCCCAACAGCGCCATCTATACGGACAGCGACGGTTCTTTTGTCTATGTCTTGAAATCCCGCAAAGGTCCTCTGGGTATGGAAAACTATGTGCAAAGACTGGATGTCTATGTGGAAGACAGCGACAATGAAAAATCGGCCCTTACCAATATAATTGCAGACGAAGTCATCATCCAGAGCAATAAACTCCTGGCAGATGGAGATAAAGTTCTGAAGGAGGCAGCCAATTGAAACCGGGCAATACACAGCCGAGCCGGCCCCAATCCGCTAAAGCTGCCTGTCTGATGCTGGCTCTGGGAATTTTACTGCTGACCGTAAGTTCTGTTCTGGGAGAGTCCCTTTCCGCCCAGATGACCGGAATTTACGGCCTGCACCAAACCCATAAAATCACCGCTGTCCGGCAGGAAGATGCCGGCCCGGCGGGGAGCGGGCCCCTTACTTTGGCCAAGATGGGCCAGCTTGCTCAATACTATCTGAACGGCCATGATCTGGCTTACGGCACGGAGGTGTCCGCCACGGCCGTTTACGGGAATAACCAGAGCCCGGTACAGGTGCTGGGTGTCAATGGCCGTTACCGGCAATTTCACACCATTGATCTTATGGCAGGCAGCTTCTTGACTCCCGGCCATGAAAATCAACAGGTGGCCGTAATCGATGAGCAGCTGGCCCGCAGTCTTTTCGGAAGCGGCAAGGTGACGGGGCTGGAGATCGAGCTGTTTGGGCGTAAATTTACCATCATCGGGGTGGCTGGCGAGGATAATTCCCTGACCGGCAGTTTAGCGGCCCAGGAAACAGGTACGGTCTATATTCCCATAACCAAGCTCCTGGAATTGCAGGAAGGTTCCGCCATAACCTTCCTGGAAGCGGAAACCAAAGACAGCGGCACCACCGGCTCTAATACCGCCTTTCTGGAAGAGGCTTTGACAGCAGTCGGTCAGGACCCCGGAGCTTTCCGGATTACCGATTACACGATGGAGTTCCTGCTTTTGAATCAAAAAAAACACCTGCGCAATTCCCTGGCAGGAGTAGTGGTGCTGGGCTTGCTTTTCAACTTGTTCAAGAAAAATGTGCGGGAGACTTATGATTTTCTGGGTTCCCGGCTCAGGGAAAAATACTGGGGAGAGATCTTCAGGAAGGACGGGGGCAGGCTTTTTTACGGCCTGGTCAAAGCAGTGCTTCCTTTGGGAGGCATGCTGGCCTTCTGGTTTTTGATCCGCTTCCCCCTCTATATAGCGCCGGAAAACATACCCCAGGAGCTGATCGATCTTTCTTTCTGGGCCGACCTGCTGGAAAACCGGCTTAAAGCCTCTTTCCAGGGGGGCGGGTCTGGGGCTTTTCCAGGAGAAGCTCACCTGCATCTCCTCCAGGGGATCCAGAACTGGAATCTGTTGCTAAGCCTGGTTCTGGGCTGGCCCCTTCTGGGTTGGGGGCTTCACCGGTTAAATATCCCGGAGAAAGGAGCCTGGAAGACGGAACTGTTTTTCTGTACCTGCCTGATCAGCGCCTTGCTCCTCGGCACGGGAATTCTTCTGGCGGCAGGAATGCCATTGGCCATGGACGGCAAAGGAATCTTTCTGGTATTTGCCGCCGTATTTCTGGCCGCGGTGCTGAAAGGCGCGTCAATAAAAAACTAAGGAGCTGAGCAAAGAATGGCAGGACTGCTGCTCAAAAACATATCGAAAACCTATCCCGGCCAGGTCACCGCCGTCAGGAATCTTTCCCTGGAGATCCAGGACAAAGAATTCCTGGTTTTGGTAGGCCCTTCCGGTTGCGGCAAAACAACAACTCTGAGAATGATCGCCGGCCTTGAGGATATTTCCGCCGGGGAACTCTATATCGGGGACAGACTGGTCAATGATATCCCTCCCAAAGACCGGGATATCGCCATGGTTTTTCAGAATTATGCTCTTTATCCCCATCTGTCGGTCTACGACAATATGGCTTTCGGGCTTAAATTAAGGAAAATGCCCAAAGGGGAGATCAGGCAAAACGTGCTGGAAGCCGCCCGCATTCTTGACCTGGAAGATCTACTGGGACGCAAACCCAAGGAGCTTTCCGGCGGGCAGCGGCAGAGGGTTGCCCTGGGGCGGGCTATGGTGAGAAAGCCTCAGGTGTTCTTAATGGATGAACCCCTGTCCAATCTGGATGCCCAGTTAAGAACCCAGATGCGCATAGAGATCGCCAGGCTTCATAAAAAGCTGGCCACAACCTTTATCTATGTGACCCATGATCAAACGGAAGCCATGACCATGGGCACCCGGATTGTGGTGATGAAGGAAGGCCTTGTTCAGCAAGTGGACACATCCCAGCACATCTATAACCACCCGGCCAATCGGTTCGCCGCCGGTTTTATCGGCAATCCCAGAATGAATTTCCTTGAAGTTTCTTTTAAAGAACAAAAGAACGGCCTCTGTGCCGGTCTGGGGGGGGTTCTCCTGTCGGTTCCCCCTGTCCGGGGGGCGGCACTTCGGGCAAAAGGCTGCCGGCAGGGCGGGAAGGCAATTCTGGGCATCAGAGCTGAACATCTTGCCTTGCGCCCCCTGGAGGGGAGATTTCCGGCCTGCCCGCCGGAGCTGCCTTTGGTGCGGGGAAGGCTGGAATTTACCGAGCTGCGGGGAGCGGAGAACTATCACTACGTCACGGTTCAGGGAAGGGAGGTTGTGGTCAGAGCCCAGCCGGAATACCGGGGAGAAGCAGGGCAGGAAGTGGAGATCGTTTTTAATCTGGCCCAAGCTCATTTCTTTGCTCCGGAAAGCGGGGTGAATATGGAAGCGGAGGGGCAGGAACACTGCGTATCCAGGGAACAAATGGATAGTGGACTTATGTAAACAAATTATCGTCGGATTTTATATAAAGGGGTGGCTAAGATGAACAATACTATTTCGTGCCTACTAAGTAAGAAAAGAGTTTATCTCCTTTTGAGCCTGGGGCTGGTCCTGCTGCTGGGAGTATTTGCGGTGGGCTGCGGCAATCATCAGGATAGCGGAGCTGCCGGGGACAGCAATACCCTGACTATTTCCGTAGTGACCAAGGACATGTATCTGGATGCCGCTGTGAAGAAATTTGAGGAACTTCATCCGGGGGTGACGGTTAAGGTGGAGGAATACACCTCCAACCCGGTGCCGGCGTCCTCAGGAGGCAAAAACCAGGAAATGATCCTCCGGAAGGAAGATCCCGCCGATATCGAAAAATACCTGACGGCTATGAATGCCCAGCTTATGACCGGGCAGGGCAGCGATATTCTGCTCTTAAACCATCTGCCCTATGAGACTTATGCCGATAAAAATCTGCTGGTCGATATAGGCCAATTGATGGAGTCGGACCCAGGCTTCGACCTGAGCAAATACTACGGAAACATACTGGAGGCTTTGAAATATAAAGACAGCCTCTATGGGCTGCCCCTCAGCTTCAGTGTGGATATGATGGCCGCCGACAAAGCGTTGCTGGAAAATTCCCAGGTGGAGATTGATGACAGCACCTGGACCTGGGAGGATTTTGTGCAGGCAGCGGAAAAAGTCATTGAAGACAGAAACGGGGGAGAGGACGGGGAGATTTACGCCTTGGCCGGTATGAATGAAACCATGCTGCTCACTTCTTTGGTCCGGGAGAATTTCAGCAAACTGGTGGATGGGGAAAAGAAGGAGGCTTATTTTGACAGTCAGGAATTTCTGGACCTCCTGAATTTATGCCGCTATCTGATTGACCATAACCTGCTGAACACGGAACCGAGTCAGAATAAAGCCATGGAGCTGGCGGCCAGGGATAATCTTGTTTTCAGTATAACGCCTCTTAAAGGGCTGGTTAATCTGCAAACACTCAAAGCTACTTTTGGCGGGGAAGTTCAGCTGTTGAAGCCCCCCGGCCAGGAAGGCGATCTCTCCTTTTCCACCGATAGCTTGTACGGGATCAACAGCAACTCCGCTAACCGGGAACTGGCCTGGGAATTCCTCAAGTTTTTGGTATCCGATGAGATGATGAGTCAGTCAATGTTTTTGGGAATGCCAGTCAATAAAAGCGTTGTTCCCGAAATGATTAACCAAGCTAACGATACCGCCCAGAAGCGCGGAGCAAAGATCATGATGAAATCGGCAGGTGAGAGCCAGGCTCAGAATATAACCCTGGAGCCCCTGGCTCAGGAAGATATAGATTTCGTGGAAAGCCTGCTGACCAAGGCCAATGTCTATAACGGCACTAATCAAAAGATCCTCTCTATTGTCCAGGAGGAAACAACGGCTTTCTTCACCGGGCAGAAAAGTGCGGAAATGACCGCCAAGCTGATTCAGGACAGAGTCAATACGTATTTGCATGAGTGATAATCAGGAATAGGCTTCTTTATAAAACGCCGGCTGCCCAGCCGGCGTTTTTGGCTGTCCGTTTTTAGCCGGACATGGAGGAATTGAATCCATGGCTAAAGAATCTTAACTAAGTAGATGATAAACGATGAAGGGTTTGAGCAGATGTGAAGATGCATAGGGACTCCATATCCCTGAATTCTTATGAGGAAATGGCGGAATACTATTTCAGCTATGTGGACCAGAAGCCCTTTAACGCCTATTATGAAAGGCCGGCCACTCTGTCCCTGCTGCCGGATGTAGCCGGAAAAAGGGTTTTGGATGCGGGCTGTGCCGCCGGGTGGTATACCCAGTGGCTGCTGGATAAGGGGGCGGCAGTAACTGCCGTGGATTTTAGTGCCGGGATGATCGAAATGACCCGCAAGCGGGTGGGGGAGCGGGCGGAAATTATCAGAGCCGATCTGAATGAGCCCCTTGATTTTATGGCGAAGGAGTCCTGTGATATCGTCCTTTCCTCCCTGGCTCTCCATTATTTGAAAGACTGGACCCTGGTGATGAGTGAATTCCACCGGATACTGGCCAAAGGCGGCCTGCTTATCTTCTCCGTCCATCATCCCTTTATGGATTTTACGGTGTTTCAAAGAGACAATTATTTTCTGACGGAATTGCTGGATGATGAATGGGAGACCCAGAAGGGTAAAGTAAAGGTACAGTTTTACCGCAGGCCCTTGAGCCAAATCCTTTCGGCGGTACTTGAAGCCGGATTCCTGCTCGAAAAAGTGTTGGAACCCATGCCCACCGAGGAGTTTAAGTCAGCACAGCCGGATGCCTACCGGAGATTGACCTATAAACCTCAGTTCTTATTTTTAAGGGCAAGAAAACCGTGAGTTTTGGCGCAGGGTTGCAGGACAGCACAGTGGAAAGGAAGGGTCATCACCATGGCTGAGAAAAGAATGGCTTATCTGGCAGCGATAGTCTATGCCTTTATTATCGGACTATCCTTTATGTTTGTTAAATTAACTTTAACAGTAGCGACACCCTTGGATACTTTAGCACATCGTTTTACCGTTGCCTTTTTGGCAGCAACACTTTTTATCCTCTTTACTAAACACAAGGTGAACATAGGTTGGCATGATGTTGCCCAAATTGCGCCTCTGGCAACCTTGTATCCTATTTTGTTTTTTGGCTTCCAAATCTTTGGTTTGGCCCGAACCACTTCTTCAGAAGCGGGAATCATCCAATCCACCGTGCCTATTTTCACTTTGCTGTTAGCAGTCTTCATTTTGAAGGAAAAGGCCGGTCGGGGACAGCTTATTTCGGTATTTTTATCAGTGTTTGGCGTTATTTATTTGCTTGCCATGAGTGGAGCAGAATCTCAAACAGCTAATATAGTAGGAAGTGTCCTTATTATTCTTTCCGCTTTTACGAACGCTTTGTATAATGTTTTGGCACGCAGGCTTACCCAACGCTATTCCTTATTGACCCTGACTTATATCATGACCTTATTTGGTTTTATCGCCTTTAATAGTTTGGCGATTGGCAGCCGTATGCTCGCAGGAACAGTGGGTGAGTTTTTTCAACCTTTGCTCCACTGGCAATTTGTAGTTGCTGTTTTGTATTTGGGAATATTATCCTCCCTGGTAACCTCCTTTCTGGCCAACTTTGTTTTATCCAAGATAGAAGCCGCCAAAATGAGTGTATTCAGCAATGTTGCCACCCTCATCACCATTCTCGCCGGCATTTTATTTTTACAGGAGGCTTTTCATTTTTATCATGTCATTGGCGGCATGATGATTATCACCGGTGTTGTGGGGACCAATTTGCTGGGGGCAAGAAGCAAGGCTAAGGAAAAGGCTAAGGATGTTGAAGAATGAATTGTAGGCCTAAAACGTAATGCTCATTGTAAGTGTTATGGATTTAAAAAGTTTAGACAACAACAGCAAAGAAGGAGGGCCTCAGGCCCTCCTCCAAAATCCAGCCAAATTAAATTTGTAGTTGACAATAATTTTTAATCATAGAAATTTGCAGCAGTACTTGTATATGGACAATATGCAAATGGATGTCTAACGAGGCACGAAGCTCCCCACTTTGATATCATAGTCGTTGAGTTATAAACTCTGGCAGAATGATCAGAATTCACGTAATCAACTTTCATACCATGAACAATGCCAGATGGCCATGAGCCTCCGGTATATTGCGCGACCAGTGAATAGCTTCCATCTGTCCAGTACTTCCTTTGCTGTGGAGCATTTATCCAAATATTATTGGATGACGACTGATTGTGCCATGCGTATGAATGGCAATTGTATTTTTTAGTTGGGTATCTATCTATTGTGGCATTTGGATAATTATTCTGTACATATGTGAGAGCCTCGTTATACTGCTCAGTTGTGAGTTCAGTTGTGACCATTGTTGCATAAACGGTAGAGCCATTTGGCGTTTGTACTGTAGTGGAAACGTCTTGGGGCGAAAAATCTGGTTTGGAGAATATCTCCGGCGCTTTGGCCATGATGCGGCTTTCTAAAGTTACGAGGGCGTCAGGGGAGTAATAGTCTGAAAATTTTTCTGAAATCTCGTTGCGGAGAGCCTTGCTTTTAGCGACCATTGCTTCATATTCAGCTTGCGATAATAATTGGAGAACCTGATCTTGTGATACCAATACGCAAATGTAAGCTAATTTTAGAGTGGGGTAATCAACTTCTTCTTGAAATTTGGCAAGGTCGATGCTCTGGAAGTATTTAACCAGCTCGGTCCCAAGATCATTACGTTTAAATAGTTCCTGCAAACCTCCAAATTTATTGTAGACGCTTGTAAATCCGGTGTCATATGAGTTGAATAGCAAGACATCACCAAACATAGGGTAGTCAACACATGCTTTAAGAAGTTGGGGAGTAGTCATCCTGCTTAAGATCTGCTCCGGTATCTGGCAGACATTTACCATCTCATCATGAGTTTTGAAACTCTCCCATACTTCAGGCGCTTCAGCTGTTGTAACAGGATAAACATAAGGATTTTCCACCCTATAGGTATATTCTGCTGATGCCAAGTTGTCATTGGGCGCAGCCAATGCACTGTTACCAAAACAAGAGAGAAGCATTGATGCGATCAGCGTTACGGTCAAAAAACGTCCAATAGTTTTCTTTCCAGTTCTTTTCACTGTTTTTTCCTCCTATCTCTTCTTAGCATTAGCTATCCTATATGCTGATTTTACCCATATCTATGTTTTAACACATCAATTCCTCCTTCCTTAATTAACATCTTGTGTTATTGTGCTTGCATTATGATTAAACTTGTGCATTAGATAGAAGCGCGACAAAGATTGCAATAAACAAAACAATCAAAACAATAGAAGAGGTCATTGTCAGTTTTCTATAAGACAGAATATTTTCAATTCTGGTGTGAATTTTTGCTCCGCCAAATGCAGAAGCAAAACCCATTTTAGCGCTGGCGCAATTCAATAATGCGTGTGCATACTTCTTTCGTTCATCTATATCCATATTTTTTAAAGCCTTCTCATCGCAGGCCAACTCCATATCCTCTAAAAAGTATTTAAGATATACCCAACTAAGGGGGTTAAACCAGTGTATACAGGAGATAATCATGGCTAAGCAACGAAGCAAGTTATCCTTGCGGTATAGATGGACGTATTCGTGGATCAAAATATAGCTTATATCTTGTTCTTTAACATTTGATGGTATGATTATCTTCGGCTTTATTATCCCAGATACGAAAGGGATATCGTATTGAGTGGACAAATATACATTACTATGTAGATGTGTTGCAGCCTTAATATTCGGTTTAGCGAAATGATAAAGAAGTACACTGTAAAATACCAATATAGAAAATACACTTATCCAAATAATTGATGAAATGAAAAATACGGACTGTAACTCATCAGTCTTATATATAACTGGGAAGAAGCTGTCAGCAGCTTTTATTGAATTAATCATGACTAGCGGGGGAGTTTCTGTAAGCTGATATAAAACAAAAGTTTCTCTAGAGAATAATGAAATAAGTGTTAAAAGACTATATTGGCTTGATATTCCCAAAGGCAATATTAAACGGGTATACGGGATTAACCAAAGTGCATATTTAAATAAAGGAGGTATCTTCTTAATTTTACGAAACGCTAGAACAAATACCCCCGTGAGGCTACCGATGATACTCATATTAAGTACCCAATAGAATATATCGCCTAGCATATCCTCACTTCTTTTCTATCAAGGCTCGGAGTTCACTTAATTCCTGCTCTGAAAGAGTTTCATTCTCTAAAAATGCTGCAAAAAAGGCAAGTTTTGAACCATCGAACAGCCTTTTAATTAGCAATTCTGTTTCCGCCCGCTTAACATCCTCTTTCTTTATAAGAGATGAACAAACAAAGCCAGGCTCAGTCCTCAATATAACCTGCTTTTTGATTAGCTTATTAATAATTGTGTAAGTAGTATTTTTATTCCAGCCAATTTTCTCAGTAGCAAGGACACTTAATTGCGCTGCATTAATAGGCTCATTGTTCCATAAAATTTCCATGAGTTTTAACTCGCTATCAAATAGTTTATACAATTAATCGGCACCTCCTTAGACTATTGGTGTAGTCTGTGTTTTTAGACTACACCAATAGTCTAAAAATGTCAATATTATATCACAGTGTTGTTGGGACAAAGTTTATGGGGAAAAGAAAAAATGGAAAGCTAAAGATGTTGAAGAATAACTTATAAACTTAAAACTCTCACTATGCTGAGGGGTTAAGACTTAATTTTTTAGGGCGATCTAAATGAGTCCCTTGATTTCATGAAGAAGAATCCTGCGATATTCTTTTTCCTTCCTTGGCTCTCTATTACTTAAAAAAACAGGATACTGGTGATGAGCCTCAACCTCAGTTGGATGCCTATCAGAGATTTTGAAAGGCAGCTTCTGTACAATGGAGGGGAGCCGGAGGCAATATATAATAGATAAGGATTATCTGCTTAAAGCGAAATGATATAATGAATCATACTTTTATTTATCCCCATGGAAGATAGTACGGAGGCAGGTTTACATAATGACGCTTTACTATAACTATTTAGCAAAATATAAAATCCCCTTTTTGATTGCGGTCCTCTGTGTGACTCTGGAAGCAGTCTGTGATTTGCTGGGACCTACCCTGATGGCCCGCATTATCAATCAAGGAATCGAAAAGGGCTCCCTGGCCGAGGTCTATTACTGGGGGACCTTGATGCTGGCCGTCACTCTGCTGGGGGCCTGTTTTGCTGTGACCAGAAGCAATCTGGCCAGCTATGTTTCCCAAAGGATGGGCGGGGATTTGCGGGCAGATTTATTTGGGAAAATCATCTCCTTTGCCGAGCAGAGCGGAGATAAGATCGACGGCGGGTCCCTGATCACCAGAATGATCAATGATACTTCCCAAATCATTCAGTTCATCAATGGGATGATGCGTATTTTCCTGAAGGCCCCCCTTACCGGTATCGGCAGTGTGATCCTGGCCAGCTGGCTGAATTTCCGGCTCAGCCTTATTATCTATGGGGTAGTGGCTGTGGTTTCCTTATTGATTTATGCCAGCATGAAGTTCAGCTATCCCCGCTTTTATCAATTGCAAAAGGCTGTGGACCGGGTCAATCTGAAGGTTCAGGAATATTTAATCGGGATCCGGCTGGTGAAAGCCTTCGGGACCTATGAGCAAGAGACGGAAAAATTTGCCGAAGCCAACCGGGAGCTCATGCAGAAGGGGATCTCCTCCCAGATGGTGATTACCTTGATCTCTCCCTTTTTGACTCTGGTGGTGGGGACCGGAACTGCCGCAGTGATCTTTTTGGGCAGCCGCTTGTTTATGATGGATTTGGCCGATCTTGGCGATATGATGGCCTTTACCATTTATATGGCCCAGATTCTGACCTCTCTGATTATGATCACCACTGTTTTTACCACGTTCGTACGGACCAAGGCTTCAATGGAGCGGATCGGGGAGGTGCTGGACTGTGCCGAAGATTTTGCCCCCAGCGGGGCAGAGAGAAAGCTGCAGGGGAAGATCACCTTTGACAAGGTTACCTTTGCTTACCCTAACGGCAGCGGGGTCCCGGCCATCCGGGAACTTTCCTTCACCGTCAATCCCGGCGGGAGCCTGGCCATTATCGGACCCACCGGCAGCGGCAAATCAACCATTGCCTGGCTGCTGCTGCGCTTTTATGATGCGGACAGGGGCAGGATCATGCTGGACGATTACCCTATCCAAGAGCTGGGAGCTGACGAAATCCGCCATAATATCGCTATCGTTCCCCAGAAGTCCATGCTGTTTTCCGGAACGGTAGCGGAAAACCTCCGCTGGGGGGATAAGCAGGCCTCCCCGGAAGAGCTCAGGCAGGCGGCGGAAAAGGCCCAGGCCGATTTTATCGGGCAGATGACGGAGGGGTACGACAGCCTCCTGGGCAGTGAAGGGGTCAATCTGTCCGGAGGGCAGAAGCAGCGCCTTTCCCTGGCCCGGGCTCTCCTGAAAAAAGCCCCGGTCCTGATCCTGGACGATGCCACCAGTGCCCTGGATGCGGTGACCGAAGCTAAGGTAAGGGAAAACCTTAAGCATAATGACTACCGGCAAACGCTCCTGATCATCACCCAGCGCTGCGGAACAGCTATGTCGGCGGATCAGATCCTGGTCATGGAGAATGGCCGGGAAGCAGGTTTAGGGTCTCATGAGGAATTGATGAGGGCTTGTGCTATTTATCAGGATATTTATCATACACAGCTGCAAAGCAGCAGGGAGGCTTAAGATATGGCAGGAGGATTTCGCACTCAGCAGCCCAAAGCCCCCGCTCTTGTCAACCGGCCGGGAGCTGGGAACCGTTTTGTTCCGGCTGCCAAACCCAAGAATACCAAAGGGACCCTGGGGCGGATTGTCAAAATCTATCTGCGCTGGGCCAAGAGCATTTTCGCCGTTATTTTGCTCACAGCCGCTTCCTCCCTGGTAGCGGTGGCGATTCCCTATTATGTGGGGCAAGCCTTCAATACTTTTCATATTGCCGACAGGAGTGTGGATACGGCCAGGCTGGTTTCCCTGCTGCTGATTATTTTGAGCCTGTATCTCGGCAATCTGCTGCTCAATCTGCTCAACGGGACCATGATGCTGCGGCTCTCCCAGAAGCTGGTCTATACCCTGCGGCAGGAGTTTTTTGCCAAAATGCAAAGGCTTCCACTAGGGTTTTATGATACCCGCTCCCATGGGGATACCATGAGCCGGATCACCAATGATATGGATAATATCAGCTCCACCATTGCCCAGACCACCACCCAGCTCATCGCCAGCATCCTGACCCTTGCCGGTTCCCTGGCGGTCATGCTCAGTCTGAATGTGCCCCTGACCTTGGTGGTGCTGCTCTGTGTACCTTTGGTTTTCGTATTGACCAAAACCATCGCCACCCGCAGCCGGGCTTATTTTTTGGCTCAGCAGCGAAGCCTCGGGGCCCTGAACGGGGTCATCGAAGAAAATATTCTGGGTCTGAAAATGGTGAAAGCCTTCAACAGGCAGGAGGAGGTCCTCCAGAAATTTCAGGAAATCAACCAGGGCTTGCGTGCAAGCAGCTATAAGGCCCAGGTTTGGTCCGGCTGCATGATGCCCTTGATGAATGTGATCAATAATCTGGTCTTTGCAGCTGTGGCCATCTGCGGGGGAATCCTGACCTTAAGCCAGGGGCTGGCGGTAGGAACGGTGGTCAGCTTTTTAACCTATTCCAAGCAATTTGCCCACCCCCTTAATTCCGTAGCCGGTATGTTTAATACTATCCAATCGGCTCTGGCCGGGGCGGAGCGGGTTTTTGAAATTCTGGATTATGAAGAAGAAAGGGCAGATGAGGAGAATGCCCTGGAAATGGAACATCCCGCCGGTGCCGTTGCCTTTGACGAGGTCAGCTTCTCTTATGATAAGACCCAGCCGATTCTTAAAGAGGTGAGTTTTCAGGTCAATCCGGGGGAGGTCGTTGCTTTGGTGGGAGAAACCGGTGCCGGGAAAACAACCATCGTCAATCTTTTAACCCGCTTTTATGATGCGGACAGCGGGGAGATCAGGATTGACGGGGTGCCGGTTACCCGGATCAAACGGGCCAGCCTGCGCCGCTGCTTCTCGGTTGTACTTCAGGATACCAGCCTTTTCAGCGGCACACTCATGGACAATATCCGTTACGGGAGAGAGGATGCCACCGAGGAAGAGGTGATCAGGGCGGCGCAAATCGCCCATGCCCACGGCTTTATCGCTAAGCTTCCCCAAGGTTATGGGACCCGGGTCTCTGCAGCCAATGATACTCTGAGCCAGGGGCAAAAGCAGCTGATCTCCATCGCCCGGGCGCTGCTCTGCGACAGCCCGATTCTGATCCTGGATGAAGCTACCAGCAGTGTGGATACCAAGACGGAAAAAGATATCCAGAAAGCTCTGGTCAGCCTGATGCAGAACCGGACCAGCTTTCTGATTGCCCACCGTCTTTCCACGATCCGGGATGCGGACCGCATCATGGTGATCGGGGAGGGGCAGATCCTGGAATCCGGCAACCACCAGAGTCTGATGACAAAGCAAGGCCGATATTATGAAATGGTCATGAGTCAGCTGGGCAGTCAAATGGCTAAATCCTTTTCATTAAAAGCATAGATCCCTAACTGCAGAAGAATTACAGAGCCGGCCGTCAGCCCGATGATCTTCCTGGCCGGATCGGAAGTCCCTTCAAGCACCTCCTGGGGCTGGTAACACTGAAAGAGAGACAGCCTGCGCATCCAGGAATGCTGCTCACTGAGTCCTCCGGCCACATCCAAGGCGTAAAAGGTTAAGGTTGCTCCCGCCGCCAGAGTGAGAGCCAGATCTTCCTGGGCGGTCAGGGCGGAAAAAAACAGGCTGTAAGCGCCAATCAATGAATAAAAGGCCAGGCTGAGCAGCCCAAAACGACAATAGCGCCAGCTGTCGATAGTAATGCCAAAGCGGTAGGCTCCACCGCACAGTCCCAGCAGGGTGGCCAAAACCAGCAGGGCATTCCCGCTGAAAAGCACCAGAGCCTGAGTGAACAGATAGTCACCCCGGGGAACCGGAGTGGAGAGGAGCAGGGCCAGAGAGCCGTCATCGGCCAATTTGGCCAGCAGTTCATTGGCTGTCTCCACATTGTATAAAGACATCAGCATGGCCCAAATCCGCGCCAGGAATTGGGCGGAGATAAAGGCTTCAAAGGTATCCACCCGTGCCTCTGCGGCGACTCCGAATACGGTTTTTACAGCTGAGGGTATGGAGTCGGTGAGCTGTGTCACGGCCGAATTCTCTGCAATCACAGGGTAGACCCAGGTTAAAAGGGTTTCATAGAGGACGATGCCGGCGGCGAGTTTGGCTACTTTTTTACGGTTTTGCTTCATCATGGCTCGAAATAAGGCCCGGTTCAAGTGTTATCCCCCCTTAAGCTTGAGTGGTAATAGTGCATAAACGCTTCTTCCAGCTCCAGGGAGCCTTGCTGAAAACGCCTGACCCGGATTTGGGCCAGGGTTTTCCATAGTAATTCCTGTTCACCGGTGACTTGGATCGTAAATTTATGATGATCCAAGGGATAAAGGGTAAGGCCGCTTTGCCGGAGCAATTCGGCATCCTCTTCTCCGCTTACCTCAATGTCAAAGGTTTGGCGCTCTTTCTGTTTGAGCAGGGTTATATCCTGGATGGCCAGCAGCTCGCCATCCCGAATCATTCCCACCCGCTCACAGGTTCTTTCGATCTCTGCAAAATGATGGGAAGACATGAAAATGGTTTTTTCGCGTTTCTTTTCCTCAAGAATCAATTCGATAAAGGTTTTCTGCATAAGAGGATCAAGCCCTGAGCTGGGTTCATCCAAGATAAGAACAGGAGCGTCCAGCATCAATGCGGCAATGATGCCCAACTTCTGCTTCATGCCCTTGGACATTTTGCGAATCCTCTGCTTCGGATCGAGTTCGAGAGCCCGAAGCAGGTCTCTTTGTTTCTTTCTGATCGTTGGCGGTGCTCCATGCATACCTTCGATAAGATCCAGAAATTCCTGGCCGGTAAACTGTTCCATAAAATGCAGTTCTCCGGGCAGATAAGCGGTGATTTCCTTTAACTCCGCCCGATCCCGCCAGCAGTCCAGCCCCCAAATGTTGGCACTGCCCAGGTCGGGTTTCATAAACCCCATCAGCAGGCGGATGGTGGTGGTTTTGCCGGCTCCGTTCGGTCCTAATAAGCCCAAAGCTGTCCCTGACTCGACCTGAAAGGAAAGGTTCTTTACCCCTCTTACTTCATGATAGGATTTCGTGAGTTCACTGACTTCAAGCAAGGCTGGCCACCTCTTTAAAAACCTTTTTCTTCCATAAGCTATGCTCTTTACAGTTAATTCGTGATGGGTCATGTTCAGCCGGTTGTTCTGTCTGAGGCAGAAAAGAGAACGCTTGCCAAGCTCACTACTCTATGATATTATATAGCGGTAGTCAACATTATAGACTACCCATGTTGTTGAAGACCAGGGAGGTAGTATTCTGGATAACCTAAGCGAGATGCTCAAAGGCGTTTTGGATGGGATCGTGCTGGAGATTATCAGCCGCGGTGAAATATACGGGTATGAGATTGCCAGACAACTGCATGCCATGGGGTTTAAAGACCTTGCGGAGGCAACCGTGTATGCGCTGCTTTTACGGCTGGAGAAAAACAAGCTGGTTCACATCACCAGGAAGCCCTCGGAAATGGGGCCCCCCCGAAAGTTTTATACGCTCAACGAGCGGGGGGTTGAAGAGCTGGCAGCCTATTGGGCAAGATGGGATTTCTTAAGTGAGCGTATTCATATTTTAAGAAATAATGGAGGCAAGAGTAATGAGCTTCAGTAAAGAGATCAGGGAAAAAATCCGCCGGTTTGCCGAAGAGCAATCCCAGCACTACCTGGAAGAAGCGGAGATGACTTATCTGGAGAAGCTGCGCCGTAAAACCGGTGAAACGAAAAGCAAGGTCACAGCCAAGCTGGCCAAGCTGAAGAACCGCTCGGCGACTGCTCTGGAAGCGCAAAACGATATGATTCTTTATATGAGCGATTACATGAATGATTTGATTGCCGAGGGATACTCCGAGCAGGACGCTTTTAAGCAGGCCAAGGAGGAGCTCAGATTCCGCAGTGAAACAGCTAAGTCCAGCGATTTGCAGGAGCGGTTTGCCGAATACTATGCCAATATGAATCCTGCCGATTATGAAGCCGTGGGTTTGTTTTACGCAGGCTTTCTGTTCTTTGGCATTGCCATCGGCGCTCTGACCGGGTTTATCGGCAGCGGCGGCCGGGAAATGTTCATGTCCGGCGGTTGGATTGATACCCTGATTGGAGCTGCCGTGGGCATAACCATCGGCCTCGGCTTGGGACTGATCAGCCATGCCATCATCGCTTTAAAGAAAAAGCTTCCGTCATAAGGAAATCTTAAGGAATCCATAAGCTGGAATTCCTATATGGCTCCTTGTTCTGTGTTTGAATAATATCAGCACAAAATAAGGAGTTGTTTTTATGGCCCAAAGACCAAGGAGAAAAAAGCGCAAATCAAAACCCCCCGTGCTGTTGTTACTTCTGCTCCTGGTTGTTATAGCCGTCTTGGGATATAAGTACCTCCCTGAATCTCAGCAGTTAGCAGAGAAAATCTCCGGGGACAGAACAGGGACAGTTTCCCAGCTGAAGCCGGAGACCCGGCCCACGTCCGTATCCGTCGGCAGGCTGAACAGTTCTCAGGCTATTCTGGTCCGTTTAAAGGATCAAAAGATTCTCATGGCAAAGAACAGTGAGGAAAAAGTCTATCCGGCTTCCTTGACCAAAATCATGACAGCCATTCTGGCTATAGAAAATCTGCCTGATCTGCAGGAGAAAATTCAACTTCCCCCAGCAATCTTCCAGGGATTGTACCAAGCCAATGCCAGCATGACAGGCTTTCAGCCGGAGGAGCAGGTCAGCGCCATGGATCTGTTATACGGTGTTATGCTGCCCAGCGGTGCGGAAAGCTGTGTCGGGCTTGCGGAGAGAATTGCCGGCTCAGAGGGGAAATTCGCTCTTCTGATGAACCAAAAGGCGGCAGAGCTGGGCATGAATCATACCCATTTTGAAAATGCCACCGGACTTCATGCTGAAAACCATTATACAACCGTCAAGGATCTGGCGGTTCTGCTCAGTTATGCCCTGCAAAATGATCTGTTCCGGGAAGTTTTTACTGCATCCCGTTATTCCACCCCGCCTACCAATAAGCATCCCGGCGGCATAACCTTTTACAGCACCATGTTCTCAGCCTTGAGCAGCCCAAAGATCGCCGGAGGGGAAATTTTAGGGGGAAAGACCGGATATACCGATGAGGCGGGTTTATGCCTCGCCAGTCTCGCCCAAGTAGGCAAGGAGCAATACATTCTGATCACAGCCGGGGCCAAAGGGAATCATGATTCCGAGCAGTACAATATTAGCGATGCCCTGGCCGTGTACAACAGCCTGGGCAAGGAATAGAATTCGGCCCTTTTTCAGGTAGGAGGCTCCCGATCCGGCTTTCTGGAAAATTAAAAGATGCCAGATCGGAAGACAGTCTTAAAAAGGCCGGTTATACTTAGAGATGAGAGGGGAAGTATGGCATAATAAAAGTGAAAAACAAAATTCACCTCAGTAAAGGAGTGGTCCGATGCAAACAGAAATCAAGAAGCAAATGCAGGAACTGGCGGAAGAAGAATACCGGGTGTTTTCCTCGGGCCTGCTTCCGAATATCGGCAATATCTTAGGGGTCCGTCTGCCCCTTTTGCGCAAACTGGCCAAGCAGATCACCAAGGCAGACTGGCGGGAATACTTAAAGACGGCCCGGGAGGATTCCTTTGAGGAAATCATGCTCCAGGGCATGGTCATCGGTTGTGCTCAATGTTCGGCCCCAGAAAGGCTTGCTTATATCCAGGGATTTGTGCCGAAGATCGATAATTGGTCGGTGTGTGACAGCTTCTGCAACGGGCTGAATTTTACGAAAGAAAACAAGGAGCTGGTTTGGGAGTTTCTCCAGCCCTATCTCCGCTCGGAACAGGAATTTGCCATCCGCTTTGGGGTGGTCATGCTGCTCACCTACTATAGTGACCATGAGTATATCAAAGCCGTGCTGGAAGGATTGGACGGCATCCGGCACGAAGGATATTATGTTAAAATGGCGGTGGCCTGGGCCATTTCCATCTGCTATATCAAGCTGCCGGAAGAGACCCTGCCTTATCTGCAGCATAACCATCTGGATGACTTCACCTATAACAAAGCCCTGCAAAAGATCACGGAATCCTACCGGGTGGATCAGGAAACCAAAAAGCAGATTCGCCTGATGAAGCGCCGATGATCATCAGTGCCAGCCGCCGTACGGATATCCCCGCCTTTTATTCCCAATGGCTGCTCAACCGCCTGCAGGAAGGGTATGTTCTGGTGCCCAATCCCAGGAATCCCTCCCGTTACAGCCGTGTGGAGCTAAACCCTCAGGTCGTGGATTGCCTCGTTTTCTGGACCAAGAATCCATCCCCCATGCTTTCCCGGTTGGCTGAGATCGCTGCTCTGGGCTACCCCTTTTATTTTCAGTTCACCCTGACCCCTTATGACGGGGAGCTGGAGCAGAACCTGCCGCCTAAGGAAACTCTGCTGAACCTCTTTCAGAAGCTGAGTGCTATGCTGGGTCCGGAACGGGTGGTATGGCGGTATGATCCTGTGATTCTGACCCCGGAGCTGGGCCTGGACCTTGAGTATCACCTGAGGCAATTTGAACGCATGGCGGCGGCTCTGGCAGGTTACACCCAGCGCTGCATTTTCAGCTTTTTGGATATGTATCCTAAGGTGGGCAGAGCCATGAGTCTGGTCTTAGCTCAGGAAGCAAAGGAAGCGGATGAAACAGCCATGGGCCGAATTGCCGAGGGCTTTTCCACCATTGCCCGGAAGCATGATCTGGAACTCTTTACCTGCTGCGAGCCTGTGGAGTTGAGCCAATATGGAATTAAGCATGCTTCATGCATCGATCAAGGTATGGTTGAAGAGATCCTTAAGTGTAAAATCCAGGTCAAAAAGGACCCTAATCAGCGGCCCTCCTGCGGATGCGTGGAAAGTGTGGAGATCGGCACCTATGATAGCTGCCCCCATGGCTGCCTTTACTGTTACGGGACATCTTCATCTAAAACTGTTCGCAGCAATATGGCTTGCCATGATCCCAAGTCACCGGTTTTGATTGGCGATCTTCCCCGGAACGCCATCATTACGGAACGGAAAATGTGCTCCAGGAAAGACGCCCAGTTAACTTTGTTTTAAAGAAAGTATAGCAGGGTGTAAAATTTTGTTTTCGGTGTGGATACCATTTGAAATTATTCCTTCATCAGTCCATAATAACAATAGATATAGAACGATGGTAAGGGGTCCAAGCCTTGCTTTGATTTGTTTAACCTGAATGTAAGGTTAATCAAGTGAATATCGACGTAGTTAACTCAGAAGTTGAGAGGATTATTTGAAGGAGGGGAAGTTCGCAAGTGAATTTTTTTAAGAAAGCACCTTGTGAAGAAGCATTGTGTGTTATTAAGAGTGTAGAAGACCGCTTAAATGGGTTGGAAGTTGAGCTTCCGGATGTGCAGTATCCCATTCACCAAAATCTTGTGAAGATTTTCGAGAAACTCTTGGGCAGCGAAGAGCACATGTCCAAAAGCTCCAAGAAAATGATTGGCCTTACCTCGGCCTTAAGCAATTTTGACGTGGAGATGACCCATTCTTCCCATAAATTGATTGAATTCGCCAGAGAGATGTCAACCATCAGCGAATCCAATCTGGCGATTGTGGAAGAGATCAGTGCCAGTATGAGTGAAGTGAATGACACTATCAGCAACACTTCCGAAGTGATGAACAGCCTTCAGGAATCCTCCCGGGCACTTGTCCTCAAAAACGACGAGAGCATTGCCCGGATTGAGGAAATCGATGTGCTGAAAAATGATGTTTCCAAAGATGCGGCGTTGATGAGCGAACAGATCAAGGTGCTGGTGGAGATGGCGGTCAAGGTAAATGAGATTGTGGACGGTGTGGAGAATATCGCCAATCAGACCAACCTGCTGGCCTTGAATGCGGCCATCGAGGCAGCCCGGGCCGGAGAAGCGGGAAAAGGCTTTGCTGTGGTCGCGGATGAAGTGAGAAAGCTGGCGGACAGCACCAAAACCAGCCTGGGAAACATGCGCTCCTTTGTCAATAACATCCAACAGGCAGCGGTAAGCGGGCAGTCCAGCATGGAAAACACCATGAATTCCACGGCTAAAATGCACACCAAATTGGATATGATTTCTAAAACCATCATTGAAAACGTATCTATGTTAAAGAACACGATCAGTGATGTTGATCTTATTACAGAGTCCCTGGGACATATCAAGGAATCCGCCGGTCAGATCAATCAGGCCATGGAGGCGTCCACCCAGGATGCCGAAAAGCTCAACCTGATGACCCAGAGAATTCAGGATGATGCGACCCAAAGCGCCGACAACGCTAAAGAGATAGCCAGGATCGATGACGAACTCAGCGGCCTGGTCAGAGAAATGATCACCGCCCTGAACGGCGGCAAAAACGCTGTATCCAATCAGGAACTCCTGGAGAATATCAGCAAGGCCAAGGCGGCTCATGCCAACTGGATTAAAAACCTGAGCAGAATCGTGGAGGAAATGACAACCTATCCTTTGCAAACCAACTCGAAGAAATGCGCCTTTGGTCATTTTTATCACTCCATGGATGTTTCCGGAACGGTTTTGAAAGACGCCTGGCGGGCCATCGATCAGGTCCATGACGAATTTCATACCAGCGGCAGTAAGGTCATCGAGGCCGTCAAAGAAAATAAACCGGAATTGGCCAGGAATCTGTTTTTACATACGAAGGAACTTTCCCAGAATATCTTTGCTAAATTGGACGAAGTCACCCATATCATAGAAAGCAGTGCCGCTCAAGGGGTGGAGATCCTGAGAACCAGTAAGGCGAGCTGAACACAATCCTTTTGCCGCTTATCTGGTGCGAACCTGTAGTGAACATGAAAATGATGGGGGGTTCGCACTGCGAAATATGAGGGAAATTGTTGTAATATGGAGATTGTAGTAGGTCTGGCTTTGGTTGTTGGTAGAAAAGTTTTGAAAAGTAAGCAAAAATGAACCTGTTGGGTGACTTTTGTTTACTTTTTGCTGTCACTCCTCGTATGAGGAGTGTGGATTGAAATCTTTCATGGAAGGTAAAGAAAAAGGTGAAATGGGTCACTCCTCGTATGAGGAGTGTGGATTGAAATTGCTACATTCACGGGAATATTTTAATTAACGCCGTCACTCCTCGTATGAGGAGTGTGGATTGAAATCTCGGGTTGCAGTCAGTTGCTTTTTTATACTCGGAGTCACTCCTCGTATGAGGAGTGTGGATTGAAATCAGTTCAGCCCCAGCTTCTCTACCATGTTCAGCCAGGTCACTCCTCGTATGAGGAGTGTGGATTGAAATTACGCCATGCGAACAGAACTCAACCGCCGCCATGTCACTCCTCGTATGAGGAGTGTGGATTGAAATTAGCTCGTTTAGTCGATTCAGGACATCCTGATTTAGTCACTCCTCGTATGAGGAGTGTGGATTGAAATTAATGCCGTTTTCGCCCGCTCATACTGAGCTTGGTCACTCCTCGTATGAGGAGTGTGGATTGAAATATGGTTTGCGCCGCAAGTTCAGCCTGGCGTCCGCGTCACTCCTCGTATGAGGAGTGTGGATTGAAATCTGTTCATTGTCCTGGGTATAAAGCCAGGTCAGGTCACTCCTCGTATGAGGAGTGTGGATTGAAATAATCTGCTCAATAAGAGCAAAATCTTCAAGCTCTCGTCACTCCTCGTATGAGGAGTGTGGATTGAAATGCGCTGAGTGTGTCGGTGGAAGAGATCATGTTGGGTCACTCCTCGTATGAGGAGTGTGGATTGAAATTGCGCGTGGTCTTGCAAAGGGAAGCAGAGCTGCCAAGTCACTCCTCGTGTGAGGAGTGTGGATTGAAATAAATAGGAGGGACTATTTCAACTGGTCCCTTGATTTCTAATACAAAGCCGGCCTGGGATCCCCAGGCCGGCTTTGTATTACATAGCTATTTTTGATTCCAATATTTCTATTCTTCTACGAAGCTCATTTATTTCAGTCTTATCGTCTCTCAGTTCCTTAACTGCTTGCCAAGTCATCTCCTGCTTAGCGGAGATTTCATCCAACTTATCAAGTTTTTTATATGTTTCTCGATTGTCAGCCTTCAATGCTTTGATATCGGATTCAATCCGGTCAAGAATATTCAGCCTTTCAAGGATAATATCCAACTTGTCCATTGCTTATCCCTCCTGAGTTTTATAGTACCACAGTGATATTTGTAATACAATGCTTGGAGCTGCCGTTGGCTGAATGAATTAAGAGGGTCATTTAAGCTACGTTGCTCCCTGTGAGAGAGCGTGAATTACTCAAGAAATAGATTTCTATTGAGATTTTGAGAGTTTTCTGATAAATTATAGTTAATCGGTCGGCTGGCCGACTGAGAAGGAGGTTTTTTCAACTTGACGGACAAGAAAGAAGCGGCAGAACAACCCATCGACATGCGCCGGCATATTCTCACTGTGGCCGGTGGATTAATGATTGAAAAAGGAGTCAAGGAAACCAGCTTAAAAGACATTGCCCAGGAAGCGGGGATTAGCAAGGGGACATTATATTACTACTATTCAGCTAAAGAAGACATTATTTATGACATTGCCAACCATAACTTAAAACAAATTACGGACGGTTTGCTGGCCTGGATTGAAGATGCCAATACAGAAGTTGCCCCTGAGGAGGTCCTGAAAACAGTATTTGAACAAATATTGGGGGCTGAAACCAGAGGAAAGCTTCATCTTTATCTTCTCAGCGATGCAGGAACAAGCAATACTCTTCTCAAAGAAAAATTCAAAGAACAGTATCAAGAGTGGAGAAAAACCTTGCAATGTGGTTTGGATAAGATCTTACCCTCCCAGAACCAAAAGAACGTAATGCTTTCCTACTTAATTCTGGCTGCCCTTGACGGGCTGATTATCCAAAGGCTGTTTGGAACGAAAGAGATTCCTGTTGAAGAAATCGTTAAGCTCCTGGTCAGCGCCGAATAGCTTTCTGATAAGATACCCAAATTGTGAAAGAAAGTGAGACGATCGTGATGAATACTTTGTATTGCAGATTGTATCAGAGGACTTTACAATTAGTATCTTATTTTCTTCCCTGGCGCAAGCCTACTTTGCTGGAGGGCGAAAACAGTTTAAAAAAGCTTCCTGAGCTAATAGGCCGCAAAGGCATCCATAAGGTTCTGATTGTCACGGATCAGGGGATTTCCTCCTTAGGACTGATGGATAGCTTTCTTCAGGGTCTTGATAAGGCAGGAGTCAGGTATAGTATCTATGATAAAACCGTGCCGAATCCTACCCTTGATAATATTGAAGAAGCCCTGAAATTGTACCAGGAACAGCAGTGCGAAGGCATTGTGGCATTTGGCGGCGGTTCTCCTATGGACTGTGCTAAGGGGGTGGGAGCCAGAGTAGCCAATCCCCATAAGAGCATCTCGCAAATGAAGGGCGTTCTTAAAGTGAGGAGAAAGCTTCCACCTTTGTTTGCCATTCCTACCACAGCCGGGACAGGAAGTGAAGCCACCCTTGCCGCCGTTATATCAGATCCCCGAAACCGTGAAAAATACCCGGTTAACGATACGGCTCTTATCCCTCACTATGCCGTCCTCGATCCGTTGCTGACTGTGGGTCTGCCGAAACACATCACCTCCACAACAGGCCTGGATGCCCTTACCCATGCCGTGGAAGCCTATATCGGCAGAAGCAATACCCAGGAGACTAAGGAATTAAGCCGGAAAGCAGTGCGCTTGATTTTTGATAATCTCTATATAGCCTATTCCCAGGGAGAGAACGTAAAAGCCCGGGAGAATATGCTCAAGGCATCCTATTATGCCGGAGTGGCCTTTACCCGCGCTTATGTGGGATATATTCATGCTCTGGCCCATGCTTTGGGAGGGTTTTACGGAGTACCCCATGGATTGGCTAATGCCGTAATTCTTCCTTATGTTCTGGAATACTATGGAGAAGCGGTCCATGAACGGCTGGCTGAATTAGCCGATGTTCTGGAAATGGGTTCACCTGGGGATAGTCATGAGAAAAAAGCAACCCTATTCATTGAGGCCATCAAGGAACTGAGTAAGAAAATGAACATTCCCCGAAAAATTGACGGTATTCTCGCCGAAGATATTCCTTTGCTGGTAGAGCATGCCTGGAAGGAAGCTACCCCGCTTTATCCCGTCCCCAAACTCTTGTCCAGAAATGACCTAAACAATATCCTGAACTTGATCGGTTCTGCCCAAAAGGAGGAGGTCTAAGATGCCGGATATAAAAGAAATTTTGGTCAAACAAAGGGCTTTTTTTCAGACCGGGAAAACCAAAGAGCTACAGTTTCGGGTGGATATGCTGAATAAATTGCGGTCAGCCATAAAAATCCATGAGGAGGAGATTATGGCGGCTTTGAAAGCTGATCTGAATAAAGCGCCTTTTGAAGCCTATGCCACAGAAGTGGGCATGGTACTGGAGGAACTCAACTATACGCTTAAACATATCTCAAGCTGGGTCAAACCTAAACGTGTACGGACTCCTCTGGTGCACTTTCCTTCCGCCAGCTATCTTTATACAGAGCCCTACGGCTCCGTTCTGATTATGTCACCCTGGAATTATCCCTTTCAGCTGACCCTGGCTCCTTTGGTGGGGGCCATAAGTGCAGGAAACTGCGCGGTACTCAAGCCATCGGAGTATTCGGCCAACACTTCCGCAATGATCGAGAGGATAGTGAAGGAAATTTTTGACGAGTCCTTTGTGGCCGTGGTGCGCGGAGGCCGAGAGGCCAACAAAACCCTGCTCAATGAAAAATTTGATTATATCTTTTTCACCGGCAGCATCCAGGTGGGAAAAACGGTGATGGAATCCGCCGCCAGACACCTGACTCCGGTAACTCTGGAATTGGGGGGGAAAAGCCCCTGTATTGTCGATGACACTGCCGATCTTGAATTGGCGGCCAAAAGAATCGTCTGGGGAAAATTTCTGAATGCGGGACAGACCTGCGTTGCCCCGGATTATTTGCTAGTGCATAGGACTGTCAAGGAAAAGATCATCCAGGAGATCAAAAAATCCATCACTGCCTTTTATGGCCATGATCCTTTAGGCAACGAGGACTATCCTAAAATCATCAATCAGAAGCATTTCGAGCGGCTTTTAGGCTTGCTGAAGAGCGGGCGGGTTATAGAGGGAGGAAGGTCCGAAGAGAAAACCAGGCGGATTGCGCCCACCATTTTAGATGATGTAACCTGGGAAAGCCCAGTGATGAAGGAAGAAATCTTTGGCCCCCTGCTGCCGGTGTTGGAATTTGAGAGTTTTGAGACTGCCCTATCTACGGTTAATCAACACCCCAAGCCGTTGGCTTTGTATCTGTTCACCAGAAGTAAGGTGCATGAAGCCCAAGCCATCGCTAAAACGTCCTTTGGCGGTGGATGCATCAATGATACGATTATACATCTGGCTAACCCCAATTTGCGCTTCGGAGGTGTGGGGGAGAGCGGCATGGGCCAATATCATGGCAAAGGAAGCTATGACACCTTTTCCCATACGAAAAGCATTATGAAGAAATCCAATATGCTGGATATTCCGCTCCGGTATCCGCCTTTTAAAAATCATTTGTCCCTGCTTAAGAAGCTTATGAAATAAAATTTCAGCACAGACTGCTCGCGGTCTGTGCTGAAAACTATCCCTTGAAGTTTAGAAGACAAGACCCAGAGCGATCAGGATCAGAATAGCAATGGCAATAATGCCGATTCCCGCTGCACATAAAAACATAGATTCAGCCTCCCTTTAGGTTTATATTCCATAATATGCAAAAGATGTATTTATGGGATATTAAGGGAAGAATAGTGGGGACGATTTGAAATTATATGGAGGTGTGTGTAAAAAAGCCGAACTGCTTACGACAGGTAAAGCATCTGGCGAAGAGTTCGGATATGGGTTATATCTCTGAAATATGATAGAGGATGCCAGATAAAAGGCATCCTCTAACTTTCGCATTGCGATTATTACTGTATTTTATATTTTAAGGTTTTATAGATTGCCTGACCACATTCGGCCAAGGAACAAACTACAACAACAATAGCAATAAAAACAATAAACAAGTTCGCCCCGCCCACTCCCATGAAGCCTAATGGGTCAAAGCTGCCCCAATCAATACTTTGCAGAAAGGCTGTAAACTCCGTGCTAAACAAATCCGGCCTATTTAGTAGATAGATCATGATGCACATGTTGATTATAGTGCTTATAACAACTGCACCGCAAACGATAGGCGTCCATCTGCGAACCTTGATTTTGAAAATACATGCGCCCACAGCTAATATAGCCATGACGGCAATAGCGGGGACACAGCTCGCCAGGAAGCTGGGGCTGAAAAGGGTGCGTATTTGTGTATCACCATTTTGGATAACAAAAGCGACGGGCAATACTCCGCGGCATATTAAAATACCCAAAACAGAGAATACACCCGTTAACACCAGTTCTGCAATGCTGTCTGACAATTTTATTTTGCCTCTATCATCAGGCAAGGCATCCGGCAAATCTTCGACTCTCCACTCCTGTTCTTTGCTTTTGTTAGCCTTAGCACCTGTACGATCGGCGATTACAAAACCAACCGTTGTCCATATGAGTGCTTGAAAAACCGCAGATATGCCCATGACAATACCTTTTGACAAAGTATTGCTTATTAAATAAGGCAAATCAACCATGCCGTCTTTAATAGCATCGATAGCTCCCAGAATCATGCCGATAACCAAAACCACAACGCCAACCAGAGGCAAAACCCATTTTAGTACACGCACATAATCCTCGTAAACAGCCGGAGATATTAGGTAGCGGGGTTTTTGCCGGTACTTCTCCGCTAATGAAGCGGGCGAACCCAAATTATACAACACCATTTTTCTTTCGTTTTCGTCCGCATTCTCCGGCAGCATGTCATAGATATTGGATTTCAATTCTTTACTTACTTCCTCCCGGTCTTTTTCCGGGAGGCGGCGTGTAACATCATAAACATAACGCTCAATCAGATTATCCATTACATTTATCCTCCCCGCAAATGGATTCAATGTTGCTCTGCAGTTTTTTCCATTCTGTCATCAATTCTCTATACACCATTTCGCCTTTTTCGTTGACGGTATAATATTTTCTTGGCCTGCTTTCACTTGTATCCCAATCGCTGACCAGTAAGCCCTGATTTTCCAGCCGCCGCAAAAGGGGGTAGAGTGTGTTGGCTTCAACGTCTATTTGCTTTTCCTGCATTGTTTGAAGCAATGCATAGCCATAGTGAGGTTGTTTCAAACATCCCAAAACCGCCAGTGTTAAGCTGCCCCGGCGAAGTTCCGTGATAAAGTTCTGCATTTGCTCATTCGCTGACATCGTATCACCCCGTCATTATTATACTGTGTGATACACAATATTGTCAAAATGAATTTATTGTAATAATGCTTAGCCATCCCAGCAGGGGAAGTTGCTCCTTTTTCTTTTTCCCTTATGATTTGCCATCATTCGCGAATTTTTAACTTTTTCGTAAGAATTTTTAAAGGTTTTTGTAAAGCACTCCAGCTCAAAACTTGATAAGGTGAAGAGGACGAAAGAGGCGTGACGGAAAGCACCGCAGCCTGGCATAAAGTGGAGAGTGAGCGGATATGAATTACAGCACAAAAACAAATCAATTCAATGAGCAGCCGAATCGGCAGTATAGGGGAAGAAGATTGAGGACGGTTGACCACGGCTATATGCCGGGGTTGGATGGCCTGAGGGCTTTGGCGGTGTTCGCCGTGATTTTTTATCACCTCAATTTATCATGGGCACCGGGTGGGCTTTTAGGGGTAACTTTATTTTTTGTGCTGTCAGGGTATTTGATCACCAATATTCTGCTCAAGCAATGGGAGAGCACCGGAACCATCGATCTGAAAGATTTCTGGCTGCGCCGGGCCCGGCGGCTTCTGCCGGCAGTTTTTGTGATGCTGGCGGGAGTAATGGTCTGGATGCTGCTTTTCGCTCCGGAACGTCTGGCCGCCCTGAAACAGGAAGCCTTGGCCGCAGTCTTCTATATCAGCAACTGGTATCTGATCTTCCATCAGGTCTCCTACTTTGAAAGCTTTGGCCCCCCATCTCCACTGGGGCATCTCTGGTCTTTAGCGGTAGAAGAACAATTCTATCTTCTCTGGCCCCTCCTTTTGGGACTGGGTCTGCGCTGGATTCGGCAGCGCAAATGGCTGGCTGTGGGAACAATTGCGCTCACTTTTGCATCGGCTGCGGCTATGGCCTTGATCTATAGTCCGGGTCAGGATCCCAGCCGGGTCTATTACGGAACGGATACCCGGGCCTTCTCCCTGCTTGTCGGTGCTGCCCTGGCTATGGTATGGCCCAGCGGGAAAATGACCGGCGAGCTCACCGGCTCTAAAAAATTGCTCCTGGATGGGACAGGCGCCCTGGGGCTATTAGCGGTTCTGCTGATGATCCTGAAAACCAACCAATACCAACCCTTTCTCTATCAGGGCGGGCTGTTGCTTTTCTCCATTGCCGCGGCTGTTTTGGTAGCGGTTCTGGCCCATCCGGCCAGCAGTTTGGGCCGGTTCTTTAGTTGGGGGCCCTGGCGCTGGCTGGGAGAGTGTTCCTATGGGATCTACCTGTGGCATTACCCGGTGATCATTCTGACCAACCCGGCTGTCAATACGGGAGGCGTGGACCTTTCCCGCACCTTCTGGCAAATTGGCTTAAGTATCATTCTGGCTGTCCTGTCCCGCCATTTCATTGAGGACCCCATCCGCTACGGAAGGCGGAAACGGGGGCGGAGGCGGGTCCCAGCCCTTCAGTGGTGGCAGAAGCCTTTGGGTGTCGGTGCCAAAATGTCCTTGGGGATCCTGCTGATGGTTTTGCTGTTGTTTGTAACCCCGAATGGAGGGACAGGAATCTCAGCAAAAGCTATCGCCCAAAATCATGAAACAACAGAACAGGCCCAGGGCCAGGCTCAGAACCAGAATCAGGCTCAGAGTCAGACTCAGACTCAGAATCAGGATGAACAGGGGACTCAGGCTCAAGGGGCGGAGCAGGAAGATAATAAAGCCAACGGAGAAGCAATAGGGACAGAGCAAGAAAATGAAATTACCATCATCGGCGATTCCGTCATGATCAATGTAACACCCGTATTGCAGGAACAGTTTAAGGGAATTGTTATCGACGCCCAGCTGGGCAGACAAATGTACCAGGCCCCGGAGGTTATTGCCGGGCTTCGGGAAGAAGGGAAGCTGGGGAAAACCGTCGTGATTCAACTAGGAAACAACGGGCCCTTCAGTGAGAAACAACTCAAAGAGACCTTGGACACCCTGCCGGGAAGTACGGAGATCCTCCTGGTCAATACCCGGGTTCCCAAGCCTTGGGAAGGGGAGGTCAACGAGACCTTGAATAAAGTAGCCCAGTCTTACCCAGGGGCCAGATTGATCGATTGGCATACGGTCAGCAAGGGCCACAACGATTACTTCTATAAAGACGGGGTCCATCTCACCCAGACCGGAGTGGAAGCCTACGGGGAAATGTTGGTCAAAGCCTTAGCTGTTGGAGAAAATGATTACTAAAATGATCAAATGAAAATCGTGTTATAATAAAGGCCTAAAGTAAAATTAAGGGATGGGACTATGCGCGAAAAAAAGGTTAAAGTATTGGTTGTGGAAGATGAAGCGTCCATCCGGCGTTTCATTACCCTTAACCTGGAGATGGCCGGATATGAGGTGGGAGAAGCGGAGAGCGGGGAAGATGCCCTGGCTCTCCTTACCGAATTTCTCCCCGACTTGGTGGTGTTGGATCTGATGCTGCCGGGGATAGACGGTTTGGAAGTTTGCCAGCACATTCGTGAAACCATGCCGGACCCTCTGATCATCATCCTGACAGCTAAAGGGCAGGATACGGATAAAATTATGGGGCTTGAACTGGGAGCAGATGATTATATGGTCAAGCCCTTTAATCCCTTTGAGCTGATTGCCAGAATCAAAGCCATGCTAAGACGCCGGGATCGCTATGAAGCCGGAAGAACAGGCTATACCTACGGCAGCCTGCATCTGGACACCGCCGCCAATAAACTCCTCAAAAACAATCAGGAAGTGGAGCTGACCCCTACGGAATATTCCCTGCTGAAAATGTTTATGGAGAATCCGGGGAAAGCGCTGCGCAGAGAGGAAATGCTCAATGGGATCTGGGGAGAGGATTATTTTGGGGATACCAAAACTTTAGATGTGCACATCCGGCGGCTCCGGGAAAAAATCGAGGATAACCCCTCCGATCCCCGGTATATTAAAACCATCTGGGGTTCGGGTTACCGGTGGCAGCCGGAGATGGTCAGGAGGCTGCCATGAAAGGGATCCGCGGCAGATTGACGGCTAATTTTATGATCGTGATTCTGGTTTCGGTAGCCATTTTGGAAGTGCTGCTGATTTATACTGTCCAGCAGAATTATTACGGCAGCCTGAGGGGCAACCTGACCAATCAGGTGAAAATCAGTGCTGATATGTATTCCAAATACTATTCCGATACCTCTTTGGAAGATAACATCCTCTATAATGTGGATGCCTTTTGGAATCAAAGCAACGCTCAAGTGGAAATTGTCGATAGAGACGGGAAGATCGTCATGGACTCTCTGGGAGCGATTTCGGAACAAGAGGGGCCCACAGAGGATATTCAGGATGCCCTCAATGATCAGATGGGGGAATGGATAGGAAAATTAAATGGCCAGAAGGTCATGGCCGTAGCCTATCCCTTAAAATCCGAAGGGGAGATTGTCGGAGCCCTGCGGTTTATTGCTTCTACACATGAAATCGACCAGGATATTCAGGACACGGCCAAAATTTTTATCGCTATCGGTCTTTTTGTGGCCATGGTGGTGGGTTTCCTCAGCATTTTCTTGGCCAATACCATTCTTATTCCCTTGAAGGAAGTGACAGCCATTGCCGAAAGCATGGCTGCCGGCAATTTTCAAATCAAGAGCAGGAAAAAGCGGGATGACGAGATCGGCAAGCTTGCCGATACCTTGAATTATATGGCTGAAGAAATAACCAAAAAAGAAAAGCTGAAAAATGATTTTATCTCTTCGGTCTCCCATGAATTGCGCACTCCCCTGACCTCCATTATGGGCTGGGCCATAACCCTGCAAAGCGAAAAATTCCAGCAGAAAGAAATGCTCAACGACGGTCTTGGCATCATTGCCAAAGAATCCGAACGGCTCACCCGGATGGTGGAAGAGCTCCTGGACTTTTCCAAATTTGTTTCCGGCAGGATTAAGCTGAGTTATGAAGAGGTCAATATGGCCGAACTGATGGAGCATATCCGCAAACAACTGACCCCCCGGGCCACCAGGGAAACTATCCAGTTTACAGTGGATTATCCGGAAAACCTCCCCGACCTGTTGACAGATCCTAATCGGTTAAAACAAGTCTTGATCAATATTCTGGATAACGCCTTGAATTTTACGGCTGCCGAGGGGAGTGTCCGTTTTCAGGCCGAGGTAGGGGAGAAGGACTACACCTTTACGATCTCCGACAACGGATGCGGCATTGCTGCCGGTGAACTGCCCATGGTGAAAGAAAAGTTTTACAAAGGCAAGAGCTCTCGTTCCCGCAACGGGATTGGTTTATCCATCTGTGAAGAGATCATTACCCTGATGAAAGGCCGGCTGGAAATCCACAGTGAAGTCAATGTCGGGACAACGGTGGTCATTACTCTGCCCAGAGAGGTGTGTGCCCATGGTTAAAAAAAGCCTCCTGCTTCCGCTGGCTTTCTTGCTGCTTTTCCTGGGCGGTTGTGCCGAATTTTCGGGGGCATCGGCCGGTAAGATTATTCCGCCCTCCGCTCAGGTCAGCCCCTTAGGAGGTAAATGGACGGTGCTTGAGGAACTGGACAGCAACGGCAGCGAAGGAGGAGCGGGCCAGCCATGGTTAGGAAGTGATGTCCAATTTGCTCCAGGTGTCGTTTCTTTCGGCGGCCATGTCTGGGATAACCCTGCTTATAAAATCAAAAGGGTCAAGGCAGAGGATTATTTGTTGACCAAGTATATTCCATCTGTCGGTAGTTCCGGATTGAAGTCTCAGAAGGTAGATGTGATTACGGTTTACGCCTCCGGCAATTATCTGGGTGAATTTATGAAGCTGGATGATACCAGTATGATTTTTTTTGTGGAAAACAAAGCTCTTTTATTGAAGATAGTTGCTGAGGAAGCAGACAGCACCCTAGTGGCCGGAGATACCAGTGCCCAGGAGCTGAACCAGGACAGCAGAGAAGGAATTTCCGGAGTCTTGCTGGGACTGAGGATACCTGCAGCTACAGGCTATACCTATCAGACCCTTTGGATTGCCGCTGATCATCAGCAGCTCAGACCGATCCTGGCTTCCGAACAAATCTTTTTCCCGCGGACCAGCGGTTTTTGGGAACTCAGTGTCCAGAACCTCCCCACTGACGGCATGACAGATAATCTGCTGACCGCCCGTAATGTAACAGCCAAGGCCCCCGACCTGAGGAGAGGGAATGGGGAAAGGGAAGGGAGAGCAGGAACAGAGGAGCAAACTTATGCCGAGCCGGCGGAGAGAGTGATCAATTATATCGGTAATGATTATATAGCCATGGAAAAGAGAACCGCCGGAATCAATCACTTGCAGGTGCTTCCCGTGGATAAACTTTTATCCCCTACCGAAATAAAGGTGTCCGATTTACTGGGGGACAAGGGCTTTAATGCCTATTTAAATGCCAGAGAGCAGGCAGCCGCCGCCTTAAGGGAGAAGGGGATCACCTCGATCAGCCAGGATGAATCAGGAGAAAATTTTGGCCTGATTCGCAAAAACGGACGCTGGAGTTTGGTGGGAAGAATCCACTATCAAAGCGGCGGTAATCTTGAATATAAAGATTTCGATCTGAAACTTATTCCTCCCGCCAATTTGATCTTTTACGATGCCTTGGTGTTAAGCTGGTACAATATCAAAGACCGGGTTCCCGATGCCACGGACGCTTTTACTTCCCCCAACCGGGATATCGCCCTGGTCAAAACCAAGACTAAGTTAACCATTTATCCTATCGGTGCGGACAAATTAGGAGAAACCCATTTGGCGGAGCTTGAACTGCCGGAAGGGGCCACCGTGATCATGGCGGAATGGGCCACCGGGTCCTATGTGGACAGCTGGGAAAAATCCTTTCTTGCTTATGGCGCCCAGGCCTTAGCCGACGGCTCTGTGCGGATGCGCTGATGAGGGAGCTGTTGTAGCGGGGCAAAGACTTTGTCCATTTGGATAAAAGCTGCCGTGTTTTTTTCATTGCCGGGACGAGGACAGAATGACAAAAGCAAGCTATACTGTATTGAAGATTAGTGTAGGCTTGCTTTTGTCTATGTACGGCAAACCTTGATCAGCTTCAAAAATCACAAGCGTTTATGGGAGGGTAAATGTTTATGGAAAGACAGGATCGGTATTATCAGACCTATTTGAATATATTAAAAGAGGAATTGGTGGCAGCCATGGGATGTACGGAACCCATTGCCATAGCTTATGGTGCCGCTAAAGCCAGGGAAGTGCTGGGGGCGGTTCCCCATAAAGTAGTCCTTGAGGTCAGTTCAAATATTATTAAAAATGTAAAAAGTGTCGTGGTGCCCAACACCGATGGGTTAAAGGGTATCGAAGCAGCTACGGCGGCCGGGATTATAGCCGGCCGCTCCGATAAAATCCTGGAAGTTATTGCAGAGGTCTGCCAGGCGGAGAAGCAACAGATTAAAACATATCTGAGTGAAACGGATATAGAAGTGAAATTGGCGGATTCCCAGATAATTTTTGATATTATGATCACCATGTTTCATCAGGACTCTTATGTAAAGCTGCGTATTGCCGACTATCATACCCATATCGTTCATATAGAAAAAAACGGAGAGATTATTTTCGGTACCGGTGATCTAGACGCTGGCATTAGCAGTCTGACGGACAGGAAGCTGCTGTCTGTAAGCAAAATTATCGAGTTTGCCGACAGTGTCCGGATCGAGGACGTAAAGGAACTGCTGGATAAACAAATAGAATACAATTCAGCCATAGCCAGAGCCGGTATGGAGGGGAATTACGGGGCAAATGTAGGCAGAGTTCTCTTAAAAACCTATGGAAATGATGTTAAGATCCGCGCCAAAGCCATGGCGGCGGCAGGTTCAGATGCCCGGATGAGCGGGTGTGAGCTGCCTGTTATTATTAATTCCGGAAGCGGCAATCAAGGTATGACCGCTTCTCTTCCTGTGATTGAATATGCGGCGGAACTGCAGTCAGGTGAGGAAAAACTCTACCGGGCATTAGTGGTATCCAATCTGATTACCCTGCATTTAAAGACCGGTATCGGCCGGCTGTCTGCTTTTTGCGGAGTAATCTGTGCCGGATGCGGAAGCGGGGCTGGCATCGCCTATTTACATGGAGGCGGCTATGATGAAATTGCCCACACCATTGTCAATGCCGCGGCCATCGTTTCAGGAATCGTATGCGACGGAGCCAAGCCTTCCTGTGCGGGGAAAATTGCCGCGGCAGTGGATGCCGGTATTCTGGGCTACCTGATGTATAAGGAAGGTCAGCAGTTTAGGGGCGGCGATGGCATCGTGGCCAAAGGCATAGAAAATACCATTGCCAATATCGGATATTTGGGGAAAGTAGGCATGAAGGAAACCGATAAGGAAATTATCAATATTATGCTGAATCAGTGCAGCTCATGATCAACTCTGCTCCAGAAAAACAGAATAAATGGCCTTAATAAACCAAACCCTGATTAAAGAACTGACAAGTTGATTAATCAGGGTTTTTAGCTAAGCAAAAGATAGAACCGTTTGCCGCTGCTGAAGGAATAGTATATGATAGTTTCAAGAATTTTGGCTAGTGCTCTGTGACACTTGATGGACCGGTGCCAACCTTCGTCAGACCAAAAACAGGATAGGGAGTGGAAGTATGAGCATAACGGTAGAGGATTGTTTGCAGCTTTCGGTGCTGCGGGAGGCAGAGGTGGTGGCAGGGGCAAAAGGGCTGAATAATATCGTTGCCCATGTTTCTGTTTTAGAATGGTCCAACTCTTTAGCCTTGAAAAATGGTATTTTTCTGGGTAATGAGATTGTTATTACCTGCTTTCATTATGCCAAGGACGATGTTGATGCCCAATGTCAGGTGGTCAGAGATCTCAGCGCAGCCGGTGAGGTGGGGATGATTCTTTATTATGTGGGAATTGTCCTGCCGGATATCGATGCAAGATTGATTCGTACTGCCGACGAATTGGGGTACCCCTTGATCTGTATGCCGAGAAACCGTTTCGATTATCGTTATAGTGAGGCAATCACGGAAATTATGGAAGCGGTCTTTAAAGATCAGATGAAGGAAAAATATTATGTTAAGGATATGCTGGAACGTCTAGCGATGCTGCCGGAAAGACAGCGGACCATCGGCAATGTTCTGCGCATGCTCAGTGACAGATTGTACTGCTCTATTATTCTTTGTGATCGGGAATTCAAGCTTTTGGATGCGGCGACATGGCCGACTACAGCGAATTTGAATCTGCCTGAGATCTTGAATTTGTATAAAAATACAGTGCTTTCCAGGCCGGGAGTGAACAACCTGGAATTCACCTATGACAATGAGGTGATGGCTGCCAGATCCCAGCCGATTGCCACTGATGACGGGTATAGTATGAATCTGATTTTTTTGAATCTCCCGGAAAAAAAGGTTTTGGGGGATGCTATTGCCCAGGCAGCGGAATTGATTCAGCTGTCAAGCAGTATCTGGAATTTCGATATAAGGCAGGAAGGCCATAGGGAAATGCTCAAAGCCTTTTTCTATGATGAACCCATCAAGCTCAAGCGCATTGCCAATGGGCTGCACATTGACATTGATCGGCTTCAAACTATGTGGGTGTTGAAAAGCAAGGCGGATTCCCCGACCAGGGAGGCCTTGACCTTAAAGAACAGCCGGCTTTTAGCTTTGTTGAAACATTTTTTTAATGAGCACCATATTCATGCGATTGCCGATCATTTTGAAGATAATGTGGTGGCGCTGATTGAGCCTCCTTATGGGGAAACGACCATGACCTCTTTTTTAGAAGAATTTATGAAGACGGTTCAAGATGAATCCGTCAGGGCTTTTCCGGTAAACTGTCCCGGAGAAAATGCGGCAGGGGCTTTTCGCAAGGCTTATTTTGAAATTCAGGATAATGATGGAAGTGCTATGACAATCTATCCAAGCAAACGCATCATCAACACTCATGAAATTGAGTTCTCCGGCTTATGCAGAGAGATTGCCGAAAAAGGAAAAGAGGCAATTGACGAAAAACTCAAAGTACTTCGCGCTTTGGGAGCTCAGGATGATTTTGCAGGCAAGGAATTGGTCTCTACGTTGGAAGTTTTTCTTCTGGATGCGGAAGCCAATGTGGAACAAACGAGCAAGCTGTTGTTTCTGCACAAAAGCACGATAAAATACCGGATTAAAAAGATTAAGGAATTATTAGGCTGTGATATTGCCAAGCTTCCTGAAGCTTACAGCTTATATGTAGCAGTGGCTGTGAAGCGGCTGATTGCAAGCTTATAAAATACCTGGCGAAAACCTCCGTTCATCCAAAGGGTCAATGAATCGGGGGTTATTTTGATAGTTAGGACATATACAAAGGTTTTTTCACTGGGGTATGATTGAATTAATTTCACAAGGTCCGCGGTGGGCGGTATAAGGGGGTTTGAGGAAGAGAAGATTCAGGATTCTGAGAAATGCACGCTCAAATAAGGTAGAAAGAAAGGTGAGAGGATATGTCAGAAACGACTCAGAACACATCTCATGATGATTATTCGTTAAGCCGGGTTCCTCAGCATGCCAAAAAGCCCTTATGGCAGATTATCGTAATAAGGCTGGGCTGTTTTGCCTGCGTCTCCCAGTTGATGACGGGAGCGGCGCTGGGGTTCGGTATGAGCTTTCATGACGCGCTGCTGGCGGTTTTCCTGGGAAGCATCGCCTTGCTGATAGTCGGGGCGGCCGTAGGTGTTATCGCGGCACAGCAGGGGCTGTCCACCAGTCTCCTGGCCCGCTGGAGCGGCTTCGGCAATCAAGGCTCGGCTCTGATCGGAGTTATCATCGCAATTTCTTCCATCGGCTGGTTTGGAATGCAGAACACCGTTTTTGCCGAAGGAATGTATCAGGCCACAGGTATATTGAATCTGCAGATTTGGTCGGTGCTTACAGGGGCTTCGATTATCGCTATCGTCTATTTCGGTATTTCCAGCTTGAGTTGGACCGCTAATATTGCCCTGCCCCTGTTTTTAGTAGCCATCGGCATATCCAGTATACAGATGTTCAGAGGGCACAGTCTGACGGACTTAATCGCCTCCCCCATACCCGGGCCGGCGTTGTCCTTGGCCACCGGTGCCACCATGGTTGCCGGCAGCTTCATTATCGGTGCAGTCATATCCCCGGATATCTGCCGGTTTTTAAAAAGGGGGCGGGATGTCTTCTGGATGACCTTAATAAGCACCTTTGTCGGTGAACTCAGCATGTGTATGCTGGCTGTTTTGATGGCCCATGCTATTAAGAGTGCTGATGTGATGACCATTATCGTCTCCTTATCCGGGTTGATCGGCGTGATTATCGTTATTTTCTCGACGATCAAAGTCAACGATATTAACCTCTATGCGGCCAGCCTGGGGATGACCAACGCCTTGAATGCCTTGTTCAAGAAAGATTTTGACCGGCGCCAGATGACGATTATCCTGGGTGTGTTCGGAACGGCTCTTTCCGTGATCGGTGTAATCAACTATTTTGAAAACTTTTTGGTTGTATTGGGGGTTGCCATTCCGCCGATTGCCGGAATTATCAGTATTGATTACTTTATTCTCAAAAGAGACAGAAAAATATTGGACGAATCCAAGGAAAGAGGAGAATTGCCGGATAAAGTGGAGAACTGGAATCCCGTAGCCATCTTAGCCTGGGCTGTAGGCTCCTTAGTGGGGTATTTTGTTCAAATCGGCATTCCCTCCATTAACTCACTGATTGTCTCCGGATTGCTCTATTATGGTGCGATGAAAGTCTATGGGCTGATTCAGAAAAAAGAGATTGTCAGGTTTCGGATGGTGGATTCCCAAAGTGAAGGATAGAAAGCTTTAAAAGCGAGCGGTAAGTGAAAAAAGGATGACCGGCAAGTTGGAGTGGAAAATGGGGATGATAGAATGAACAGATGGATCAACGAAAAACGGCTGATCGCCTCGTTCTGCGATTTGGTTGCCATAGACTCTTTGTCCTACCGGGAAAGGGATATGGCAGATGAATTGCTAAGACGCTTAAAACGGTTGGGATTTGAGGTGTGGGAAGATGATGCCGGCCCCAAGATTGGGGGTAGTGCAGGCAATATTATTGCCAAATTGAAAGGAATCGTCGATAAAGAGGCCCTTTTATTCACCGCTCATATGGATACGGTGCAGCCCGGAACCGCTAAAACGCCTCTGCTCAGCGGAAAGCGGATTCATACGGATGGAACGACGGTTCTGGGAGGGGACGATGCTGCCGGCATAGCCTGTATCCTGGAAATGGCGGCAAGCTTGCGGGAGCATAAGCTGGACCATGGAGATATCTATGTGATCTTTACCGTGGCGGAAGAGATGGGTCTTCAGGGGGCAAAGAATCTGAACCCCGCTGTGATGGAGAAAGTCAAGGCAAACTATGGCTTCGTCCTGGATGATGCGGGAAAAGCAGGAGGGGTGGTGGCGGCGGCCCCTGCCCATGTCAAGCGGCACATCACGATTCGGGGCAAAAGCGCTCATGCTGGCGTGGAGCCGGAAAAAGGCATTGATGCGGTCAGGATTATGGCGGAAGCGGTATATCATATGCAGCTGGGCCGCCTTGATGAGGAAACGACGGCCAACCTGGGGATGATAAAAGGCGGAGAGGCGGGCAATACGGTCTGCGGACAGCTGGAGATTCTTGGTGAGGTAAGAAGCAGGAACCCGGAGAAATTGACGAAGCAGCTGAAGGCTATGCAAAGGGGTTTTGAAGAGGCTGCCCGGAATTGGGGAGGGGCCGTTGAGTTTGAGGATGAACTGCTTTACGGTGCTATCGATTTGCGACGGCATCCGGACCTGCAAAAGCTTCTGGAAAAGGCTGCGGAAAAGATCGGATTGCCCATGGATTACCACAGCTCAGGAGGAGGCAGTGATGCCAATATCTTGAACAGTCTGGGCTTTCCTTGCGTAACCTTGTCATCGGCGTTTTACGCTATGCATACGGTACAGGAGTATGTCGACATTGAGGAGATGATTCGATTAACGGAATTCATGCTGTCGATCACACAAAGTGTAGAAGCTGTAGAAAAGGCCGGGGTAAGAAACTTAACAACGGAGTGACAAGGAGGATGATGAATGGGTTTATTCAGTGAGATGCTGGATGAAAAACGGATTAAAGACGGTTTTAAGGACTCCGGGCATGTGCTGATGATCACCTGTCCCGGCTGTGCCTGCGAGAGCCTCTCTTATACAGAGGGCCTGCCCTGCCGGGCTTTGGAGTCAGGTAAAGACATGGAGGAGAGTGCGGTTGCAGTGCAAAGGGTCCGGGATCAATGGGATAGGGTTCTGAAAGAGGACGGCAAAAAGGTGACCCATATCAGTGTTGCGTTTCCCTGTGAAATGTTCGATACGGAAAGGGAACGGATTCTGGAAAAGCTTCAGGACGCGGATACCATTGCCTTGCTGTGCTGTTCCAGCGGCTATGTGGCAGTTAAGGATATGCTGCCGGATTTTCTGGGGAGGTTTGTTCCGATGATGAAAACCACGGGAACCTTTGTGTTCAAGCTGGTTTTGGATGAGAGCGGAAAGAATTCAAAGGTCGAGCAGGAGACGGCCCGGGTTATCAAATTTTCTAAAGTCAATCAGGGATAAAAGCAAGGATAAAGGAGGGTTTACAATGTCCGGAATTAAAACAAGACAGGATTTGGATGATTTTGTCCGCGGTGCCACGTTATATGGCACCGGCGGGGGTGGCAGTCAGGAGATGGGAAAAAATTTGCTGCTCCAAAGCTTTGAAGAAGGCAGATCGATTGAATGGGTAAGGATTGGGGATGTTGGAGAGGATGCCTGGGTATGTACGGCATTTTATATGGGCTCTATCGCCCCCCTTACCGACAAAGATAAAAAGGAGATGAAAGCGCTTGGCTTAGAAGAAAGGGTAGAGAAAAGGGTACTGATAACCGCCGTACAGGAATTGGAGAAGGAGCTTGGTATTCATATTGATGCTGTGATTCCGGTAGAGTTAGGGGGACTTAATTCTGCTGCCCCTCTTGATGCGGCGGTTCAGATGGGTAAAAAAGTCATTGATGCCGATCTGGCGGGAAGAGCTGTTCCTGAGGTAGCTCAGACCCTGCCCAGGCTTTGGGGATATCCAATTTGCCCTATTGCCTGCTGTGATGCTTGGGGCAATGTGACGATCATTAAAAAGACCCATGGCTATGACATGGCCGAGGCGCTGGGAAAGATGCTGAGTATTCCGGCCTACGAACCCATTGGGTTGGCTTGCTTTGCCATGAAAGCCAAGGATGCGGGCAGGGCTCTTGTCGATGGTTCTCTTACAAAATGCCTGCAGGTGGGTGCAGAGGTGCGCATGGCCTGCGAGAACGGGACGGATCCGGCGGAAGCCTTTGCTTCGGCCGCCGGGGGAAAGGTTATTATGAAAGGGACCGTAACGGCTCATGATTGGGAGAGTAAAGGAGGATATATGTATTGCACCAATGAAATTACCGGTGCAGATGAATTTAAGGGCAATGTATTGAAAATATGGGTGAAAAATGAGAATCATATCTGCTGGTTGAACGGCAATCCTTATATAACAAGTCCGGATCTGATACAGCTTGTGGATCGGCAGACAGGAGAACCTATCACCAACACAGATACGGCAGTGGACATGGAGGTATCTGTAGTAGCGATACCTAATTTGCGCTATCGCACAAAAGAGGCAATTGAACTCTTAGGACCTTCCCACTATGGCTTTGAGAAGATTAGCTATAAGCCCATGGAAGAATTCTTTTGAATCAACTCCGGATTCATAGCGGCTGTCCCGGCAGGACAGGTGAAAAGGCGGCAAAAGACGACAACCGGCGGAAGCTGGAAGTCGTCTTTTGCTTAAAAGAAATGGGTGCAATCACTTTCGTTGGGTAAGATAGTCGATTAACAAACAGGTTGAAGGGGTGCAGACTGTGTCTTTGTTCTGGATAATATAGGTACCCCAAGCGGTATTCTCAAGCTGCAGGGGAAGTATCCGGACGGAAGGATTGGACACGGAATGGACAGTCTGGATATGGCAAAAGGACACGGCCAAATTGCTGGCTACCATATTATTGGCCACGTTGGAATCGTGGGTTACCAAAAAGAAATCAGGATAGGAATTGACTTCATGGCATTTTTTCATAAAAAGACGATGCATGTCGCAGACATCCCCTAAGGAAACGAAGGGCTGCTGATGGAGGTCGGCGGGGATAAGGTATTCCTTTGTCGCCAGAGGATTATCTTTGGATACCTGAAAGTAAATCTCTCCACTCTGAATCAGTTTATAATTATAATCCGTGATTTGGGAGGGAGATGAGCCCAGAATCCCCATATCTGCTTCGCATGATTCCACTTTTTTGCGGACTTCACTGTCAAAGATTTCTTCAAAAGACAGAGCGATATTGGGATAATCCCGTTTAAAATCAACAAAGAGACCAGGAGAAAGGGCGTTCAAGGAGCCGAGACCAATAGCAATGTGGACTCGGCCTTTTTTGTTTTGGGAATCCGGCTGTAAGGATTCCTCAAATTCAGTAAATGACTCGACGAGGGGAAGTGCTTTTTCCAAGATGTCCCGCCCGGCAAGAGTCAGCTGCAGCTTGCTTTTATCCCTAAAAAATAAGGAGGCGCCGCATTCCTTCTCAAACTCATGGATAGACTTAGAAAGTGCTTGGCGGGTAATGAAGAGACGGTCGGCAGTCTTCGTAATGTTTAAGGTCTGGCAAACTTCAACAAAATAACGCAAATGTTGGATATCCATAAATACCTCCTCAATAAGGGAGCAACTTTTAGTTGACAGGAAGTGAAAATAGCATCTGCTTCCCCAGGTGGGTTGTGAATAATATAATTATAACAAGAAGACGAAAAACATACAACTATATCAAAAAATGTAGAATTTAGGGAGGCGCAAACATGGAAAAACTATCTGTCAACGTCAGTCGCAGAAACTTTCTCAGGGGAGCCGCAGCAAGCGCAGTGGGGATTGCCGCTATGGGAGTTCTGGGGGGATGCTCTGCAAATCCCACCGGGAAAACCAATGACAATGAAACCGGTGAGGTGCCCTTGAATATATCAGAAACAATCTCGGCCGATGTAGTCGTGGTCGGGGCCGGGTCCTCGGGGGTCTGCGCCACGGTGCAGGCGGCACAACTTGGTGCCAAGGTCGTTTTGCTGGAGAAGAATGCCTTCCTCGGAGGAAATGGGGCCGGAACGGAAGGAATGTTTGCGATCGGAAGCCGGATGCAGCAAGAACTGGGTGTGGGAACGGAGATTAACTTCCGCGATGTCATTGCTACCGAGGCAGAGTTCTTTAATTATCGTGTGAATGCCCTGTTCTGGAAGGACTTGGTCGAGGCTTCCGCAGATAACCTGAACTGGCTGATAGATTGTGGCGTTCCTTTTTCCGGAGTAGTGGATGATTATCATGGTTTGGGCAAAATCAAAGCGTTCCACTGGTTTAAAGAGGGTAAAGGCAAGAACTATATTGACGCAATGATCGCTAAGGCCGAAGAGTTAGGCGTTAAAATTATGACCAAAACTCCTGCGAATGATTTGATTCTGGATGGGGGTAAGGTGGTTGGAATTTATGCCACCAAAGAGGATGGCAGTATTTTGCAAATCGACTGCAAGGCGGTTATTCTTGCCTCAGGCGGCTATGCAAACAATGAAGAAATGATGAAAGATCGTGGCTACGACCTGACCTACAGCATTAATCAGGGGCTGCCCGGGCATGATGGCGATGGGCTGAGAATGGCTTCAGCAGCAGGCGGGGAGGATGTATCCCGGCAGAGAGGATTCTTAAGAGAGCCTTATTCCCATGGCATAGATTTCTTTGGCACCATGACACAGGCGTTGCACCGGGGCGGTCCTTTCCTCTGGGTGAATGAAGAGGCTCAGCGCTATGCCAATGAAGCGTGTGGTGCGTTTACGCCGGGGAACAACTCCAATGCTGTGCACACTCAGCGTAAATCTTTCCTGATTTTCGATAGGGGAGTATTGGAAGGCCTGGCCAAGAAGGTGGAGAACCTTGTTGAAGATGTGGAAGATGCCGTGGCCAAATGCCCCAGCCAAAATATCTATAAAGCAGATACCGTGGAGGAACTGGCTCAAAAAGCCGGCCTGGACCCTGCTGTATTGAAAGAAACCGTATCCCGCTATAACGAACTTTGCCAAAAAGGCTTAGATGAAGACTTCAACAAACCGGCCGATAAAATGGTCGGCATGACCAAAGCTCCTTACTATATCTTTAGACAGGATCTGGCCTTCTGGACATCTATCGGCGGTATCAGCACCAACCGCAAAATGGAGGTCATCAACAAAATGGGTGAGCCCATTCCCGGCTTGTATGCTGTGGGAACAGACGGCTGTGAGCTCTACAGAGAGACGTATACCATGAATGTACCGGCCTCCTGCAATGCCAACAATTGTCATTCAGGCCGGATCGCAGCGAAAAATGCTGCCGCGGCTCTGTAAAGTTGTCCTGCAGAAATAGAGTAGAGGGTAACCTATTTATTATGGAGGGTGAAATTTGAAATGAGTAAGTTGAAAAAGACCCTGACGGCGATTGTATGTGTGATGTTAACATTGTCCTTAGCAGGCTGCTCAGAAGGCGCAAAGGGTTCTGCTAATCAGGCAAAGGAAAAGAAACAACTGTACACTCCCGGAGACTATATAGCTCAGGCCGAGGGTAAGGATGGCCCTGTAAAGGTAAAAGTCACCTTCAGTAAATCAGAAATTACAGCAATCGATATTCTGAAACAAACGGAGACTCCCGGACTGGGTGATGAGGCGCTGAAAACAGTAGCGGAGCAAATCAAAGGGCAGCAATCCTTAAGCGTGGATACCGTTTCCGGAGCTACCCTGTCCAGTCAGGCCATGCTTACGGCGGTGGAAGACTGCGTAGAACAGGCAGGTGCTGATCCGGAGCAACTTAAAGAAGGTAAGCAATAACTTATTTGCAAAGAATAGTGTTGTGTAAGCTGGAAGTCGCCTTTGCTGATTGTTGACATGGATTCTATGACTCATAAAGTTGATGACCTTAATTTTTCTCAGATCCATTGCCTTCAGTGGATTGGAACGCTGGAGAACCCTATAATGATTAGAATAGAAGACAGAAAAGGCTGTGAGTTGACTGCTCCAGCCTTTTCTGTCTTCTACGCCAAGCGCTTATTCCCTCTGGAGGCTGCACCCTTACCGATTGCGAATTGCCGATTCTTTGCCACCAGCATTTTTTTACGATTAATGTCTTCGCCTCAACGACTCCGCAATAATCTTTTAAATACGAAGCAAGCCTTTCCAGCCAATAATCCAGTTCCTCCGTACCGTCAAAAGAATAGATAATGGTCGCTATTTCATGCTCACCAGGTTGGATTAGCTCTGCGGCTGTCGCTGCTGGGGTTGCCAAAAGGCCCTGACTGATCATAGAGGGTAGGCAGGTATTCGATGTTCACAGCAGACTTCCCTATCCCATCGTAATGGGTTCCCTTTTCGGCACGCCGAAGCTCAAGGTTCCCCTGGAGCTGCTTCGTATCATAGGAGCCGATGGAGTAGCCGGAGGAAATGGAAATGAGATTATTGATCTCGACAATGTTATTGATGCGATAGAGGCCTTTGCCTTGCACGATACGGCGAAGCATAGCTTCCGCAGCGTTACGATAGTCATGAGGAGATTTGCCAAGGGCCTTATAGGCTTGACGCGTTGCCGCAATATGGGGATTTTGAGCTATTGTCTCAGTTGAATAGTCCTTGGCTAATGTCGTAATCGTATCGTCAAATAAGCTGATCAATTTCGGTGTGCTCGGCATAACGGCAGCCTTATAGAACAGAACACCTAAGGCAGCTCCCGGACAAAGTGAAACCAATTCGTCTGAGATAGAATCTTCATTGTGTTCACCACTCTTTCCAAAAAACAATTTATAAAAGATTAATGATACGATCATTGACGTCTACTTGGGAAAAGACGATGGATGTCTCCGTTAAGGCATAGGAGGATATGGCATTGATGAAGTGTTCAATATCCGCTAAAGAAGGAACCGACAATTTGACGATAAAGCAAGCGGCCCCCGCAATTCTGTAGCACCACTCGCTGTATTCATAATTTTTCATAAACTCTTTAAATGTCTCGTATTGTCCGTCTTTCATGGTGACTTCAACGATACAGTCGATTGCGCAGCCAAGCTTCTTTTTGTTTAAACGGATGGTATATCCCTCAATAATGTTATGCTCCTCAAGCCTTCTTACCCGTTCGGTAACGGAAGGTGGTGAAAGATTAACCCGTTTTGACAACTCCCTTATGGAAAGACGGCTATCAGTTTGTAATTCATGCAAAATCCGCATATCCACTTCGTCAATTTTCATTTGAACACCTTATTTCAAAAAAATATATCAATAGCAACATGAAGAGGATGATATTGTAGCATATGGAATGTATGTTTGATTATACCTCTGTTATAATTGTTTCGTCAACGAAATGCATGATTATAGGAGGGAGCACTATGGAAATGATTTCTTTTTCCCAGAACGGTTTTACACCCTTTCAACAATTGTTAGGACATAACAAGGATCTATTGGAAAAATGGATATCGCTGGAAGATTGCCTTTTTTCCAGTGATACATTTTCCCCAGAATTAAAAGAGGAGGTTCGTCGCATCCTGGCTTTCAACAACGGCTGTGAATACTGCAAAGCGAAGGGGGCTCCCGCAAAAACGATCATGGACCCGCGGACACAAGGGGCTGTTCATATCGCGGATATGTCCGGTAAAAAAACGCATATGAGTGACGACGATTTCAGCGCGATAAGAGAAGTGTTTTCAGATGGTGAAATTTCGGAGCTTCTGGCGCTTATTTGCTTTATAACGGCTTGTCAAAGGTTTGGAGCTTTACTGAACTTAGGGCCAAGCTGCCAAATTTGAGTTTTACACCGGGTGCAGACCGAATCTTTATTCTGGATAATATAGGTACCCCAAACAGTATCCTCAAGCTGCAGGGGAAGGACCCGGACAGAGGGATTAGATATAGAATTGACAGTCTGGATATGGCAAAAAGACACGGCTGAATTATTGACCACCATAGTATTGGCGACATTCGAATCGTGGGTTACCAGAAAGAGGTCAGGATAAGAATGAACTTCATGGCATTTTTCCATAAAGAGACGATGCATATCGCAGACATCCCCCAAAGAAACAAAGGGCCGCAAGAGGATTATCTATAGATACCTGGAAATAAATCTGACCGCTCTGAATTAATGTATAGCTGTAATCTGAGATTTTGTCGGAAGATGAGCCCAGAATTCCCAGATCTACTTCCTCTGATTCCACTTTTGTACTTTTTGAATCCGGCTTTAAAGATTCTTCAAAGTCAGTAAATGAATCGACAAGAGGAATGGCTTTCTCCATAATGTCCCGCCCGGCAAGGGTCAGCTGCAGCTGCAATATGAGGATTCTGAGCTATTTTTTCAGTTGAATAGTTTTCCGATAATGCCGCCACCGCAGCGTCAAATAGTGTGAACAATTCCTGTGTACTCGGGGCAACGCTGGCCTGATAAGACAGAACACCTAAGGCAGCTCCCGGACAAACTGCATAGACCTCATCTGAAATAGAAATTTTCATGTTTTTACCCACTCTTTCTATCATTGTCCTTATATAAATGACCATAGAATAAATGACACCAGAGAGCACAGTTGTCCCTCTATGTAATCGCATTGTATAATTTCTTTCGTAGTAAGTAAATATGGAATGACTCTCGCTTTCTCTGTAAAAAACCTGTGATCATCCACAACATAATTATCAGGAATCCATTTTAAAGCTTTGCTATGATTCATTTGAAAGGAGGCCATAAGCAATGAATATGTTGGCTCAATTTAATGAGGTCATGGCTTATATTGAAAAAAACTTGCTGGATGTTATTGAGCCGGGGCAGATTTCCCGTATAGCCGGCTGCTCAGAATATCACTTTCGCAGAATGTTTTCTTTTCTGGCCGGAATGCCCTTGGGTGAATACATTCGCCGCAGACGGCTGTCATTGGCGGGTGCGCTGTTGAGGTCTGAACAAGTCAAGATTATCGATTTGGCATTGCAGCTGGGCTATGAGTCCCCGGAAGCTTTCAGCAAGGCCTTTCAGGTCATGCATGGAGTAGCTCCCTCCCAAGCCAAAAAAGCAAATGCGGAACTTAAAGTCATGCCCCCCATGACCTTCCAATTAACGATTAAAGGAGGAACAGAAATGAACTATCGCCTTGTGGAAAAAGATGAATTCTATATCGTCGGGTTTAAAAAACGGATTACCATGCAATTCAAAGGCATTAATCCGGAAATGGATTCCTTAGTACAAAAACTAACACCTCAGATCATCGCTGAATTGAAAAGTTTGTGCGATACCGAACCCAAAGGCATGCTCAGTGTTTCCGCGAATTTTGATGAGCGCACCGCAGAAGGCTCCCAGCTTGACCAGTACATTGGCGTTGCCACATCCCAGACAATGTCCAATCACTATGATCTGCTGCATGTTCCGGCAGCCACCTGGGCGGTGTTTAAAGCGGTGGGAACTTTCCCGGAAGCTCTTCAGGATACATGGGCCAAAATATATGCCGAATGGTTCCCTGCATCAGGATATGAAATGACCGGGGGGCCTGAGTTATTGTGGAACGAAACCCCGGATACCAGCAAGCCCGATTACAAAAGCGAAATCTGGATTCCTGTCCGCAAAAGTATCGGCTAAATTCACCAGTGTGATGATTAAACAGGATGACAGCTATATCTCAGCCTCTACAGTGGAAAAGTTACTGACAAAGCTGTCTCTCGACTGAGTTTTTCAAACCTCATATCCGAAAAGGGTGAGCTGGTTTTGGCCTGTGGTGCAAATCTCAATCTCCACAGCGTCCAATTGAATGGTATTGCCTATGCCTAACCCGGTATGGCTGCCGATAAATGAGGTTTGCAGGGTTGTGATGACATTCCAGGGGTTAGCGGCACCCAGCACAGCAGTGGTGATGTCGAATTCAAGAGGGTTTGTTAAATAATTAAGAGTGCCGATGATGGCAAGGCTGATTTGATCCAATTGAATCCAGGCTGCCTGAGGATTGGGCCGCCAATTAAGGAGCATCGAGCTGACGCCTACGGCAAGGGTCAGGCTGAGCCGGCAATAGAACTTGATCACAACCTGTTCAATGTCCAAATAATCAGCCAGGGCGGGGAGCAGGTTGTATCCCAGGACGATATTTCCTCCGGTTTGGGTGAGCAATGCCGAGGCTAAAGAGGCAACGCTGCCGTTACGAAGCCCGACGGCATTATTGACATTGGTGAAATCCGTGCGGCCGTTATAAGCTGCCTGGGTAGCTGTAGCGGCCCCGGAAGTATTGCAGTCTATCTGCTCGTCGGATGTTCTCACCATGAGGGTGTTGTTAGCTTTGAGCTGATAGGGTGAAGGAAAGTTCTGATTAACGGTGCTGAAGGGTGTTGTTATCCTCAGGGAAAGAAAATCGTCACTGCCGTCGCTTAAGAGAATGGATACAGCCAGGGGGGCCGTTCCTTGCACTGCTGTCAGGCAAATACTTTTCCCCGCTGCCGGAGTCCAAAGTCCCTGCCTGGTGGGCAGAACACCAAAGCGGTCATATTTGATCGTGCTGGAGCTGTTCTCGATAGCCACTGGAATAGACTGGGGAGTTTGCAGAACTTGTCTCATAATCCGGCACTCCTTTGGTTTGCGGACATAGCCTTAAAATTCATACCCTATAAGGGTGATATTGACTGTTCCTGCGGCACTTGTCGTCACTGAGATGGCTTCATCCTGGTTAAGCTGAACAGGGGAAGGAAAGCTTGCCCCATAGGTTGCCAGGGTGCTGGTAAGCATGATGGACATAAACGCAGGGTTGCTTCCTCTGTTTAGTTGAATGGTGACGGGAACAGAAGCGGACGCTTGCCAGGCCGTCATAAAGACACTTTTGCCGGAAGCCGGTGTCCAGAGCGCTGTATTGGTCTGAGCGGAGATGAAGGTCCGGAACAGGACAATGTCCGACGGATACTCCCTGGTAATCAAAGGATCTTCCAAACTAAAAACGATGCTCATGAGTTTTGTGTTATCACCCATCAAAAAACCCCCTTATAGCGTTACCGACTGGTAATCCCCGCAGATTCATGAATATAAAGAAACAAACTGGATGGACATGGGTACTCCTTCCAGAGGCAGGTGGGCAACCTTCAGGGTAAGGAGACCTTTTTCAAGGGTATAATTGCTTTTAGGCTGGATAACTCCATTGATAAAGAGGTAGTGATAAGAAGTTTGCTGAGGGGCAAGGATTCCTTGATCACCGTACATGGTTATTTCATCGGCATTGGTATACTCTCTTTGGCCATTGGCCCGAGTGTTGTATTGATAGAGTTCCGCTTTTAAAAGAGTATCCTTGCTGTCCCTGATAATCAGTGATTCAAGAATAACGGGGACTCCCTTTTGGGGAGGACTGTCTACGGTCAGGATGAGAAGTCCTGGCCTTACTTTATAGTTAGTTTGAGGCTGCAATACCCCATTGATATAAAGATTAATAAAGGAAATTTCCCCAGGGTCGGGTATTCCCTGATTGCCGTAGATGAGCAACTCATCATTGTCGGTAAAAGCAGTCTTAACTCCATCGGCAAGGGCATTGTACTGTTGGTTTTCGCCTTGGAGAAGTGCACCGGTTTGGGCATTAAAAGAACCGGTTACCTCTGCCGCCAAAACAACGGTGTCCATTGAATTGAGGGTCCCGATATCCCAGATCAGCTTATTTTCCTCTTGAGATACTGTGCCTTGGGTAAGGCTGAGGAGGTTAATGACGGCTAAGCTATCTGCCAGTATGGTATCGGTCATAACCACATTGCTGACCGGACCATAACCGTCATTGATAATCTTAATTTCGATGGTCCAGGTACCATTCATTTGAGGATTTATTACGGAAGGTCCTGCTGTGATGTACTTTTCCAGGGTCAGGTTGCCGAAGACCGGGGGGCAGGGGAGAGCTTCCCTGAGCTGGGCCGGAGGATTAGGGGGTGAGAGTATCGTCTGGAGCTTACCTTGAGGCCTATCTTGGAATTTATTTTGGAGCTTATCTTGGAGTCTGTCCTGAAAATTACTTTGCATCGTATTTTGCGAAGGATAAAAATCCGGGAAAACCGCTGTTTTAAAACCAGCGCAGAGCTGATTCGGCAAAAACTCCTCGCACAGGGGAGGCTCAGGATCAACCTCCAGGCTGGGGATCAATAACTGTACTTTGCCCACGGCTTTGATCACGATAAATACCCCTACGGTACAATGCCGGCCTTCCTCACAACCGTCGGGAGAGCCGAGCAGCTCAGAACGGGTTTCCACCACAATATCATAAGAAAACTCATCCCGTGGTTCCGGCATGAACATGATGAGGTCCATAGGGATAGAGGGCAGAGAGTCCTGGCCCAGCGTCGTGCCTCCGGCAACGATTGTAAAGGGTATCTTTAAAAGGAATTGAACTCTTTTAAAATTGGGGCGATCTCTTATAGCAGTGATCTCCAGAGTGTCTTCCATAATACGTCCCGGTTTAAAGAGAATCCTCTGAAAAGCGGAGATGGGGAGGGCTATATCTTCAAAGCAGTACCGGTCCTGACACTGAGAAAAGACTTTGTCGACAATAACACAAGCAAAAATATAGCCTGAGATGCGGATGAGTGCTCCGGAAGCAATGTTGGACAGTACACAAGAATTCAGACTCCATCCTGAGGCGACAGCCCTGCTGAGCGAACGCAGGCCGGTGGTATTAAAAAGCCCTTCGACTGCAAACCGGGCGGTTAGGGTTCTGCCGGGCAAGAGCTCTTCTATAGTCCAGAGCAGGGTATTATGGGCGGTGGCCACCTCCCCTGAGGAGACAAAGACCGTGTCCGTCCACTTAAATTCATCAAGCAGGATAGTATCGGTGACCAGGATAGTGCGGATCACCTCATTGCTGAGGTTGGTGATCTCTAAAGACAGCTCCCAGCGTTTGGGAGTACCTAAGGACCCGCTCAGAGGGATAGTTAAGACAGAGGTTTGCAAGAACAGCGCTTCCTGAACCGGAGTGATTTCCGGCAGAACGATGATTTGAACATCCCGGGCAAGATTTGTGGATAGCCTGCCGGTTTCTGGTTTGCCGGTTCCCAGCTTGCCCGAACCGGATGCAGTGTCTAAGGCACTCAAACCTTCCTGGGTAAAGGACCCTGTTATATCCAGGACGAGAACAGCCATTTCCAAAGGTTTCAGTCCAGTAAGGCTCCAGTGGATTTCCCTGTTTACCAGATGAGCATCACCATGGGAGATGCTGACCACATTCACATTGCTGATGTTCTCAATCAACAGGGTATCGGTGACCAGAAGATCGGACAGCTCAACACCACTAAGATTAGTCAGTTTGAGCTCTGCTCGCCATGTACAGGTTTGGCCCCTGGTTACCTGGGTGGGTCCGGACAGAATCGTGTTGGTAAGCTCCAATCCTTTACTGACAGCGACGGGACCTGCCCCGATTATGTCGGTTCGTACAGCCGCTGCTGAGCTGCGGCCTGTAGCCGAACCCCGGCTGAGGAAGCGGGTGCCGGCGGCTTTAAACAGACCCTCCGCACGGAAGCTTGCGGCGGCAGGCTCTTCAGGATTTAAATGATCAATAGTCCAGGTGATCAGATCATCCTCAAGAGCCAGATCCCCTTGAGACAAAGACAGAGTTTCTATAGCCAGCACAGAATCCAGGAGGATAAATTCCCTGACCACGATATCACGAATAGGCAGAGCCCCTTGATTGCTTACGGTAATGGTAAATACCCAGGTGGCCGCCTGACCGGCGGCCAGAGATTCGGGCCCGGACAGGGTCAGCTTTTCCAGCTTTAGATCAGGGCGGGCCGTATCACTTACCTCAATCCCCCTATCGGTCACCGGGCCGCGGGATAGCTGCCCCGAAGGCAGGATCCCTTCAGCCAGGGCGGAATTGAGCAGAGCGGGTTCCTCATCCCTAAAAGTAACGAAAGTGATGATTATAGGAGAGCCCTGTAAAGGAGCATCTTCTGTTTTAAGGACGAGCAGGCCTTCATGAAGCTCATAGTTAACCTTAGGCTGCAATACACCGTTGATAAATAAATTAAAATAAGAGACTTGATGAGGATCAAGGATGCCCTGATCCCCATATTCTTTTATCTCATCATCATTGGTATAAACTTTCTTAATGCCGTCAGACCGTGCATTATATTGATAAGCCTCTGCAGTCAGTAGCTTTTTAGTGGGATTGAAGCCTATTTCCTCTTTAAACACAGACATCACTCCGCAATGAAGACATGGTTTCTGCCTTATTCTTTCCTTAGTCTATGTTTATAAGGGGAAGCAGGTTCTTTAAAGTGCAACAGAAATATAACTATGAAGGAGGAAAGGTTATGGCGTTGCTTTTATCAAACTTTTACATAGTGTATTAAACAACAGCAAGACGGCCTGGCTAAAATGCCCAGGCCGTCTTGCTGTACGCTCTTATTGGGGGTGTGCCTTTGCGTAAGTTCCTTATTGCCGCCAGTCCGGATGTGGGATGGCTGCATATTCTTAACTCTGAAAATTAGGTTGTTACGGTGGTGTCGGAATCGGAAACCGGAGCGAAGTTAGTGACGACTAAGGTAATGGGGGCGCCGACAGGAACTGTATCAGCATCTGTGATCACTACTTGGGAACCGTCGCCGCTGACCGTGTATAAGCTGGTTTGCTGCAACACGCCGTTGATAAACAATAGATAATAGCCATTGTCCGTAGTTACAGGAGTAAGGTTGCCTGTCATGACATTACCGGCATCATCAGTAAATTCGGTAGCCGGAATAGTGACCGTTCCACCGGTTCTTTGATCTTCGCTTAACTCATAAAAATAGCTTTCCACGGCTGGATTAATCGCGGTGTCCGTTGTCGTAACGGCGTCTATGGCAAGCTTGAATAATTTCGTGGCCATGAGTCGACCTCCTATTGTAATATTTTGGTAGCCTGCTTTACTATATTCTGTAAGTTGACAAGATGTGACCGAATAGCTCAGGGTTTTTATATTGCCAAGTTTTCAGGAGAAAATCCCTCGACTGGCGGGAGCCCAGCGGAATTCCCTAAAAATGGGGATTTATAAAAAGGAATCGGGAGCAAAATTTATGGTGGCAATGATTTGTAAGACGAAAAGAAAAGCCGGCCAGGGATCCCCGGGCCGGGTATGTATTACATAGCTATTTTATTGAGCTTTTAAAATTGTAATATCTTCCTGGGCATCGACTACCGCCGACGCAATAACATCAAGCTTTCGATGTATAGATTTGTTATCCAGCCTCAAAGAGAGGATATCAAGTTCCATTCTATCCAGGTCAGCTTGCATTTCTTTCATGTCAGACTGCACTTCCTTCAGGTTAGCTTGCATTTCATTTTGCCCGGCTTCTAGCTTTTCCAACTTTTCCAGAATAATATCCAACTTATCCATTGCCTATCCCTCCCGATTTTTATGTTACCACAACGATATTTGTAATACAATCCCAGGAAAATTTATAAAATACAGCAGCTTTGGCAGCCACTAAGCTTCATTAATCTTTTGGGATAAAATTCCTGCCTCAACATTACTTGGCTTGTAATTCCCTCCCAATACCCCTATAATGGATACAGGTGGAAATTAAAAGGCCGCCGCGGTCTGAAAGTGGTGGAACACTTCCAGGCACGCGCAAGGTGTGTGTGCACCTACACGTAACAGCAAGCTGTCCGCGACGACAGATCCATTATACAATGCCCTTCGCTCCAGTACAACCGTACGGTTGGCCAAGGGGTATAATCGGACTGCCGCTCAGGGGGTGTGCTGATTGTGTGCGACTTGAGAGCAGTAAACATGAGACAGTATGAATTCAGGCGCATGTGTAGGGATAAACCCTTGCATGCGTCTTTTAATTTCCCCTGATCACCGCCAGGCTGCCGGAAGCGGGCCCTTGATGAGGGTCCGGTCCGGCGCTGGGCGGAAAAGGGGGAAGTATTATGAATAGAAGAGCAGGAGACGGCCAAGGGCCAAGGGCGAAGGAGAAAGGCCCGGCGGCAGCCATGTCGGCCGCCGGGTTGAATATTAGCCTGTGTGATGACGGTGCACTGCAGCGGGCGTACATAAAACTTATCCTTCAGGACTATGAAAGCAGATGCGGAGTCAGGTTTAACCTTTATGAATTCAGCAGCGGGGAAGAACTGCTGGAGAAATTCAACCAGAACCCTAAGCTATTTGACCTTTTCTTTCTGGATCACCGGATGAAAAACATCACCGGTCTTGAGACTGCCTCTTATATAAGGAAGCGCAATAAAGTTTGTCACATCGTTTTTGTAACGGCGTCGGAGGAGCAGGAGGATTTTGCAGCCGTGTCACCGCTCCGGGTCTTGACTAAACCGGCTCAGCCGGCAGCCATCTGGGACATTCTGGACAAGGTCTCGGCAGAAAAAATCAGCCCCAGCCATAGTGGCTGATGAGCCCTGCTTTTTGCCCATGAACTTCACGATTTATTACCGCCTGGCATATTCTGGATTAGATTGATTGATGAAAGGGCGGGAAATGGATCGTGAATGATTTATCCACTGAACGGACGCCGCAGGTGATCGCGGCTGAAATAACTATGATTACCCGGCAAACCCGGAAAATTCTGCTGGCCAGCGCCGTGGAAATCGGTCGTCGGCTCAAGGAAGCGAAGAGTTTGGTCAACCACGGGGAATGGGAGAAGTGGCTGGAGGAGTCGGTGAGATATTCCCTGAGTACTGCCAGAAGGCTGATGCAGCTCTACGAAGAGTATGGGGCAAGCTTCCCGGACGAGCCGGGTCTGTCAAATCACGCACCAGTGCGCGATTTGACTTACACTCAGGCCCTCCTCCTCTTGGGTCTGCCGGGAGAGGAACGGGAAGAATTCCTGGCCCAGAACGATGTGACCGGCATGACCAAGCTGGAATTGCAGCAGGCTCTAAAAGACAGAGATCTGGCCAAGCAGGAGAGTGAGGAGATCCAGCAGGAAAATAAAGCCCTCAAAAAAGGGCTGGAGGGGATCAACAATGCAATCTCCAGTTTGATGGTCCAGTCTCTTCTTCCGGAGAATGCCCAAAGGGAATCCCCCGCTGCCGGTGCATCCTCCTCAGTCGGCAGTACCGGCAGTGCTCCCTGGAAAGTAATGCCGCCATGCCGACGCATAACCTCAAAACAGAAATAGATCCCAATGCTCCAGCTAAATATGTGGAGCGTTGTGACACCTGCTGTAAAACCATTAGCACCGCCTTTTTTGACCTGACCACAGCCCTTACCAATCTGCATTATCTTGACGGGAATCTGAAAGAGCAAAAAAGAAAAGAGGCTCAGAAGCTGCTTGAGACAATTGCCGAGACGATTAAGGTGTGGCCGCCCCCGAAAAAGCCTCTGAAGGTTATCCGCTGATTGTCAGCGGCTTTTGGTCAAAACAGCCCGGAAACAGTTTAAGTCATATCCGGTGATAGCATCAGCAGGGAGGGTGAAATCCACGGAACCATAAAAGGATAGTCCTTGCTGCTGGATCTCAGTTTGCAGTAGGGTCAGGTTAATTACAGGGTAATCAAAGGTCAGGATAATGAGACCATCTTGTTTTAATATACGCTTGAATTCCTGCAGTGCTGACCGAAGGGTAGGAAGATCAAGATGCTCCAAAACCGAAATACAGAATATTGTATCGAACATGCTTTCAGAGTAGGGTAGTTGAGCCAGGTTTGCCTGACTAAAGTGAATACGCTCAAAATATCCGGGATGGATGGCTTGAGCAGCTTCATAGCCCAGGTCAGCCGTGATTTCCTGAATGATCGATCCAGGATGAAGAATGCGTTCATCGATATCACAGGCGTAGACATGGGCACAATTTTCGGATAAGAAAAACTTAAAAGGGTGGCTGATACCACAGGCGGCATCGAGCACGGTTGCTTCCGGTTCGGCAAAGGATGCCGCCCAGGCATATTCATAAAACCGGCTCCACCATGTTGAACGCAGTTTGAAAATCATGGAGTCGGTTTGAGCATCGGAGGTAGTAATAAACCTGGAAGTATACTTGTCATTCATCTGCCGTAGGCTCCTTTCAACGAGGTGATTACGAATTCACTAATATTCGTATGCTTATTGATTCAGGAAAGTGCCTGCATGCTGATTGCCGCGCAAACAGCGTTCAAACCCCTAAATCCCCATAAGCCTTGAAGTTTAGCATAGCCTCTCTTTGAAACTTACTCCAAATATTAGCGACTAATAGACAATTTATTTAATTCCCGCTTGCTGTTATTATATAGATAACACTATGGACAGCGAAGGGTATAAATATAGATGAAAAAATTGGTCATTGGCCTATGTGCCCATGTGGATGCGGGCAAGACAACCCTATCGGAAAGTATGCTTTACTTGAGCGGTGCCATTCGCAAAATGGGCCGAGTGGATAATAAAGACGCTCATCTGGATAATTTCGAACTGGAACGGGCCCGAGGGATTACCATCTTTTCCAAACAGGCCATGCTGGAAGTGGCTCATACCCAAATCACCTTATTGGATACCCCCGGCCATGTGGATTTTTCCCTGGAGATGGAAAGAACCCTCCAGGTGCTGGATTATGCCGTTTTGGTGATCAATGGGGCCGATGGAGTACAGGGCCATACCAAGACCCTATGGCACTTGCTGGATATTTATCAGACACCGGTCTTTTTATTCATCAATAAAATGGATCAGGTGGGCACAGATAGAGAAAAGCTGATCAATGAATTAAAAAGCCAACTCAGCGACGGCTGCATTGACTTTGGACAACCTGAATCCGCTGATTTTTATGATCAATTGGCCATGTGTGATGAAATGCTGCTGGACGCCTATGTGGATACGGGACATATTGAGCTTCCCCTGATCAGGGAAGGGATTAGGAAGCGCAAAGTGTACCCCTGCTTTTTCGGTTCCGCTTTAAAGCTGGAGGGTGTAGAGGAACTGCTCCAGGGTATTGTGGACTATGCTCATCTGCCGGCCTATCCGGAAAGCTTTGGGGCTAAAGTATTCAAAATAGGCAGGGACGAACAGGGCAATCGCCTTACCTATCTGAAGATCACCGGCGGAAGGCTCAAGGTAAGGGAGAGTTTAAGCAATGGTGTATGGGAAGAAAAGGTTAACCAGATTCGCATCTATTCCGGGAAGAAATTCGAGGCAGTCAATGAAGTGGAAGCCGGTTCGGTCTGTGCGGTAACAGGGCTTACGCTAACCAAACCGGGAGAAGGCTTAGGCACAGAGACCGCCGCCCATGCCCCTCTCTTGGAACCCGTATTGGCTTATCAGATGATCCTTCCGGAAGGCTGTGATCCCCGGGTGATGATGCCTAAGCTGCGTCAGCTGGAGGAAGAGGATCCGGGCCTGCAGGTGGTCTGGGACGAAGAGCTCAGGGAGATCCAGGTGCAGATGATGGGTGAGGTCCAGCTGGAAATCCTGCAAAGCCTGATCCGGAGCCGGTTTGGCTTGGAGGTGTCCTTCGGATCAGGGAGGATTGTTTATAAAGAAACCATTGGCAATGCCGTGGAAGGAGTAGGGCATTTTGAACCCTTGCGGCATTATGCGGAGGTCCACCTATTAATGGAGCCGGGGGAGCGGGGAAGCGGCCTTCAGTTCAGAGCGAAATGCAGTGAGGATAGCTTAAGCAAAAGCTGGCAAAGACTCGTTTTATCTCATCTGGAAGAAAAAGTTCATAAGGGTGTTCTCACAGGGTCACCGATTACCGATCTAAAAATCACTTTAGTGTCAGGCCGGGCCCATACCAAGCATACAGACGGCGGCGACTTCAGAGAGGCCACCTACCGCGCGGTGCGTCAGGGGTTAATGGAAGCGGAGTCCATCCTGTTGGAGCCTTATTATGCTTTTCAGCTGGAATTGCCGGAAAAAATGGTGGGACGGGCCATGAACGATGTTGAAAAAATGCATGGAACCTGCCAGCTTGCCCGGATAGAAGGGGAGCGGGCAACTCTTACCGGCAGTGCCCCCGTGGCGACAATGAGAAACTATCAGCAGGAGGTCATGGCTTACAGCAAAGGTCTGGGCAGGCTTTTTTGCAGTCTGAAGGGCTATGAACCCTGCCATAATCCCGATGAGGTCATAGCCATGGCCGGGTACGACCCGGAAAGGGATGTGGATAATCCTGCCGATTCCGTATTCTGTACCCAGGGTTCCGGCTATTTGGTCCCCTGGTATCAAGTCAAGGAATATATGCATGTGGAAAGCTATTTCGCCAAAGAGAGTGAATTCATAGATGCAGAGTCTCATCTGCAGATACCCTATGCCGAGGAAAGGTGGATCGACCCGGAGGAGATCGACAGGATCCTCAACCAGACCTATTATGCCAACCAAGGCAAAAAATCCCTTTGGCAGAAACGGAAAAAAGCTGCGGAAAGCTATTATAGACCACCTGCCGATTTAAACAAACCTAAAGAAAGCCAGGAAGAATATCTTCTTGTGGACGGCTATAATATTATCTTTGACTGGCCGGAACTGAAAGAGCTTGCCCAGGATAATATGGATGGAGCCAGGATAAGGCTTCTTGATATCCTCAGCAATTATCAGGGGATTCGCAGGTGCCGGATTATCGTCGTCTTCGATGCTTATCGTGTTCAGGGGCATCCTGAGGAAGCCATCGATTATCATAATATCCTGATGGTCTATACCAAAGAAGCGCAAACCGCGGATCAATATATTGAAAGATTTGCTTATGATCATCAGAAAAAGTATAAGATCACCGTGGCTACCTCCGATGGCCTGCAGCAGATCATTATCAGAGGGGCAGGGTGCGCCTTATTATCCGCCCGAGATTTGAAGGAAGAAGTCATAATGGCCAATAAACAGGTCATCGAGGCTTATCAGGCACAACAAACGCCGACCCGGCATTATCTGAAGGATGCCTTATCTGCTGAAAGTGAACAGCAGATGAAAGAGTTCCTTAAAAGAGAGAAGGATTAGCCCTCAATGCCCCTGCATCCCTAAATTTATTTTGCAATATATTTAGGGATGCAGGGGTATTTGCTGTAAATCTGTTGGAAATGCAACCGACATGGACCGGGAGTTGTGTTATACTTGCTTATATCAGAGAATATTGTGTTGAGTTTGTTATGTTTATAACCATTCCTGTTGTAATTATTTATGTTATGAGCGGCTGTGTCATAATCCATTGAATAGAAACCCAACAGAATAGTGAAATCTTTCGAATCGTTTCCCGCTAAAGCCATGCTATGCGGGGGCGATCTGAGCAAAGGCTCACAGGGTCGGCATAGAAATGTACCGGCCTCCCGTAAATGCGGCATCCTGTTCAGGATACGGCAGGAAAGAAAGGTGCAAAGACCCAGTATGATGGGATTTTAGGCGCATTTTCGATTGTGAGCGAAAGTGCGCTTTTGCTGTTGTTTTTGCTTTTGCTGGCCAAGGGTTCCGTAGAGGCCTTAGACGAGAGAAGGGGGAAAAAGGATGGCAGACTGTCTTTCCGCAATGCGTTCGGTGGAATTTCTGAGTCACTTTTCCGATGATGAGCTCCAGGAGATTGGCAAATGCCTGCTGACCAGGGTCCAGAGGTACAAAAAGGGTGAAAAGGTTTTTGAGGCGGGTCAGCCCGCTGTTTCCATGGGTGTTATTCTGCAGGGAAGGGTGTATATCGAGGATGATGATGCCTTCGGGAACAGGAGCATTCTGGCGGAACTGCACCGGGGGGATACCATGGCCGGCAGCTGTGTCTGTGCCCAAAGACCCAGCTATCTCACCTCCTTTATCGCGGCGGAACCGTCGGAGATTCTATTGCTGAATTGCGGAACGATCTATACGAACTGCAATAAAAGCTGTAGTATTCGCGGCAAGATGCTGGAAAATCTCCTGAAAATTATTGCGGCGGAGGCAGTCACTCAGAGCCGCAAACTCAAATGTTTATCACAACGGAGTATCAGGGGAAAATTGCTGGCTTTTTTCTCTTACTGTGTTCAGGAAAAGGGAGAAAACAGCTTCACTATCCGTTTTTCCAGACAGGAATTGGCGGATTTTCTTTGTTTAAACCGCAGTGCCATGTCCAAAGAGCTGGGCAAGATGCGGGATGATGGTCTGCTGCGCTTTGATCGGAACTATTTTGAGATGTTGTCTTGCGAAGTTAAAAGGGAATCACCGGAACAGGATAAGACAAATACTTTTTTGAAAGCTATTTGATGTGGGGTGCTGATCATCGAATTAAAGCGAACCAATAATCAGCCCTGGCAGCTGGGTGCCATCCTGGGGACCGGTGTTTTGACCGTTGCCTTAAGCCTGACCGCTCTTTGCCTGGGCCGCTATGAATTGTCCATAATTGATGTGGTGAAAATACTGCTTTCCGCCTTTTGGGATTTGCAGCAGACCTGGACCGACGCCATGGCGGATGTGGTCTTTCAGGTGCGGTTGCCCCGGGTTTTCGCCGCTTTATTGGTAGGAGCCGGTCTTGCCATTTCCGGGACAACCTATCAGGGAATATTCAAGAATCCCCTGGTCTCTCCCGATCTTTTGGGGGTGTCCTCCGGCGCTTGTGTGGGAGCGGCCTTGGCCATCTTAAACGGCCTGGATGCAGGGGGAATCCAGATCTGTGCCCTCCTGGGCGGGCTGCTGGCCGTAGCCATTACCACAACCATTCCCAAGTTGCTGAGAAACAGCTCCAACTTAATTCTGGTGCTGGCGGGAATTATTGTCGCCGGCTTTATGAGTTCCGCTCTGGGATTGCTGAAATATGTGGCAGATCCGGAAACTCAGCTGCCGGAGATCGTCTTCTGGCAAATGGGCAGCCTGGCCACCACCTCCATGGGTGACGTCATGATGATTGTGCCGGCGATGCTGATCAGCATGGCCTTATTGATAGCCGTACGGTGGCGCATCAATATTCTCTCTCTGGGAGATGAAGAGGCCGGTTCCTTAGGGATTAATATCAGGGTGATCCGCGGCTTGGCCATTGTTTGTTCCACCGTCACTACGGCTTGTGCAGTATGCATCAGCGGTACTGTAGGCTGGATTGGCCTGGTTGTTCCCCATCTCTGCCGGATGCTGGTTGGGCCGGATAATACCCGGGTCATTCCCTTATCCATCTTCGTGGGAGCCTCATTTATGCTGGTGGTCGATACGGTTGCCCGCACTGTGACCAGCGGTGAAATTCCCCTGAGCATTCTCACCGGATTCATTGGTGCACCTCTTTACGGTTGGCTATTATTTAAGCAGAGGATGAAAATAAAATGAACAGCTTATTGGAAGTCAATCAGGCAGCCTTCGCTTACCCCAGCGGCAAGACTGTGTTCAAAGATGTTAACTTTACGATCTCCCCGGGGCAGATACTGTCCATTATCGGGCCTAACGGTGCCGGCAAATCGACGCTACTGAACTGTATCGCCGGGTTTAATACTTTGGATCGGGGCAATATCCGCATCGAAGGGATACCTTTGCCGAAAATGAACCGCAAAGCCATAGCCCGCTATATCGGTTATGTTCCCCAGATCCATAACCCGGCCTATGGTTATTCCATACGGGATTTTGTGGTGATGGGCCGTGCTCCTTATATCAGCACCTTCCGCATGCCGGGCCGGGAAGACTTCGCCAAAGCGGATGCGGCCATTGCGGCAATGGGGATTTCTCATCTGGCTCAGCGGCCTTACACCGATGTGAGCGGAGGGGAGCGGCAGCAGGCCACCATTGCCCGGGTGATTGTGCAGGAGCCGCAAATCATTATGCTGGACGAACCCACTTCAGCCCTGGATTTTGGCAACCAATTAAGGACTGTCCGGATGATTAAGGAATTGGCGGGACGGGGTTATGCCATCATCATGACCACCCATAATCCCGATCAGGCCATGATGCTGGAAGGGCAGGTAGGAATCCTGGAGAAAAACGGGCGTTTTTCAGTAGGCAAAGCCCAGGAAATTATCAATGAAGAGACCTTGACCGAACTGTATCAAACCGAGGTCAAGATTCCCTATGTTGAACAGATTTCCCGCAATGCTTGTCTGGCCCGCTTATAGATGTGAAATGAAGGGAGTTCACTATGGAGAAAGCATACTTGCAGATCGTGGATTTATACAGGCAGGAGGGATTAAAGCCGGGCAGATTAACCCAACTGGGCTACTTCCCTAAATGGACGGTAGCTATGGGGGATAATGGACAGATCGGAAGGGCTTTTCACTTTGACGGAGAGCATGCGGTCTACCCCTTGCGCGATCCGGATGTTTTGCTGCCTCTCCAGCGCTTCGTGGGCAAAAGCTTGTTGGCCTTGGCGGAGGAGCTTCTGGCAGAAACAGATATTCAAATGCGGGCGGCTTGCCTGGCCGTACTGAATGCTCTTTCCCATCCCCTGAATCAGGCGGGACAGTTAAAAAAACGGGGGTTCGAACCTGTAGAATTCGACAATTTGGAATTTATTAATACTGAGGATCGGGTGGTCTTGGTAGGCTATGGCGCACTGATCAAAGAAACCCTGGCCCGCTGCTCTGTCATTGATGTCTGTGATATGCGTTCCTTGAGCAGCCTGCGGACCGTGTCCATTGGCAGGACGATTGAATATGGGCCGCCGGGAATTCGCTTTCACGGAGCGGCGGAAAATCAAACCCTGCTGGCGGATGCGGATATCGTGCTGATAAGCGGCTCCACCTTGGTGAACGGCACTTACAGGGATTTGATTCGTTACGCCCGGAAAGCACGGGTGATCGGCATGTTTGGTCCCAGCGCCCAGCTTATCCCGGAATTTTTGCAAGGAGGTGGCATTAACTACATTACAACTTCCGGCATCACGGATGCGGACAGATTTTATCAGGTGCTGAGCAATCCGTATGCGGGAGAGGGGGAGTCCGGTACGTATAAGTACACCATCAGGATGTTTTAGAACGAGTATACGAGGAGTGTGGAGCGTGAGGAAGTATTTTCCTGTTTTGCTGGTGACCGTCTTATTGATGGTCAGCACCTTAGCCGGATGCAGCCCCAAAAGCAGTCCGGCCAGTAATCCAAGCAATCCGTCGAGCAGCAGCCCGTTAGGCGATGCTGCCCAGAATCCGGCCCCGGCCGCAGCTGAAAGAACCGTAACCGATGCCAAAGGGAGAGAAGTCAAGATCCCGGATAAGGTGGAGAAGATAGCCGTCACCTGTTACGGAGGAGCCACCCATGAAATGACAGTTCTCGGCTTTGCCGACGCTATTGTCGCCCAACCCACCATGAAGAGTTTTCCTCAGTTGAAAAAGATGTTCCCTCAATATGAAACAGTGATTGATCCGGGCTCCTTCAATGAAGTCAATATTGAAGAGATCATCAAGGCTGATCCGGATATGGTCTTTGTGGGAGTCAGCTCTCCGGAAGGGAACAAGAAAATTGAAGAAGCCGGATTCCCCACCTATACCATGTGGATTGGCTGGGCAGCCATCGATACTCTGAAGCAGGAATTTCTCAATATCGGGATGATCATGGGCAACGAAGAGCAGGCCAAAAAGCTGGTTGCTTACTGGGACGAAAAACTTGCCGCTCTGGAAACGATGCTGGCTAAGGTACCGGAGAGTGAGCGCAAGGTTGTCTATTATACCGGGGCCGATATAACCAAAGCCAATACCAGTGACTGGGCCTGGACCTTCATCGAAGAAGCCGGTGGCGTCAGTGCCATCAGCAAAGGAACCACCGGTGACGTCAATGTGGAAGTGGTTTTGGCCGCTGATCCTGATGTCATCATCACCCAGGGAGGAAACGGAACTGCGGGATTCCTTCAGGACAACCGGATTCAGAACTTAACCGCCATCAAGAACAAAACTGTCTATGAGTGTCCGATTGCCGCTTTCTGGTGGGACCGCCCATCTCCTGAAGCTCCCTTAGGGTTTATGTGGCTTGCCCAGACCCTCTATCCGGAATACACCAAGGATATCGATCTGAAAAAGGAAACCAAGTATTTCTTCTCGGAGTTTTATAATTATGATTTAAGCGACGAAGAGTACGCATCCTTTTTTGTGCATAAGAAAAAATAGACAGACCTGTCCAGCGTAAAATAAACAGATCTAAAAAATAAGCAGATGTAAATGGGGGAAGAGCATGTTTAACAACAAAAAATGGTTAGGAACACTTTTAGCTTTGGGTATGGCGCTTACCCTTCTGGCAGGCTGCGGCAGCGGGCCGGCAGCATCACCTGCACCGGCGGAATCCTTGAGCGGGAAATCCCTTTTCGTATACTGCGGGGCGGGCATGGCCAAACCTTTTGGCGAAATTGCCGAAGCCTTCAAAGCGGAGAGCGGGGCTGAAGTGGAAGTGGTTTACGCTAATGCAGCCCAAATCCAGACCCAAATCAAAACAACTCAGGAAGGGGATCTGTTTATAGCCGGTTCTGTGGAAGAGCTTAATCCTGTCAAAGATTTTGTGGCCGGCAGCAAAGAGCTTGTCAAGCATATTCCCGTCCTGGCCGTAAAAAGCGGCAACCCGTTGAAAATCACCGGACTGAAGGATCTGACGAAAAAAGATGTGGAAGTTGTCCTGGGGGATGCGGAGGCTACGCCAATCGGCAAAATCGCCAATAAAGCTCTCACTGATTTACGAGTGCTGGCAGAGGTCAATGTCATTGCCAGAACGGCTACCGCACCGGAAATGATCACAGCCTTATCTGTCGATCAATGTGATGCCATTATCGTCTGGAAAGAAAATGTCAGCGGGTCCGGGATCGAGATCGTCAATACGACGGATCTGGACGCCCAGATCAAAAAGATTCCGGCAGCCACTTTGAGCTTCGGTAAGAATACAGAAACAACCGCAGCCCTATTGAAATTCCTTGATACAGATCAAGCCCAAAACATTTGGGCAAAATACGGATATGAAGTGGTAAAGTAAAGATTTAAGGGGTTGCCATGAAAAAGAAGCTTTCGCCGTATAGCCTGTTCGATGTTTTTACCGCTGTTGTGACACTGATCGTCGTTGCCTTTATTTCTGCGGCAATCTTGTCTATACTTATTAAAGGCTTCCCGTACCTTGGGGAGGCCTTTTTCTCAGAAGAAGTGAGGTTTGCGGTGAAATTGAGCCTGTATACAGCCAGTATCTCAACCTTTGTTTGCTTTGTGCTTGCTGTGCCCACCGCCTATTCACTGACGAGGGGAACATTCCCCTTTAAGAAAATAGCTCAGATTATTATTGAACTGCCTTTATCCATGCCCTATTTGGTCTTGGGTTTGTGTCTGCTGCTCATCTTCTCCTCGGAATTCGGCAAAGCATTGAGAGATATGGGCTTTAGGGTGGTATTTGATAAAAACGGGATTATTATGGCTCAGACCATCGTCAATCTGCCCTATATGATCCGTTTGATCAAGACAGCCTTTGCAGAAGTGGATGAACGGCTGGAGATCATTGCCGGAATGCTGGGTGCTTCCCGCTGGAAAAGGTTTTTGACGATCACCTTGCCCCTGGCCCGCAATGCGGTGATATCCGCGGTGATTCTGGTCTGGTCCAGGGGCCTCGGCGAATTCGGCGCCACATTAATGGTCGTCGGTGCTACCAGAATGAAGACGGAAACCCTGCCGGCCAGCATTTATCTGAATATGGCCACAGGGGATATAGGGGCGGCCATGGCTTCCGCGATCATCATCCTGCTCATTTCTTTTGTATCGCTTTTTGCAACAAGCCGCTTAGAGGGGAAAAATCTTCAGGCAAGCCGGATGAAGGACGTGTATTGGCAGTGAACCCACTTGTTGAAATCAGGGACTACTCCCTCCGATTAGGAAAATTTAAATTGCAGCCGATCAATCTAATGATCAATGAAGGGGAGATTTTCGGAGTTTTAGGGAAAACCGGCTCAGGAAAAACCGTGCTTCTGGAATCTATAGCAGGTTTTTACCGGGGCTGCTCCGGGCAGATATGGATTCAGGGTCAGGATATTGCCGAGGTTCCTCTGGAGAAAAGGGGCATTGGTTTCGTGTACCAGGACTTTGGCTTATTTCCTCACATGACGGTAGCCGACAATATTGGGTATGGTTTGAGAATGCAAAGGAAAGAAAAGCAAACCATCAAGGATGAGGTAAACCGGATGGCTGAAATCCTCGCCATCAGCCCGATTCTAAAACAATACCCCGGAACCTTAAGCGGCGGGGAGCGGCAGCGGACAGCCATCGCCAGGGCCCTGGTCCTCAATCCCAGAATTCTTCTGCTTGATGAACCCTTTTCTTCCCTGGACCCGGCTACCAAAGAAACCATGTACCGGCAGGTGAAGGAGATTCATCAGCTCTTTGGCTGCACCATTCTCTTTGTAACCCATGACTTTAAGGAAGCCCAGACCATGGCGGACCGGATCGGCATTATGATCAAAGGGGAATTGAAAAGTATCCGCCGCAGCGAGGAGCTTTTTATCCGGGACAGCGATGAAGAAGTCAATCGGTTTTTGGGGCTGAGCGACCGGGTGTAAAGCAAAATCCTGGAGACAATAATGACAACGATAAGACAATTAGGGGCTAAGCATAAATCACTATTACAAGGGAGGTTTCACTATGCTGTACTTAACTCGTGAAGAAATAGACCGTTGGCTCAAGGAAGATGTTCCTTATATTGACCTGACCAGCTGGACCCTGGGGATCAGGGAGCAGCAGGGGAGCATCACGTATTTTACCAGGGAAGAGGCCGTGGTGTGCGGAACTGAAGAAGTCAGGCAGATTTTTGACCATTTGCATATCGAGACGGACCACATCATCCCCTCCGGTCAGCAGGTAAAGCAGGGCGAAGTTTTGATCACCGGGAGAGGAAGAGCCGAGGATCTGCATATGGCCTGGAAGGTGGGGCAAAACATTTTGGATCACTGCTCGGGAATCGCCACCAAGACACGAAAAATGGTGGATGATGCGAAAAGCTGTAACCCCAAGGTAGCTGTTCTGACCACCCGCAAAGGATTTCCCGGCACCAAATCCCTGACCACCAAGTCCGTCATGGTTGGCGGCGCACTGCCCCACAGATTGGGTATATCCGAAACGATTCTGATTTTCAAGCAGCATATGAACATGATCGGCGGGTTTGATGTTTTGCTGAAAAAGCTGCCGGATCTGAAAGGGGAATGCTGCGAAAAGAAGATCATCGTGGAGGCCGGATCTTTGGAACAAGCGATCAGCCTTTGCCAGGCCGGTGTGGACGGGATCCAGTTCGATAAACTAAAGAGCGAAGAGCTTAAAAATGCGGTGAAGTATTTGCGAGCGGAATTTCCCCACGTGGTTGCTTTGGCTGCCGGCGGCATCAATGAAGCCAATGTCAGGGACTATGCAGAAACCGGGGTGGACGGCATCGTCACAACCAGTCTCTTCAGTGCCAAGCCCCTGGATATCGGGGTGAAAATAGAACCGTTACAGATACATTTATAATTATTAAGCCTTTGAAAAGGTATCAAGAAGTCGTTATCACAGTGGTGAGCGGCTTCTTTTGCTTAAAGATGCGGCCTATGTTTCACTATAAAAGTGGAATAAGGCCGCTTCATATTATTCTTTGTGAACTTCTCTTTCCGGGACGACGGGCAGAACGATGGAGATCCGGGTGCCGACTTCCAGCCGGCTGAGAACCTCCAGGTGCCCGCCGTGCCGCTCCGTAATCCACTTGGCAATGGCCAGGCCCAGGCCCGAGCCGCCGGTGGCCCGGGTGCGGGACTCATCCGTGCGGAAGAACCGGTCGAAAATCAAAGGAACCGCTTCTGGTTCGATGCCGATTCCTTCGTCCTGAACCGTGAGGCGGGCCAAGTTTCCCTGGCCGGAGACGGATAGGGTGATCTGTTTTCCGGCAGGGGTATATTTCATGGCATTGTCCATAAGGATCCGGGTGGCTTGCTTAATCAGGCCTTTATCTCCCTTGATGTAAACCGGAGTAAGTGTGGTGAAGTATTCGTGACCCCCATCGATCATTTGGGTTTCCCGCAGAATCTCCTGGGCAAGGGCGGATAATTCAAAGGACTCGATTTGCAGAGCCATAGTGTTGTTGTCCCCCCGGGCGAGAAACAAGAGCTGTTCCACCAGGGTCTTCATATGGGCAGTCTCATTTTTGATGGCATCGATGGATTCCTGGAGCGTTTTTTCATCCTTTTTACCCCAGCGGTCCAGCAGATTGGCATAGCCTTGAATCACGGAGATCGGGGTCCTGAGTTCATGGGAGGCATCGGAGACAAAACGAGCCTGGGAGCGATAGGATTCGTTAATACGGTCCAGCATACCATTGATAGCAGCGGCCAGGCTTTGCAGCTCGCTCTGGGTTTCGTCCACGGAAATGCGCGTATCCAGATGTGTGGCATTGATATCATCCAATTTGCCTGCCAAATCCTTGAGCTGTTCCGGTGAAAAAACCCCTTCATGGCTTAAGCTCCGGGCTGTTTCAGCCAATTGCTCGATAGGCTGAAGAGTGTGGCGGATGACCCTGGCACTGGAAGAAATGCTTCTGAGCAAGCTGAGCCCTTCGATCAAGAGCATAATCCCGAACATAGCCGCTAAAATCCTGATCGTCTGCACAGGGCGGTAGGAGAGAAGATAAAAACTGTCGTCCATGGGCAGGGCCACATTATAGCTTACCTGCTGAATGCGTCCCCACATCCCCAGACCTTCTCCCCGGGGAGGCAGGTCAATACTCCTGATCTGCTGGGCGGTCAGAGAAGGAAGGTAAGCCTGTATGCCTGAAGGAATGTGAAAACCCTCCGGTTCTGCGGCACTAGGCTCAATACGGATTGGGGTAAGGTCAAGCCAGTCGTCTACCTCCAGAGGCAGCGGCGGTCCTGCCTGAGTCAGCTTTTCAGCAACTGTTCCTATAGTCTGTTCAGCATGGATAAACAGCCCGAATGCGGACACAAGAATAAGACAGATGTTCAGATTTATAAATATCCAAAACAGCCGGAAGAAGAGCTTGATATTCAGTTTCCAGACGATGGAAAACCGCATTTTGTTACGAATGCGGCCAGGAGGACGGGTTGGGGATTTATTGGTCATCTTTAATCACATATCCTACTCCTCTGACGGTGTGAATAAATTTAAGATTGAACACTTCGTCAATTTTTCCGCGGAGAAAGCGTATGTAGACGTCCACAGCATTGGTGTCTCCCGCAAAATCAAAGCCCCAGACATTTTCCAGAAGGGATTCCCGGGAGAGGACGATTCCTTTGTTTTTCAGGAGAAAGTGCAAGAGATCGAATTCCCGTTTGGTTAAATCAACGGGCTTGCCCCTCATGGTCACGGTACGGCGGTCGGCATCGAGCTCCAGACCGGAAGCAGAGAGGACCTCTGTAGAGGATAGGGGGGCCGTGTTTCTCAGGGCGTTGCGGATACGGGCCAGCAGTTCCTCGATGGCAAAGGGTTTGGTGATATAATCATTGGCCCCGCTGTCCAGACCGGAAACCTTGTCCATGACACTGTCCCGGGCTGTGAGCATGATGATGGGGACGGCAGAGGTCCGGCGGATTCTCCGCAGAACCTCTGTACCGTTTAATTTAGGCAGCATAACATCAAGCAGGATTAAGTCAAACCGGCCGGTTTCCGCCAGCTCAAGTCCCGTCCGGCCATCAAAAGCTTTAGTTACATTATATCCTTCATAACCAAGCTCAAGTTCCACAAAGCGGGCAATTTTTTCTTCATCCTCAATAATCAGGATTGATTGGTTCAAGGGAAGTCCCACCCTTTGCAAAAATATTATTTATCCATGGACTTTTTGAGGTTTTCAGCGGCGTCGGCGGCGCTGTCCATGGCATCATTGATTGTGGTTCCTTTAATATCGGTTCCCACAAAACGATAACGGAAGCCGAAGAACAATCCGATCACCATCAGGGGAATGGTCACCCAAAAGGCGAAGATCAGAAGCAGGACCAGAGCCGTGATGGGAACTGAGCCCTTCACTTCCTTACCGTGGAGCACTTCAAAGGAATTCGCGTTGCCCTTGCGCAGAAGTTTTACGAAAAGGTTCCAGGCGTCCTTGCAGAAAGAAAGGAAAGGATTCTCCTTGTCGCTGCCATGATTCTGGTGTTTCCAATCCTTGGCCTGATAGGAGACCACATGGGCATCGACGGTTTTTTCACTGTTGTAATAACCACCGCCGGCAGGGGCGTGGATTTTGCCCTGCTTTTCCAGATAGATGATGGCGTCCAGCAGATCACCGTTAGCGGCATCCAGAGCAGCTTTAGCCTCTTCAAAAGTTATATTGCCCATTGAGCATAGTTTTTCTACTTTTTCTAAAAGTGTCATCATGGGTTCCTCCTTGTTTTTTGGTATTTCAACTGGCTATGTTTGAATTCTAACCCAAAAAACTTTAAGGATCGTTTGCTGAAAATTAAAATGGGATTAAAAAACGGTGAAAGTAAAATAAAGTATATTTCAGGCTTTTCAAGGGTTTAATTGCTTGTAAAAAGTCTAATTTTCTGTGCGTAATATACGCGTAATAAACCCATAATATACAAATTTCAGATTAAGTCAATGGCTCGCGTTATCGTTCTGAACGCCAGGGAATCTAATCAAAATACGGTTGATCGCTCAGAAAATGAATAAGCCACGAAATCAGACATAATGAAAAAGCCAATAAAGTATCGTAAACAGGAAGCATCAGAGGGCAGAAATCACAAATCTTTTACCGCCTTGATTCTTTCCAGATCAGAGCTGCAAAGAACATCAAGATTGCGGAATAGCTTCTCAGCCGGCCAATCCCACCATTTCAAGTTCAGCAGATAGTCTATCAGATCGTCGCTGAACCGTTTTTTGATGAGCTTGCCCGGATTCCCGCCGGCGATATGGTAAGGGGGAACATCTTTTACCACTACGGTGTTGGCTGCGATAACAGCGCCGTCGCCGATATGTACGCCGGGCATGACCGTAACATTTTGTCCAATCCAGACATCATTGCCGACTACCGTGTCCCCCTTAAAGGGCAAGTCTGCCAAAGAAGGCATTGCGATCTCCCAGCCGTTGCCCATGATGTTAAAAGGATAGGTAGTGACGGAAGACATCCGGTGGTTTGCCCCGTTCATGACAAATTCTACTCCTTTGGCAATAGCACAGAATTTGCCGATGATCAGCTTATCTCCCAAAAACTCATAGTGATGTGTCACATGGTCTTCGAACTTTTCCGGCCCCTGATCATCATCATAATAGGTATAATCCCCCACCATGATATTGGGACGGGTAATGATATTTTTGATATAGCAAAGGCTTTTAATAGCTTCGTTGGGATAGATGGCATTGGGATCAGGGCCATAACGCATGCTTGTCACCTCGCATAAGAAAAGTAATATCGGATTCTCAAAAATCAGTGTACCATTTCTGCACAAAAAATGGAACTGCAACACCGACACCACCAGGGCACCATCAGGATATCATCAGAACATCAACAGCTCAGAGTGAAAGGATACAAAAGTATTGTCCTTTGTTGAGATAAAGTTAAATGATTTTATTTAATAAATATAAATGATATTAATTTAAAAGAGTAAATAAATTACTGGAAATATTACCTTGTGTAGTTTATAATTATTATAAAATAGCTGAAGGGGGTATAGAATTTGAGAAAGCTTGCATGTTCTATATGCGGGTATATCTATGATGAAGCCGCCGGGGACCCTGAGAGAGGGATTGCTCCAGGCACCCTGTGGGCGGATGTACCTGAGGAATGGGAATGTCCCCTATGTGGTGCAACAAAATCCGACTTCCAGGAGCAAAGCGGTGCTCCAACCGTTGTCCAGGAGTTAAGTGACGAGCATGATGGAGAGGATATGCGGGAGTTATCCTTCGGTGAACTGAGTGCTTTATGCTCAAACCTGGCCAAAGGGTGTGAAAAGCAATATCGGAATGAAGAAGCCGATCTGTTTAACCAATTGGCAGAGTACTACAACAGCAGGAACAGCCTGGCAGAAGAAGGCAGCTTAAAGGATCTCATGGCACTTATTGAAGAGGATTTGAATTCCGCTTATCCCCAGGTCAATGGTGTTGCGGCCCGGGCAGCCGACCGGGGGGCTCTCAGGGCTCTTGTCTGGGGAGAAAAAGTAACCAGAATCCTCAACTCTCTTCTCAATCGCTATAACAAGCAAGGAGACGCCTTATTGGCAAACACCCATGTCTATGTTTGTGAAATTTGTGGTTTCGTCTACATAGGTGAGGAAGCGCCTGAGATCTGTCCGGTGTGCAAAGTACCCAGGAAGAAAATGACTGAGGTGAAAAGGGGGTAAGCGAACTATGCCTGCAGTTAGAAATATCAATCTCTGTACCAAGGATTGCCTGTGTCTTTATGTTTGCCCGACAGGAGCAACCGATACGGAAACAGGTCAGATTGATCCAGCCAAATGTCTGGACGGATGCCGGGCCTGCGTCGACGCCTGCCCATCCCACGCCATATCCTTTGTACCTGATGTGTATCCTCCTCAACAAGAAAAATCCGCTTCGGTAAAAAGAGCCATGTTATCTTTATCGGCAAGTAAAACCAAACAGGAAAAGATCGCGGCCCAAGTAGCGGAACGATCGGACAGTCCGATTTTGCGGCAGTTTGCCAAAGCCTTAAGCGCCTCCAACCGGCTCATGGCTGAAGATATTCTGCGTGAAGCAGGGTATCTGCTGCCTCAGAGCGTCAATGCTCAGAATTTTCTTCAATCCTTGCTGGACAGCCCTCAAGGAGAAGATTTTCCCAGGGAAGCGGCGGCAAGATTATTAGCGAAACTGAAAACCAATCAGGCAAAAGGGCAGGAGGAGAAAAAAATGACTCACTATCGTTGTTCAATTTGTGGTTACCTTCATGAAGGAGAATTAACCGCGGACTTTAAATGTCCAATCTGTAAACAACCCGCTTCCGTATTTCAACTGGTAGAAGAGAAGGGGAGTGCAGGCAATCCTTACGCCGGCACTAAAACAGAGAAGAATCTTCTGGACGCCTTTGCCGGAGAAAGCCAGGCCAGAAATAAATATACTTATTTCGCCGCCATAGCCCAGAGAGAGGGATACGATCAAATTGCCGAACTCTTTTTGCATACGGCAAGGAATGAACAGGAGCATGCCCGCATCTGGTATGAAGAGCTGGGCAACCTGGGCAGGACTGCCGAAAACCTTTTGCATGCGGCTGAAGGGGAAAATTATGAATGGACGGATATGTACGACCGCTTTGCCAAAGATGCTGAAGCGGAAGGGTTCAAGGATTTAGCGGCAAGATTCCGCAAAGTGGGTGCTATCGAGAAAGCCCATGAAAAAAGATACCGTGCCTTGTTGAAAAACGTGGAGATGCAGCAGGTCTTTGCCAAAGGGGAAGAAGCCATGTGGGAATGCCGTATCTGCGGACATCTTGTCATGGGCAGGAAAGCCCCCGATGTTTGCCCGGTATGTAAGTATTCCCAGAGCTATTTTGAAGTAAGAAAAGAAAACTATTAAACAATTCATGCTAATAGACTAATAGATGGGAGCTGTCGCTGAAGGCAGCTCCTTATTTGATCAGCTTTACTCAGCCGGTGCTATGCTTGTTTTATAACTGCCAGCAACTGTCAGCACGAAAACTGTGCTGGCTTTGTCATACCCGGGCTTATGCAATATATGGAAGTTTAAGAAAGGCGCTTGTACCTTACCTTACGTCAGGTTATATAATGGGAGGCGACGAAAGGGGAGAAGCTATGATGAAAACGACCATGATGAAACTTATGACTAAGGATAGGCAAGCCCGCATCTTCCTTTTAGACAGCACAGCTTTAATCCGTGAATTATTAAAAAAGCAGCAACTTGATCCTGTAACCAAAGAAGCCTTGGCGACTACCCTGACCATGTCAGGCCTTCTCTGTGGGTTGATGAAAGATGGACAACGCTTGAGCATTCAGGTCAATACTTCCAATCCTTTGGCATATATACGCTGCGATGTGGAAGCCAACGGAAATGTAAGAGGCTATGTGAGCGATGAATTAGAAGGCCACAGGGCAAAAGCCTGCAATATTGCCGAACTCATTGGGAACAGAGGGTTTATACGGGTGACGAAAGATATTGGCATGGGTTCCATGTTCACCAGTACCGTGGATATGCCTTATCAAACCATAGTCGAGGACTTCTCCCATTTTTTTAGGAAGAGCGAGCAAACAGAGACTGTTTTTCGCTATTATTCCTGTTACAATGAGGAATCAGAAATCCTTTATAGCCGCGGCATCCTTTTCCAGCCTCTGCCCTTTGCCGAGTCAGAGCTTCTCGCCCGATGGTCGGAGTGGATGGATCAAAATGACCATAAATTCAGGGTTCCGGATCTGGATGCCGGGGAAAGAGGGCTAAGTGACTGCCTCCTCGATGCCGACCTTGTTGGGGTTGAGGAGATGCAACTGTTCTGCGGCTGCTCCAAAGAAATGCTGGTGGGGCTATTATATGGTCTTGGGCAAGACGAGTTGGCTGAGGCTATGCGACAAAAACAGGATTTAGAAATAGTCTGCAGTGGTTGTGGTAAAAAATATGTGTATAATGCCAAAGATATTGTATCTCTGTTAAAATGAAAAGGGAGGAGTGCCTGATGGAAGAATTCCTCATGAAGATAGGAGATTTAGCCGATTTATTCGGCGTTACGGTAAGAACCCTGCACTATTACCACCAGATAGGATTGCTGATCCCCAGTCAGACGACGGCCTCCGGTCATCGGCTTTACAACGAAAACGATGTAAAAAGACTTTACCAGATCATCACCTTGAAAAATTTCGGCTTCAGCTTAGAAGAAATAGGAAAGATGACGTCCTCAACGGATTCGGATCCCTTAGTTTTAATTAATCTTCAGGTGCAAAAAGCTGCCGAAGCACTTGAGTTCCAGCAAGCCCTGTACAATCGATTGGTTGAGGTTCAAAAAAAACTGAAAGCTGAAAGTTCCCCCTCCTTGGCAGATATGGTGGCTCTGATTGAAATAGCTCAGCATAATTCCCAAAACTATTTGACAGAGGAACAAATAGCTCAGCTAAAAAGCCTGTACTCATCTTTCTCCATCGAACAAGAAGTGAACATGAAAAAGGAATGGCAAAGTTTCGTTGCCAGATTAGGGGTATGCAAAGAGGAAAATAAGCCTGTTGATAGTGATGATATGCAGGAGCTGGCTGCCTATTGGCAGGATTTTTTAAAGACATTTTCTGATATCGATCAAGACATCGTTGATGCTGCCCATAAATTCCATGCCGAGAATAAAGATCCTCATTTGAATTATGGTCTTACTCATGAATTATATGAATACTTGAGTCAGGCTATTGAAGCGATGAATGATGAATGTTAAATGCTGAATGCAGAATGCTGATTAAATTCTATAAAAAATTGATCCCCAAGGCAGGGACAGTTACTTGAAAAAGACTGGAGGGCAAACGAATCATGTCCAAAGAACTAAACATCATCGCCCGCATTCGTACGGATTTTCCGACCAAGTTCGGAATTCCCCGGCAAAGCGGCCTGATTGATGACCTTAAAGCAGCCGTCGTCTTCGAGCCGGAATACCGCAATGCCGACGCTCTACGGGGGTTGGAAGGGTTTTCCCATATCTGGCTCATTTGGGAGTTCTCCGCCGCCCTCCGGGACACCTGGTCGCCCACGGTGCGTCCGCCGCGGCTGGGGGGGAACAAACGCATGGGTGTCTTTGCCACCCGCTCCCCCTTCCGGCCTAACCCTCTGGGACTCTCTTCCGTCCGCCTGGACAGTATTGAAGTCGATCCGGAGCTGGGGCCGATTCTCCATGTATCAGGAGCCGATCTCCTGAATCAGACTCCCATCTTCGATATTAAGCCCTACCTTCCTTATACGGACTGTCACCCGGAGGCGACAGGGGGATTCATCGAGCCTCTCGCCGACCATGAATTGGTGGTGGATTTCCCTGAACAATGGCTGAACCGCATTCCGCCACAGCGACGCCAAGCCCTGGTAAGGGTACTGGCCCATGATCCCAGGCCCTCCTATCAAAAGGATCCCCAACGGATTTACGGCCTCGAATTCGCCGGATTGGAGATAAAGTTTACGGTGCTGGATAAGGTGCTGACCGTGTGTGAGGTGAAACAAACCGGAACTCATCCTGTTCCTTAAAAATCACGCCAAGCTTCACTCCACGCTTTTCAGGGATGCCACCATATCGACCTTTTTGAATTGTCTCCCCATCATAAAATTTACAAGCATGGTAAAGCCCAGCATGAAAGCAAACCCCACAGCAATGCTGGAAAGCTCAATCATGGGCAGAATTTCCAAGTCCGGCGTTGTGGCCTGGTCGAGAATGACGCCCAGCAGCAAAGAGCCCAGAATGTAGCCGAAAGGCAGGCCGAATACTGTAATCCAGATGGTTTCGCGCAATACCAGCCTTTTCATCTCATTTTCATAAAACCCCAGGACTTTCAGGGTCGCAAGCTCGCGGATTCGCTCATAGTAGTTCATCCGGCCCAGGACCATCATAACGGCAAAGGCCAGCAAGCCCGCAAATAAAATCAAGATCATTTGAAAGCTTTGCAGGCTTTCCAAAACAATCAGCATATTGTTGCGCATTTCTTCCTTTGTTTCCACCAGGGAAATTCGCGAATCGCTGTTCAGCTTGCTTAAATCAAGGTCCTGGCCCTGTATGAGAAGGGTTCTGACCAGGAAGGGGAGAGCGGACACCTTGGCAAAGGCGGTTTTGGATAGATAGATTTCATTACCCACAGGGAAATCTACAATATCAGCAACCTTCAGGGCCATGACCGTTCCATCCAGGCTTTCCGCTCTGAGGGTATCCCCTATGTCCACAGCCAGAGCCTTGGCCATTCTGGGAGTAATCAAGGCTCCCTCCTCAGGTAAAGGAATCTCCTTACCTTTTGTATCCTTGAAGTTGAGGCTTTTTTGCCCTTCGTCCATCACCACAAGATAAGGGCTTTGTACATCCCCCTCTTTCCCATAGAGATAGACACTGAGAGCCATGGTGGCGTCCACATGCTGCCCGCTGCTCAATGTATTATAAATATCAGCAAGCCCTTCGACAGTGGCTGGAGTACGGAGTTTGATTTCCACGTCATAGTGAACCGTTTCCTTAAAGGCCCTGTCAAGCATCCCGTTAATGGAATTCATCAGTCCGAAGCCGCACAAAATCAGGTAACCGCCGCCACACAGAGGGCCGACAGGAAGAAGTGGGGCGTAAAGGGGATGACACCGGTGGCTTCGATGGTGTAATAGGTCATGCCAATCCTGTACAAAAATTCCGCAATCAGATAGCGGGCCATCATCCAGCCTAAAATCATGCTGGGCAGGGTGATCAAAACCCCAAAAAGCGCATACCGCCCTGTAATTTCCTTTTTGGAGTAGCCTAAAGAACGAAGGGTTCCCAAATGCTGTCGTTGGTTCTCCAGCATTCTGGATACTGTAATCCAGGTCACCAGGGCCCCTGTCAGGAAAAAAGCCAGGGAAAACAGCAGGCCGATTTGTTTGATCCCGGTCATAGCATCCGCAACCTTCCGGTAGCTTGTCTGATGGTGGCGGCTGAGGATATTGGCTTCGGCCAGCCTTTCCCGTATTTGGGCCGAAACTTCCGCCTGTGCAAGAGTTGAGCCTTCAGCAACAGTGAGGATGATTTCATTGAAAGGAACCTCCGGCAAAGAGGAAGCGTTTGTGTAGGCGAAGCCATATTTTTGGTAGTCGGGAACGGTTAAGCCTTCCGGCGCGTAATAAATGTATTCCCCGGCACGGACAATCCCTTGGATCAGCCACTCTGTCTGTTTTTCCCCTTCTCCTGCCGTAATTCTGTCGCCGACAGACAGTCCATGAGCCTCAGCAAAGCGGCTGTCCAGCAAAAGGACGTTGGGCTTCACTCCCATCCAGTCCGCTGCCTTCCAGAAGCTCCGGCACATTGATGGTGGCTGTTTCATCCAGTGCGTGCAGATGCAGCACCGCCCCTGAGGTTCCGGGGAGAGTGATGTCGGTTACTTTCCGCCGCTGAACCTCTTGAACTTCCCCCAAAGACCGTAGGTCAGCCAAATGGGAAGGAGAAATTTCCCCTTTATAAATCCAGTAGTCAGCAAGATTTGCCTGCTTATAGGCATCGGATACCGCGGCTTCAACCGTAGTCACATACAAGTTGATGCCGCTGAACAGGGCAATTCCTAGTGAACAAATGCATACGATAGCCAGAAAGGACCAGCGATTCTCCTTTGTATCCCGAAGAATTTTCTTCTGCAGCATGCCTACCATTGGATTCCCTCCAGCTCAAGGGGCGATTTTTCAAGGTGTTCCTTGATGATCGCCCGGTTTTTCATCTCAATCAAACGATCGGTGATGGGTGCGAGCAGGGAATTGTGGGTAATGATGATTACGGTTTTACCCATGTTGCGGCTCACATCCGCTAATACTTTCAATACAGTTTTGCCTGTTTCCGTATCAAGGGCGCCGGTGGGCTCATCGCAAAGAAGCAGGTCCGGGTTCTTGCAGACAGCTCTGGCGATAGCAACCCGCTGCTGCTCCCCGCCGGAAAGCTGGGCCGGGAAATTATGAATCCTATCCTGCAAACCGACAATTCTCAGGGCCTCTTCCGGTTCGAGGGGGGATTTGCAGACTTGCCTGGCCAGCTCCACGTTTTCAATAGCAGTAAGATTAGGAATCAGGTTATAAAACTGAAAAACGAAACCAATCTTGTGTCTGCGGTAGTCGGTCAATTCCAGATCGTTCATAGCGGTAATATCCTTGCCGTTAAAGAGGATTCTCCCGGATGTGGCTGTATCTATGCCTCCCAGCAGATTAAGCACCGTGGTCTTGCCTGCGCCGGAGGGGCCGAGTATGATACAAAGCTCACCGCTCTTCACCTGAAAGAACACATCATTTGCTGCACAAATGACGACTTCTCCCATCTGATACTCTTTTCTAGTGCTTTTCCTTGATGGATTAATTCAGCAGAAAAATAGAAAATAAGTATGAAATTAAGTCTATTTAGATTTTTTATACTTTGATAAAAATATCTATTGACTAACTCTTAAAGCTATGTTAATTTTTACATGTCAGATACTTGTCGATGCAATACTTGTTTATCTAATACTTGACTAGATAATAATTGTATCTGCAATAATCGAAGGATTTATGAAAGTTAGAACTTAGACTATATTTAATCAGTCAGTCCAAAAGCTACATAATTTTGCCTGGGTTTACCATGATTCTCACAAAGTGATATTGCCAGATAGCAGATAGATAATAAGCAATTGTTGAGGGGTTAGATTTGGGGTTCATAAACTCAGGTTTGTGAATCCTGGAATAAAAAAATTTAAGGAGGAGTAACATGAAAAAAACCCTGGGTATTATTCTATCAATTTCGCTCGCTTTTTCCGTACTGGCACTCCCGATTTTTGCTGCAGTTGACACCACAACTTCAGCAACAGTGGAGGCAGCAACACCAGCTGCACCTGCAACACCTGCAAAACCTGCAGCAACGGCCCCGGCAGCAGCCCCTAGTGTTGATACTTCTAAAATCGCAGCAGGAACTTACTACACAGTAGTAAGCGGTGATTTTTTCTGGCAAATTGCGGCGAAGCATGGACTGACAATTGATGCATTAGCAAAATTAAATCCACAGATTAAGAATGTTAACCTGATTTTCCCCGGTCAAAAAATTCTTGTTAAAGCTGAAGAAGCTGCTGCTGCTGCTTCTACCTCTACTTCTACTGCTGCCGTTGCCCCAGCAGCCAAGAAACTTTACCAAGGAATTGGTATGGCAGCCAACTATCGTGATAACACTGCCAGACAAAAAGATCACGACAATTTAAACATTACTACAGTTGCCGCACTTTTTGATGATGCCGGCAAGATTGTAAAATTACAGTTTGATGTTGTGGAAATCCTGCCTGATATGTTCCCAGGTTGGATGGATCCTGAAGCTGCAGACAAGTCATTCTATAAAGATGCTCAAGCCAATGGCTTTAACTGGGAAACCAAGAAAGAAGAAGGCGATGCTTATGGCATGAAAGCCAGTGCTGTTTCCGGTAAAGAATGGTGGGAGCAAATGAACTTCTATGAAGAATACTTCAAAGGGAAGACTGTCGCTGAAGTTCAGGATTGGTTTGCTAAGTATTGCGATGCCAACGGAAGACCTTACAAAATGGCTTATCCTGAGAAGTTAACTGACGCTGATAAAGCTAAAGTTGCAACCTTCACAGAAGCTGAAAAGAAAATGCTGGTAGACGTTACTACCGGTGCTACTATGTCACTCCAAGATCCACATTCCCGCTTCATAGATGCTTTAGTAAAAGCTTATGAAGTCAGAAAAGAAGTTAAATAACATAGAAGATAATTACAAAGAGTTGCCTTGAATTGGTTGTCCAATTCAAGGCGTTTTTTTGCGCTAAATACCCCGCACATTTTCCGCAGTGATACAGAAGACATACGGGGTGCCAATCTCAGCAGCAGCTTGAGCAGAGAACTGTTTTGCTCTTGTAGGGCTGCTTTGCTCATGAACATCAACTCTAGCATATCCAGCCCGGAATTTAAATTATTTTTATTAGAAGCCTTAAAATAACTCGTGCGTAATGCTTAAAGAAGTTGTGAATCTTAACTTAATATTAATTGAAAATGGCACAGGAAAAGATTATAATGTTGCATAGCAAACAATTCGTTGTGCAACATTATAATCTTATTGGCATAGAGAGGGATAAAAGCATGAAACCAATTCATAAAGGCAAAAAGGACATAGGCTTTCAGATTCGTTCTCTCAATCATCTGATTAAACGGCATGTGGAAAACTCAGCAAACTTTCAATATGCTAAAAGTATTACCGGAACAAACAGCTGGATTATAGCCTATCTGGCGGAAAACAGGGATAAGGATATCTTTCAGAAAGATATCGAAGAGATGTTTACTGTGAATCGGTCGACGACTTCAAAAGTGCTGAAACTTATGGAGCAGAAAGAGCTTATTGAGCGCCGGAGTGTACCCGATGATGCCCGTCTGAAAAAACTGGTGCTTACACCTAAGGCCCTGGCTCTTCACCAAAGTATCGTTGAGGATATTGACAGCCTGGAAACCATGCTGATTCAAGGTTTTACGGAAGAGGAAATCCAGCAATTCAATGCTTATATCGAGAGGATGAAAGAAAACTTAACAGGTAAAAAAGATGGTGAATGTCAGTGTAAGTAGTTATAAGGTAGTTATTGGAGGAGTTTGATCTATGATTAAAAAACTGGCCGGAAGTATCCGGCAGTACAAGAAAGCCACTCTCTTGACGCCGTTTTTTGTGGCTTTGGAAGTGACCATGGAAGTGATCATTCCTTTATTGATGGCCCGGCTGATCGACTACGGCATTGACGCGGGCGATATGAACTATGTAGCTAAAATGGGAGGCGCTCTTCTCCTTGCCGCCTTGATCAGCCTGGCTTTCGGACTGTTGGCGGGGAGGACTGCCGCCGTTGCCTCAGCAGGCTTTGCCCAGAATCTGCGTCAAGACATGTTTTATAAAGTCCAGAGCTTTTCTTTCGTCAACATCGACAAGTTCTCCACAGCAAGCATCGTGACCCGGCTGACCACAGATGTTACCAATGTGCAGAACTCCTTCCAAATGCTGACCCGTATGGCTATACGCAGTCCGATCATGCTTTTCTTTGCCCTCTTTGTCTCCTTTAGTATCGATCAGAAGCTGTCACTGATTTTCCTGGGGAGCATCCCTATTCTGGGCGTGGGGCTATGGCTGATTATGAGCAATGTTCATCCCATCTTCGCCAGGGTCTTCCGGACCTATGATAAGCTCAATAATGTCGTTCAGGAAAATCTCCGGGGCATGCGCGTGGTCAAGTCTTTTGTCCGCGAAGATTTTGAAACCCAAAAATTCATGGCTATTTCCCAATCCATTTATAAGGACTTTACCAAAGCGGAACGGCTGCTGGTCTTTAATATGCCGCTGATGCAATTTTGCATGTATGCCTGTATCCTTTTCGTATCCTGGTTTGGCGCCCGGGCCATTGTGGCTTCCGGCGGCGATCCTGTGGCCGGACTTTCCACCGGGGAACTTTTGAGTTTGATTACTTATGCCACTCAGATTCTCATGAGCCTGATGATGCTTTCCATGGTCTTTGTCATGCTGACCATCTCCCGGGCTTCTGCCGCGAGAATCGTGGAACTTCTGGAGGAAGAGAGCAACCTGCAAAACAAGGACCACCCGGTTTGCCAAGTCCCCAATGGCGATATCTCCTTTGAAAATGTCAGCTTCAGCTATAGCAAAGATGCGGATAAACCGGTCCTGGATAGGATCAATCTGGACATTCGATCCGGTGAGACTCTTGGCATTCTGGGGGGAACGGGATCCTCTAAATCCACGTTAGTCCAATTGATTCCCCGTTTGTATGATGTGACTGAGGGCAAGGTCAAGGTGGGCGGTGTTGATGTCAGGGATTATGACCTGGAGACGCTGCGCAACCAAGTAGCCATGGTCCTGCAGAAGAATGTGCTTTTCTCAGGAACGATTAAAGAGAATCTGCGCTGGGGGAATGAGCAGGCTACTGAGGAAGAGATGATTCAGGCCTGCAAGCTGGCCCATGCCCATGATTTCATCGCCGGGTTCCCCCACCAATACGATACCCTGATCGAGCAGGGAGGGGTCAATCTCTCGGGAGGGCAGAAGCAGCGGCTCTGTATCGCCCGGGCTTTGCTGAAGAACCCGCAAATCCTAATTCTCGATGATTCAACAAGTGCCGTGGATATGGAGACGGATGCCCAGATCCGCAAGGCGCTGGCTGAGCACCTGCCGGATACCACCAAGCTGATCATCGCTCAGCGGGTTTCATCGGTCCAGGATGCCGACCGGATCATCGTCATGGACGATGGAAAAATAAAGGCTGTAGGTTCCCATGAGGAATTGCTGCAGACCAGTGAGATTTACAAGGAGGTCTATGAGTCACAAGCGAAAGGAGGGGAAGAAGGATGATGGGATTCAGAGGCGGGCCGGGAAAGAGTTCGGCTCATGGCAGGGGACTTCCCGGCGGGAAACCGCCCCATGACAAATTCAACCCCCAGACAGCCAAACGGCTTTTGTCTTATTTGCGGGATTACAAGGTGCAAACCTTCTTCGTTATGGTCGCTATTCTGATCAGTGCCCTGGTCGGGGTTCTGTCTTCCGTATTCCTTAAAATCCTGATCGATGATTATATTGCACCTCTTCTTCTGGAGGCCGTTCCCAACTATGCCGGATTGCTGCGGATCATAATGGTGATGGCAGGGATTTACCTGATTGGCGTTCTGGCCACCTTAATCTACAACTGGATTATGGTGTCGATCTCCCAAGGCATCTTAAAGAAAATCCGGGATGAGATGTTTTCCCATATGCAGAAGCTGCCGGTTAAATACTTTGATTCCCATACTCATGGGGATGTGATGAGCCATTACACCAATGATACGGATACCTTAAGACAGATGATCTCTCAGGGTATCCCTCAGACCTTTTCTTCCTTCATTACGATTGTGGCGGTTTTCTTTGCCATGCTTTACCTCAGTGTCTGGCTGACCGTGTTTGTGGTCTTGTGTATTTTCCTAATCCTAAAGGTTATTGGCAGCATCGCCGGCAAGAGCGGCACCTATTTTATGCAGCAGCAGCAATCCCTGGGAACTCTCAATGGCTATATTGAGGAAATGATCCATGGCCAGCGGGTGGTCAAGGTCTTCAACTATGAGGAAAAAAGCAAAGAGTCCTTTAACCGCAAAAATGAAGAGCTTTGCGCCCATGCCACCGCCGCCAATTCCTATGTCAATATCATCATGCCCATGATGAGCAATTTTGGCTATCTCCTTTATGTAGCGTTGGCCATTGTGGGAGGTCTCCTAGCGATTGGAGGAGTGACCAATCTGACCATCACCGGGACCAATGCACTCACCCTGGGAACCATTGCTTCTTTTCTGCAGTTGTCCCGCAGTTTTATCATGCCCATTGCGCAGGTGTCCCAGCAGTTGAATGCCATTATTATGGCTTTGGCAGGGGCGGAACGGATCTTCAAACTCCTTGATGAAAAGCCGGAAAAGGATGAAGGGCAAGTGACCTTGGTCCATGTCAAACAAGAAAGGGGCCCCATAGTTGAAACCAGCTCGCATACCGATGGGTGGGCCTGGAAAATTCCTCAGGAAGATGGCATGGTGGACTATCGGGAGCTTAAAGGAGAAGTCCGTTTCTTCGATGTGGACTTTGGCTACGAGGAGAACAAGATGGTTCTGCACAACATCACTTTGTATGCCGAACCCGGGCAAAAGGTGGCTTTTGTGGGGGCTACGGGAGCGGGCAAGACCACTATTACCAATCTCATCAACCGTTTCTATGATCTGGCCGACGGCAAGATCCGCTATGACGGTATTAATATCAATAAAATCAAAAAGGAGGACTTGCGCCGCTCCTTAGGTATCGTGCTCCAGGATGTCAATCTGTTTACAGGGTCAGTGATGGAAAATATCCGCTATGGCCGCCTGGATGCCACGGATGAGGACTGTATCGCGGCGGCCAAGCTGGCCAATGCCGACGGTTTTATCCGCATGCTCCCCCAAGGTTATCAGACAGTTCTTTCCGGGGACGGCAGCGGTTTATCCCAGGGTCAGCGGCAGCTCATCTCCATTGCCCGTGCTGCGGTAGCAGATCCGCCGGTGATGATTCTCGATGAAGCCACTTCCTCCATCGATACCCGCACCGAGGCCATCGTCCAACGGGGCATGGACTCCTTAATGGAAGGGAGAACGGTCTTTGTCATTGCCCACAGGCTTTCCACCGTCAAAAACTCCGATGTGATCATGGTACTTGAGGAGGGGAGAGTTATTGAACGGGGCAGCCATGAGAAGCTGATTGCTGAAAAGGGCAAATATTATCAGCTTTATACAGGAGCCTTTGAACTGGAGTAGTGCTCAAACATCCCGCCCCTCGAAATGGCGGATTGCCCAGAACAACAAAGCCACAGTGTAGAAGACCCCATATCCGAGCATCAGATTGCTGGGCTCACTCCCTGCCCCGCCGTTGAACATGGCCATGGCGCTGTTCCCGGAATCCGTCAGCAAAGCATCGGTTTTGCGAAAGAGAGCATTATAGGGAAAGATGAGGCTGGAGATGATGCCTGTGTTGATTAAGGACGGGTTATTGAGCAGGGTTCCGATCTGTTCCACCAGCCCGCCCACAAAGCCTACCCCATAGAGAATAATGAGAATGATGCCGCTGTTGATCGTGCTCATACGGGTACTCAGCCATAAACCTGCGGCGACGATGAGGAGAGGGGATAGGACGAATATCAGCCCCCCTTGAACAACAGAGGAAGGTTCAAGGCGGGCGGCAATATCCCCACCGGTCAGCTGATTGATCAGCAGTACACCAACGAATAAGCTGAGAGCATAAACTACGACTACGGTTCCCAAGCCGAGGAATTTTCCCAAAATATAAGAACGGCGGGGGAGGGGACGGGCCAGAATTGTGTCGATCTGATGGTTTTCGATTTCCCCGGCTACCCCTCCCACCGTGGAGAGTATGGTGAGCAGAGCCAGAATCATGCTGGAAAAATTGAGCCCCATCATAATGATCTGAGAACGTATGGAGTTTTGGATAACTGTGTTGGCGCTGTCAAAACCATGCATAGCTTGAATGAAGCCTTGGGCAGCATAATGATTGGTCACCCCAAAGAAGATTAAAAAAGCAAGGGTCATGAGCAAGGTGATGAAAAAGATCCGCCGCGAGAGAATCTCCCTGAAGGTCAGCTTAATGATGGACAGCATATTCTCTCTCCTTTCGCTCCACCCAATACATAAACACCTCTTCCAAATGGGGCTGCAGGGAAACCACCTCATAGAGCCCAATTCCCATCCCGCTGAGGTAATGGATCAGCTCCGGCACAGCCTCCCCCGAGCTGAGCTGCACCCGCCATTCGGAGATTTCCTGGGTTTGGGATAAAAGCTCGGTATTCTGAACCAGTGAGTTCATCGTGTTCAGGATGTCCTGAGTTAACCCCTGAGCCCGCAGTTTAATTTCCGATTTAAAGTCACAGAGAGTCCGCCAGTCTCCTTGGGCGGCCACTTTTCCCTGATTGATAATGGCCACTTGGTCGCAGACATTTTCTACTTCGGCCAGGAGATGGCTGTTGAGAAACACCGTCTTTCCTTCCTTGCGCAGGGCAAGAATGAGATCCCGCACGTCCCGGCGGCCGATAGGGTCCAGGGCGGAGGTGGGCTCATCAAGAAAGATCAGTTCAGGATCGGAGATCAAGGCACAAGCCAAACCGATGCGCTGCTGCATTCCTTTGCTGTAGCGCCGGATTTTTTCCTGCTCACGGCCGGATAACCCCACTCGTTCCACTAAACTCTGAATGCGCCGCTGCCGCTCCGCGGGAGGCACTCCGGCCAAATCTCCATGGAGCTCTAGCAGTTGGGCTCCTGTAAGCCAATCGGGATAGCGGAAAAGCTCGGGGAGATAGCCTACCTTCGCCCGGGCTTTAACATTGTTGAGGGGATGGCCGAGGATTTCCGCCCGTCCTGAGGTCGGGTGGATTAGGCCCAGCAAGGTTCTGACAAAAGTGCTCTTTCCCGCACCATTGGGTCCGATAAAACCATAGACGACACCGGGAGGGACCTGTAAGCTCACATCTGAGCACCCGGCTTTGCCATCATAGTGTTTGGTTAAATTCCAGGTTTGAATAACGAATTCCGACATAAGCCACCTCATTGCTTGATAAGCCTAAAGAGCAGCCGGTGGGGCTGCCCTTTAGGTATTATGAAGGATTTAAATTTGGCTTGCCATAGCAAGCAGGCTGTTTTTCAGTTCTTTATTGCTTTGGGCTTCCGTTCCCTGGGAGGCCAGCATGTGCATTAAACCATCCTTTTGCCAAATCAGCACGGCCTGCTCATCGCCGGAATAAGCCACAAATACCCCGGGATTTCCTTGAACTTTAACATCTTCAGAATAATCCTGGCCTTCCACATAAGGAATGGGAAGGGTGGACTCCCAATCCTGAATATTGGCTAATTGCTGACGGACATTTTCGGGAAGGAGAGGAGTCATTAAGAGAGCGCCTCTTACCTGATCCACATCAATCCCCTCGGGAACTTTGAGCTGAGGTGAGGCGGATACAGCATAATGCAAACGAGCCTGAGGATTGCTCTCCGAGCTATACTCAATAAAACTGCTTTGACCAAAGGAGATAAAAATGCTCTCCTTATTCAGCTTGGGATCCAAGGCTACAGAAGTGCCTAATTGCTGGGCAAAGGCTTCAAACTGGGCTACGTCGATTTGCATATCGGCAGAAAAGGGCTCCTGTTTCCCGGCTCGAAGCATGGTATAACCTGTTAGTTCAGGAACGGACACACCGGCTTGGCGGGCTGCCTCAAGTGAGGTAAAGACTGCCGGTTCAGGCTGGCCGGCTACAGACATATGGCCCATGCCTTTAAGATCGATCTCCCCGTTGTGCAGGGCGCTCATATTGGCTTTAATCTGTTCAATATCTTCCGGGGTAAGTTTAACCGTTTGCAGTTTGTCGATGCGCAATAAGCCCAGCATATCGCTGGCGGCCACTCTCACCTGGGGTATGAACAGAGCGGAAGCCAGGACCGCGGCCGCTACGCCTCCGGCTATCCAGCGTTTGGGATTGATTTTCATTGTTGACCATCTTCCTTTCGTCCTGAGACTCTTTGTCAGGTTTTGTGCTGGTTCTGTATTGGGGTTAGGTAATTCCAAAGCTCCCAGAGCGTTGTCACCGGGGCGGGGATCGGGTGCCGTGGCCAGCCGGGCTTGGAATTTCTCCCAAGCGGCCTGGGTATCGGGAGACACCTCGCCGCCGGTGTTTAACGTCAAGCTCTCGGTCAAGGCTGTCTTGATCCATTCATCCAGTTTTTTCATGTTTTGCAGCTCTTCCCGACAGCCGGGGCAGCTCTGCAGATGAAGAGCCATCTCTTTTCTTTCCTCTCTTGACAATTCACCGTCAAGATAGGCCTGAATATAGTCTTGTTCAAGGCCACAGGCCATTAGTATTCCCCCCTTTTCAGGTAACCTTTGCGGAAGCGCTCTTTGGCCCGTACCAAGGATTTTCCTACGGAAGCAAATTCCATAGAGATCGTCTCGCTGATTTCCTTGTAGCTTAACCCTGCAAAGCGCAGCAGGAGCAGGGACCGATCCCGCGCAGGCAGCTCAGTCAGGACTTCTCTGACTCGCTGAATCTCTTCGGCTCTGAGCCATTGTGTCTCTGCCGAGGGTTCATTGGCTGATGTCTGGCGGGTGAGCCTTTCCCAGAGACTATGCTGTCGTTTGCTGGTACGCAAATGATTGTAGGCGGCATTGATCCCGGATTGGATTAAGTAGGCCTTAAGATTCCCGATGTCTTGCCAGGGTGCATGATATAAGCGCCAAAAGACATCCTGGGCTAAATCCTCAGCGGCACTTCTCTCCTGAAGGATCTTCTCGATGGTCTGAACCACCATGGGATAGTAGTGTTGAAATACAGCGGCGAAATCAGAAGGATCCGGAGTCTGCTCTGCCATCTGTTCAGCCGTCTGCTCCGTAGCCACTATAGGATCTTCTCTCATTTCCGACCCCCTCTCGACATAACTATAAAACCGCAGGAAGGGTTTTTGTGACAAGAAAAGTACACTTTTTAGATAAGGATTCGATATATTTTGGTTAATAAAAGTCGAGCATCGTTATAATAGTTTTGGTATTATGCAGCTGTAGAAAGGAGGGAGATCATGTTACGGGAATTAAATCATGTGATTGACTATATTGAAGAGCACTTAACCGAGGAGCTGTCTCTTGAAATCATTTCTGAATATGCCGGAGTTTCTGACTATCACTTTAGAAAGATCTTTTTCTATCTTTCAGGGTTGACCCTTAGCGAATATATCAAAAACAGAAAATTATCGGAAGCAAATAAGGATTTATTACAGGGAGAAACAGTTACGGAGGTTGCTTTTAAATATGGTTATCAGTCAATGGACGGCTTTACTCGGGCTTTTAAAAAATGGAGTGGTTTCTTACCCTCAGATGTAATAAAAAAAGGCCTAAGTAAATCCTTTCCCAAACTTTCATTTGTAATAAGCGTCAAGGGAGGAACTGCTATGGAATTTAGAATTGAGGACAAACCGGCCTTTAATTTAGTCGGTGTAAGCAAACGTGTTCCCATGCAATTTGAAGGGGTTAATAAGGAAATTGTCAAACTTGCCCAAAGCATAACAGCGGAACAAAGAGAAGAAATGCATGCTCTGCAAAATATTGAGCCTTATGAAATCATCAATGCTTCTTATGATGCTGACGCAGACTTTTTGAAAGAAGAAGGTGATTTAACTCACCTGATAGGTATTTTAACGACGGAAAATCAAGTAAGTGACCTATTGGAAAAAGTGCCGGTGGAAGCCTGCACTTGGGCTATATTTCCCAACGAAGGACCATTTCCTTCTATGTTACAGGATACAATGGCAAAAATATATTCAGAATGGCTTCCGTCTTCAAATTACGAAGTAATCAAGGCCCCTGCTTTTTCTTTTACCAAAATGAATCAGCATAAAAAAGACTGCGCTTACAGTGAAGTTTGGATTCCGGTTCGGAAAAATTGAGCGATTTAAAAGAGGATTTCCCATGAGGCAAGCGAAAATATAGGCATAATAGTTAACTATTTCCAGAAATTTAAAAAGTGAGGTGTAGTTCTTATGCAAAGCAAAATTGCCGAAGCGATTAAATTGGGAAACCAGCCTGTCGCAGTAATGCGCTCCGATGCCAAGCCCGAAGGGGCTATGCAGTTTAAAGAGGGGAGATGGGGGTGTGCCATCTCTCTGCTCAACATGGCTGCTAAAGGGCAGGTTGCGGTATTTGCCAACTCTACGACTACTTGTAGCGGTGGTAAGGTAGGACTGGGATTCAGGCAATTTGAGTTGGGTTTTATCGAGCATTTCTTATCTGTAGGCGGTGTAGGCGGACGGGAAGGGGAGTTTTATAAAAAGAACCCTGAATTGGCCGGTAAATTTGCTCTTGAGCTGCCTAAAGTGACGGCCAAAGAATATATTATCTTTAAGCCTCTGTCCGAACTAAAGGCTGACGAAACCCCGGAAGGAATCATCTTTTTAGCCAATGCGGATCAGATCTCGGCTTTGACTGTGCTGGCCAATTATGACCGGCCGACTCAGGATAATGTTAAAGTTAATTTTGGAGCAGGCTGTCACCAGACCGTGCTCTTTACCTTAGATCAAGTGGATAAGGACGAGGATCACTGTTTTATCGGGCTCACGGATCCTTCGGCCCGCAAATTTATTGATAAGGATATCCTTTCTTTCAGCATGACCTATAAACGTTTTCTGGAATTGGAGGAACAGGTGGAGGAAAGCTTTTTGACCAAGGAAACCTGGCTGAAGGTTGCGGAACGCATCTAGGCTTTTGGAATGCAGTTAAGCCCTTCTTGTCTTCCACCAGGTTCGGATGATTAAAGAGCAGAGGATAGCTGCTCCCAGAGTGAACAGGGAGCCCCAGAGAACCCGCAGAATTAAGTAAGGGTTGATGACTGAATTGACCGCCATGAAATCAATACCCATGACTCTCCACAGATAAGTCTGCAGAAAACCGGCCAGGATCAAGCTGCTGCTCATGCCGATCAGGCCAAGGTTGAGGAGGATGACTCCGGATAGGCCATAGCCATAAGCTTTTTTGTCCAGGGGTTCTTTCTCACTTAAAATGGTATAAGCACCGGCCAGAACCAGAAAACCGATGGTGCCGAACAAAGCCAGGTGGGCATGGCCTGAGGTTATATAGGTGCCATGAGCATAGACATTGATCCAGGGGATCGTGATCAAGATCCCTAAAAGAGTCGCTCCGGTAAGATGATGAAAGATACTGCTTAAAATCAGCCCAACAGCAAGCTTTTCCCGGAGGCTGAAAGGTTTATGTTTCTTAAAGCCTTTATAGACCAGATAAGCCAGGAGAAAGACGGGCAGGACCTGAATAAGGCTGAAAAACGTGCCGAGAAAGAGCCAAACCGGGGGAAAGCCAATCCAGAAGTAATGGTGCCCCGTGCCGAATAATCCTCCGATCACTGAGAGAGTGGCTTCTAAGTAAAGCCACTTTTCTATATCCCTTTTCTCCGCAATACCGGCTGTGACAAAAAAGGAAGCGATGAAACCACTGGTGGTGAGTTCAAAAGCCATTTCCTCCCACAGATGGACGACCCAGAATTTTACCGCTTCGTCAGCCACGGGATTAGTGAATCTCAAAACATTGGGAATGATCAGCACACAGAGAAACACTGCCCCTACTGCCATAATTCCGGCAGCAGGGGTTATTTTTTGTTTGTTTTGCCAAAGGGTCCGGATTAAATTATAGGCCCCCAGCAACAGCCCCAGAGAAATTCCCAGATAAAAAACAGGCAATCCGTCCAGATACTCCCGACCGTTGCCGATCCCCAAGGCCAATGTTCCCAGGAGCCCTGCTGAAGCCATTAATAATATCAGAAACTGCCATCTGGCTAGCTTCGGCGAGTAGATATCTGCCTTAAGCTGCTCTACGGTGTAGTAATAGACCATCCCCATCATACCGATGACCGGCCAAAAAGTAGCCAGGGCCAGGTGCACTGCCCGGCCGTATGCATAGGAAACAGGGGAGGGCAAGTCGGGAAATATCAATGAAGTCGCTCCCAGCAGGGCAACTATGCCCTGAATGGCAAAAAGGAACACACCATAGAGGACATATCTGCGGGCGATCTGTTTTCCGGAGAAGGTTTTCAAGGGGCATCCCCGCCTTCTAGCACCCTTGGCTGAGGAGGCCAGCCTAAAGTGGGAATGGTGTTCAGGTAGTCGAAATAGGCAGTCATAGCCTGGGTTTCTTCTTCAGTTAAAGCGACATGGGTCTCTTTTTGATGGGGTGGAATGACCGGCGGGTTGCTGAAAAAATCACTCAGCTGCTCAGGGCTGCGCCGCGCCGTGATCTGAGTTAAATCTCCGCCCACATAGCCGCCATTGCCGAATAAAGTATGACAGCTGACGCAGTTATAGCGCTGCCAGACTTCTTTACCGGCCACCGCTTCCTCACTCATGGGAGCGTCCAGCGCCCAGGAGGATTTAACGACCCAAGCAAACAGGGCGAAAGAAGACAAGGAAATGAGAATAAAGGTTCTGAGTTTCAAAGCGTATCATCCGTTCCTGCAATATGAAGCAGTATGCTTATAGAGCACCTCTCTTTAGTATTCACGAGTTGGGCAGATCAATACCTCCCCGCCCTTAAGAATAATCTCGTTTAAGCAAAATAAATCCCCGGCTGCTTGTGCAGCCGGGGTCAGACGCTAAATCTTATTTTGCCAGTTACTGCCGGCGTAGAGGAAGCGGAGCAGGAATACGGTTTGGATGACTTTATACATCGAAACCAAGCCTCCGTTTTATTTCTGGGAACGCTTCCTCAATCGGTCTGACGTTACCCTGCCTGACAGCTTCCAAGCCTTCATCCAGCATTCGGTATAGCTCTTCCTTACTGTGGAAGGTAATGCTTTCCGGCGCAGGTGAGAGTGTTGCGGTGTACAGTTGCATGATTTCCAGCATCCGGTCAAACTCGGCGCTGTTGATCACCGTCAGGTCGGCCCGCCCGTTCTTCGTGATATAAATCGGTCGTTTGGTCTTGGCGCAGAATTCGGAGATTTCGTTATAGTAATATTTTACTATACCATCGACGATGCCAATAGGGAACCCATGGTCCAATGGCTGATCAGCGCTGGCTCTTGTCGTAAGGTATCCCTTCAGCTTTCGGCGCCCGGGATTTTTGAGAGGTGAAGGCCAGGACCACCATCGTCGCCAGGTAGGGCAGCATTTTATAGAAGGTTTGGTTGATGTTCAGGTCATGGAGGAAGGGAATAAGGGCAATGGAATAGGCTAAGGTACGCAGGAAGGCAAAGAAGAGGGCTGCCAGCAGAATCTGAAAAGGCTTCCACTGTCCGAAGATCATGACGGCCAGGGCTAAGAAGCCGAATCCCGCTACTCCGGTGTGGCCGTTGATGTTGCTGTTCATGACTCCCACAGCATAGAAAAATCCGCCCATTCCACCCAGAAAACCGGACATACTGACTCCTGCGTAACGCATCACATAAACATTGATGCCCACTGAATCCGCAGCATGAGGATGCTCACCGCAGGCCCTCAGGCGCAAACCAAAGCGCGTCTTATAAAAGATGATCGCGGCGATAATCAGGAAAAGGAAACCGATATAGACGGTGATATAGGTGTTTTGAAAAAATAATTTGCCGATGACTGGCAGATCTCCCAGAAAGGGAACCTTGCGCAGGTAAAAATTCACGTTGGTGGTGATACCGTCGCTGTTAAAGAACATTTTCGCATACAGCAGGATCATGCCGGGAACCAGCATATTTAAAGCCGTTCCCGAGATGGTTTGGTCGGCCTTCATCGTCACTGTGGCGAGAGATAGCAATAGGGAAAAGATTATGCCTGCCAGGGCGGCCACCGCCATGCCCAGCAAGAGTATATACTGCGGGTTCAGGGAAGAGCCTTGAATAAAGTAGACAAAGAGACAGCCGAAGAAGGCGCCGAAGAGCATAATCCCTTCCAAGGCGATGTTGATGATGCCGCTGCGTTCGCTAAACATTCCCCCCAGAGCCACTAAGAGCAGGGGGATTGCCACAGGAAGCGTGTTCTGAACCAAATAATATACGGTATCCATAATTACGCCTCCTCCTTGGTTGATGTTGAAATTTCCTGATCCTTAGAGGGGATTTTCTCGGATAAAAGCTCCTTTGAAGCCTCTGACGAAGTTGTTGAAGGCTCTGTTGAAGGAGAAGATTGATTTTTCTTGAAAAGCTTTTTGAAGAAGGATACCACCGTAGTATTCATCAGCATGGCAAAAGCTGAGAAGTAGATGATGACAGCGATAACGATATCGATGATCTCCGGCTTGTAACCGTAGAGGCTGGCCAGAGTGCCCCCCCGTTGGATGTGAGAAATGAATACTGCGGCAAAGATAATTCCCAGGGGATTATTGCTGCCCAGAAGGGCTACGGCGATCCCGTTAAAACCGTTGGCGGCGATGACGTTAATGGGTTCATAAGTCATACTGCTGCCCTGAATAGTGGAAGGAGCCAGAATGGCAAATGCGCCCCCCAATCCCGCCATGGCTCCGGCGATCCCCATGGTGAGGATAATATTGCGTTTACCGTTCATGCCGGCATAGGTGCTGGCAAACTTATTAAAGCCAGTGGCTCTGAGTTCATAGCCAAAGGTGGTCTTATTTAAGATGATATAGAGAAGAACAGCGATCAGGACAGCCAGGATAATCGAGATATTGGCATTGGAGCGCTCGATGCCCAGACTGGGTAATTGAGCGGAAGCGGGAAGATAGGCTGTACGGGTCTTGGAGGAAACATACATGGCTGCATTGCTCTGAATCAGCATATCCACCAAATACATCCCGATATAGTTGAACATGATGGAGGTGATGACCTCGTGGACATTGAGCAGAGCTTTAAAGAGACCTGGAATCAAACCCCAGAGAAGTCCGCCGATCATTCCGGCTATAACACAGGCCACCCAGTGGATGCCATCGGGAAGGTCCCACATAAATCCCACATACAAGGCGAAGAACATGCCCATGGTGTATTGACCGGCGGCCCCAATGTTGAAGAGTCCCATTTTAAAAGCAAAGCCAACGGCTAACCCGGTCATCAGGATCGGTGTGGCAAAATAGAAGACATCAGCCAGGCGCTTGAAGCCGCCGAAGAGCAGCATTTTCAGTCCGGAAGCGGCGTTGTCGGGACTGGCCAAGGCCATGATCAGGAAAGCAAAGACAAAGCCCAGGAAAATAGACATAAGGGCGGCCGTGAAGGCCGAAAAGCCTTTGCTGTGGGTAAACTTATTGATTAGAGAGGGTTTTGAAGTAAGTGATGTTTTATCCTGCATGGGAGCCCTCCTTCAGGTTGCGTTTTGCCCCGGACATGTAAAGACCCAGCTCCTGTACGGTGGTGGTTTTGGGGTCCAGTTCGCCCACGATTTCCCCTTCATACATGACCAGAATCCGGTCGCTGACATTCATGACCTCATCGAGTTCCAGGGAGACCAGCAAAACCGCTTTTCCGGCATTTCTCCTGGCTACCAGTTGCTTATGGATATATTCGATAGCGCCTACATCCAGGCCCCGGGTAGGCTGCACGGCCACCAACAGTTCGTGATCCTTATCGATTTCCCTGCCGATAATGGTTTTTTGCTGATTGCCCCCGGACATACTGCGGGCGATGGTCAGAGGTCCTTGTCCACTGCGTACATCGTATTGTTTGATTAATCCTTCGGCATAGGAGCGCACGGCTTTGCGCCTGATAAAGCCAAACCGTTGGAACTGTGGCTGCCAATAACGCTGGATGACCAGATTGTCTTCCAGGGTATAATCCAGGACCAGGCCGTATTTGTGCCGATCTTCAGGAATATGGCTCATCCCTGCTTGGGAACGGGTGCGGACGGAAGCTTTGCTGATATCCTGATCGCAAAGGGTGATCGTACCGCTTGTGTGTCTTTCCAGCCCGGTCAGGGCAGAGACGAATTCGGTCTGTCCATTGCCGTCGATACCGGCCAGGCAGACGATTTCACCGGCGCGAACATCGAAAGACACGTTGCTGACAGCATTCTTCTTACTGGTTTTGGAGGGAACGGAGACATTTCTTACAGATAAGACCACCCGGCCGGGGGTCATCGTTTCTTTTTGAACCCGGAAACTTACATCCCGGCCCACCATCATCCGGGAGAGTTCTTCTTTGGTGGTATCTTTTATGTCAACAGTGCCTACATATTGCCCTTTGCGCAATACGGTGCAACGATCGGCAACTGCCATGATCTCGTTTAATTTATGAGTTATGAATAAGATCGATTTGCCTTCTTTGGCAAAACGGCGCATGATTTCCATAAGTTCATCAATTTCCTGAGGGGTTAAAACCGCTGTGGGTTCATCAAAGATTAAAATCTCATTATCCCGATAGAGCATTTTGAGAATCTCAACCCTTTGCTGCATGCCCACGGATATTTTTTCAATAAGAGCATCAGGATTGACTTCCAGTCCATACTGCTTGCTCAGCTCAACGACTTTTTCCCTGGCTTTTTTCTTTTGTAAAAAACCAAGGGCATGGGGCTCAACTCCCAAGATAATATTTTCGAGAACGGTAAAGATCTCCACCAATTTAAAATGCTGATGGACCATGCCGATGCCTAAGGCATTGGCGTCATTGGGGTTGTTGATTTTTACGGTGTTGCCGTTCTTGCGGATTTCACCTTTTTCCGGTTGATACAAACCGAATAAAACGCTCATCAGGGTGGATTTTCCGGCCCCGTTTTCTCCCAGTAGAGCATGAATCTCGCCTTTTTTTAAACGCAGAGTGATATTGTCGTTGGCAATGATGCCGGGGAATTCTTTGGTGATGTTGAGCATCTCAATAATATAATCGTTCATAATAACCCCTCTTCGTAGGTAGTCATGGACATGTAAATAGAGGAAAGGGGAAAGGGTAGTCCCTTTCCCCGATCAAGTGCTGTTTAAATTATCTTACTTCAACCTTGACTTTGCTGAGCTTAAGTCCGGATACCAGCTCATCCGCAGTGGCGTAACCGTTGGCATCTTCAACATCGATGGTGCGGATCGGATCCACAGTACCATCCACTAAAGATTTAAACGCGCCTTCATATTGTTCCATGGTGAATTTTTCAAAGCGGTCAAAGGCTTTGGCATTGGCATCCCCGATGACAGTGGTGGGGAGTCCGATTCCCTCGTTGGCTGCTGTGAAATAGGTGGTTTGTCCGGCAAAAGTGTTCCAGCTGTTGGTTTTGTAAATGGACTCCAGAACCTGAACGACGGAAGCCCGCAGACCTTTGGTTGCGGAAGTAATGACGGTTTCACTGTCATAGCGTTGGTCAACGTCAACACCGATGACTTTTTTACCGGCTTCAGCAGCGGCAGACATGACGCTCTTGCCAACGGAACCGCCGCAGGCAAAGATCACTTCAGTACCGCCTTGATAGATGGTTTTAGCGGTTGCTTTATTGGTATCTGTCTCAGCGAAATCCCCGGTGTAATGGTAAATTGCCGAGATTGCTCCATCGGCCAGACCGAGTTCTGCGGCAGCTTTTTCAGCACCCTGCAAATAGCCGTAACCGAAAGCTTGTACGGCAGGAACAGCCATACCGCCCATGAAGCCAAGCTTGGTCATGCCATCCATAACAGCGGCATAACCGGCCAGATAACCGGATTCTTCTTCAGCATACATAATGCTGGCTACATTGTCTTTGGTTTCAAACGTTGCATAGTCGGCAGTGTGAGGTGCTCCGTCCAAAAGGATGAACTTTACATCAGGGTAGATTGTTTGGGCTTCAAAGATAGGTACCTCAAACAGGAAGCCGGGGGTGACAATAACCTTAGCGCCGCCGGTAACGGCTAAATCAATGGCGGCCAGATAACCTGCGTCGGTAGCTTCTTCAGGTTTGTAGTATTTGTGGGTAACATTGTTGGCTTCGGCGAATTCAACGACACCTTCCCAGGAGCCCTGATTAAAGGACTTGTCATCGATATTGCCTTTGTCGGTAATGAGAGCGATCTCAAAACCCTGGCCGGAGGTGCTGGGGGTGCCGCTATTGCCTCCATCTTTGGCGGCTGGAGCGCTGCTGCCGCATCCGGTAGCTAAAAGGGCTACCATCAAAAGAGCCAATAGAACGGATGTAATTTTTTTCATCTTCTCTTCTCCTTTTTGTTCCTTTTTCTTCTGTGAGTTTCTAATGTATTTTGTATCCCAAATGTATTTTATCATTCTTATAGGAATTTACAACTATTCTATTTTTAAAGCTTCAGATAATTTTTTAGCAGTGTTTTTAACAGCGTTTTAGCTGGGTTTTTAGCAGGGTTTTTTAGCAAATGCAGATTAACTTAACAAATGTTAATGAGGAGAGCAAAAGAAAAAAGAAGGCAGGAGTATCGTTGATGAATACTTCATGCCTTCTTCAATTAATTAGAGAACCAGCGAAGGTGCGGAATAGACCCGGGCGCCAAGTTCTTGGTTCAGCATATAGAGGCTTTTGGGATCCTGTCCGAAAAGCTCAAATTTGCTGATCAGATCTGTGGAGGTTTTCTCTTCTTCGCCTTGCTCCTTGACGAACCAGTCTAAAAATTGCATGGTGCGGAAATCCCTCTTCTCGTAAGCCGCGGCGTAAATGGTGTTGATAGAGGCTGTCACCAATTGCTCGTGCTTCAAGGCAGCCAGGAGGGGAGCCTTAAAATCTTCATAAGTAAGGTCGGGAGCCGCTATAGTGTCGAGAGTAACTTTTTCATCGTTGTTGAGAAGATAAGTCCGGAAGAGCATGGCATGGTCTCTTTCCTCCTGGGCTTGGATATAAAACCAATTTTCAAAGCCATCCAAACCATTGTCGGAATAATAATTGGCCATATCCAAATAGAGATAAGCAGAATAGAGTTCCTTGTTGATTTGTTCATTGAGCAATGAAGCGACTTCACGATCAAGCATAAGCAATTCTCCTTCTTTTTATTTTGGATTTAACCATATTATAGCAGAATTTTACTCATAACCCAAGCAAGCGCAGGATTCGGTCAGCAATGAGGAGAAATATTCCTTTAATTTAGTAAATCCTTTCCGGGTAAAATAGAATGTCAAAAGTTGATATTTCATGCAGACATTTTTTAATTTATAATAGTGTCATTAAGTTTAATATTACATCTAAAGGAATAAGAAGCTATGAAGCAAAAGCAGCATCAAAAGCCTTCGTTTTTGATTATTGGACTGATAGCCATCGTGATTATAGGTTCTTTGCTCTATTGGGGCTGGCCCTACTTAACTCTTTTAAGTGATCCTGATCAGGTCCGGGAGCTCATCATTCGCTCAGGGACTTGGGGACCACTGGTTTTTATGCTTCTGCAGATCGTGCAAATCTTGATTGCCCCCATACCCGGTCAGGTGATTGGGGTCATTGGCGGATTTTTATTCGGTCCCTTACTGGGCTTGTTTTACACAATGCTGGGAGCCACCCTTGGTTTTACTCTGGTTTTTCTTCTTTCCCGGAAATTGGGGCGTCCTTTTGTGGAACGGTTTGTGGACAAGAAGACGATGGAGCGCTTTGATCATCTCACAGAGGAAAAAGGAGCCTGGGTATTCTTTTTCATTTTTCTTCTGCCCGCTTTTCCAGACGATCTTATTGCCTTTATCGCCGGACTAACGACGATTCCCATCCGCACCTTGGTTCTGATCTCTGTGGCAGGCCGGCTGCCGGGCTATGCTGTCCTGACCTTTATGGGCAACGGCTTAGCCTTGGAAAACCTCAACCCTGTGGTGGTTACCCTTGTGGCATTGATTCTTATCTTCATCCTGGGCTGGTGGAAACGAGAGTGGCTGCGGAGGTTTGTCGAACACAGGAACCGGACTCAATTCATAAGTGAGCAATGGAATCTGTATTGGCACAAGATCATTGTTGGGACTATTGTGCTGGTCATTATTTTTGTGTTCCTTTATTATGCCGCTACAGTCACCCCCATTCAACGGTAAAAACAAAGAATAATTACTCTTTGATAGGATTTTCACTTATGCTATAATGAGAAGGAATTATAGAAACTAAATTATAGAACTAGTTTGAGGAGAGAGTGAAAGGAGTCAGTCTATGATCTGGAAGGAAAAATATAAGGTCGGCGATCCTCTTATTGACAGTCAGCATGAGGAGCTGTTTTCACGGGTAGGGAGCTTTGTGGAAACATTGCGTTCCGACAAACCATGGGAACAAAAAGTTGAAAAGGTCAATGAAACCCTCGAATTTATGAAAGACTATGTGGTGACTCACTTTGCCGATGAAGAGGCTTATCAATTGGAGATTGGCTATCCGCATTTTGAAGAGCATCAGATGATACATAAAAATATGGTTGCTTATGTGGTTGCTGTATCCCGGGAGTACGCAAAAGAAGGCTTTAAAGAAGAGCTTATGCAGCAATTTGGGGGGAAACTTTTGGCATGGCTGATCAATCATGTGGTAGCTGATGATCAGAAAATAGCCGAATATGCAAGAAGCAAGGAGGGCAAGCAATGAGCACGAAAGACCTTCTGACCCCCTTTTCCAATGCAGCCAGCCAAACCTTTAAGCTCTTACTGGATCTGGATGTATCTACGGACTCAAGTCAACCCACAGAAAACTGCGAGGAAACTAAAGAACAAGTTAATATTGTCATTGAGATTACGGGAGATCTGGCCGGAGAGGTAATGTACAGCTTTCCTAAGGACACCACTCTGGAAATGGTCAAAATGATGAGTGGCATGGAGTTTAATGAAATCGACGACTTTGTGAAATCGGCTTTAGGTGAAATTGCCAATATTATCAGTGGCAATGCCATGACCGGGCTCTCCCAATCTCAAGTGGTGTGCGATATCCGTCCTCCTAAAATTCTTGAAGGAGGAACCCTTCCTGCTGGTAAGGAATGTTCTATTTACCGGACCAAAGTCAAGACCTCGATTGGGGATGTGGAGCTTAATTTCCGTACGGTTTAAGGTAGCCAGCCCTATGAGTATCAAGCCCTATTCATGGCAAATGAACAGGGCTTGATTTTTACTATGTTGAAAATAATTCTGAACAGCAATATAATTTAGACACGTTGGTCAGGCTACAACAAAATTCAGCAGATATTGAAGCAGTTTATCAGATGAGCAAAAAGCAATCGATTGAAGGAGAAACCAATGACCATACATAATTTGCTTTCAGCATTTTCTTTACTTGCTGCAGTTATTTATATGTCTTTTGGTATTTATACATACAGACAGAGTCCTCAATCCCGCATCCATCAATCTTTTCTCCTTTTATGTCTGAGTTATTCAATTTGGTCTTTTGCCTATGCCTTTGCTTATCTGGCTCAGGATGCCTTCGCCTTTTCCTTTTGGAATAAGCTGTCCGCTCTGGGCTGGTGCAGTTTTAGCGCTCTGATCCTTTACCTTGTTCTGCACATCACCGAAAGTCCTCTGGTAAAAAACGCCGGGATTAAGTTCATGATCTTTTTGCCTGGTTTTGTTTTTTATGTACTTGCCGTATTCTTTTTTGGCCCGAATCTGGAGACTCCTACCCAAGTGGTCAAATTTTTCTATGTTGGTGACTTTCTATATGATTTTTCCTATTTGCTTATCGCCATTGCCTTGATGTTTAAGTGGGGGTATGTATCACCCCATATCCGGATTAAAAAACAATCCCGGATCCTCGTCATCACAAGCCTGATCCCATTTTTATTAAACTTGATGACCCAGACCATTTTACCTGCCCTGCTCCACATTGATCTTCCCGGGATGGGACAACTTTACTCTCTGATCATGATTTTTGGTGTTTTTGTTGTGGTAACCCGTTATAACTTTTTTAAACTTCCGGAAAGCATCATTATGCAGGAGATTATGAATGAAACGCTGGATATGGTGATTGTGGCGGACCAGGAAGGCCGGATACGGAAGGTATCCAGCCAGATGAAAGCCTTGCTTGGTTATGATGCAGATGAAGTTATAGACCACACTCTGGGATTTCTTTTTCGGGAAGGGGATCAAGGCAAATTTGACTTGCTCCAAATGAAAAACAGGGATCTTAAGTATACAGATATAGAAGTAATCAAGAAAGATCAAGGGACCCTGCCCGTCAATGTAGTATGCAAACAGATTAAAGATAGAAGACTCCAGGATGTCATAGGTTTTGTGTTCATCCTGCAGGATAGTCGTCTTGTAAATGAACTCAGACAAAAGAATGAGGAGCTCTTTTGGGAAAAAGAAAGATATAAACTAAGTTTACAATCTGTCAAAGAGAAGCAAGAGAAGATCGAATATTTAAGTTACCACGACCAGCTTACCGGTCTTTATAATCGCAGATTTCTGGAAGAGAAGCTCACCCGCATTGACTTTAATCAGGATTTGCCCTTGACGATTACGATGGCGGATGTCAACGGACTGAAGCTTGTCAATGACTCTTTCGGGCATGCTTATGGAGATCTGTTGATTCGCAAAGTCGCTGAGGTCATTCAGGAGGGGTGCCGGCAGGATGACGTGGTGGCCAGGATTGGTGGGGATGAGTTTATTATCCTCATGCCCAGGACCACTGAATTTGAGGCGCGAAGGGTGATCAAGGTGATCAAAGCCATGGCCGTGCAGGAAAAAATCGGCGCCTTCGAATTGTCCGTCTCTTTTGGGTACGAAACCATGGAGACTTCCGAAAAGAGCATTAGTGAACTGCTGAAAAAAGCCGAAGATTATATGTATAAGAACAAGCTGTCGGAAAGCCCCAGTATCAGAAGCAACACCATTGACACCATTATTAAGACCCTGCATGAAAAGAATAAACGGGAAGAGCAGCATTCCCATCGAGTCTCGGAATTATGCAGGAAGACAGCTACCGAACTGGACTGTTCCAATGACGAAATTGAGGAACTTAAGACAGTGGGTCTGCTCCACGACATTGGGAAAATTGTCATTAGTGAAGCCATCTTGAACAAGCCGGGTAAACTCCGGGATGATGAATGGAAAGAGATTGAGCGTCATCCCGAGATCGGTTACCGTTTGCTGTGTACTATCAAAGAGATGTCGGAAATGGCAGAGTACGTCCTCGCCCATCATGAACGATGGGATGGCACAGGATATCCTAAGGCTTTAAAGGGGAAAGAAATTCCTCTTCAGGCTAGAATTATAGCCATTGCCGATGCCTACGATGCCATGATCAGTGAGAGAAGCTATCGCAAAGCTTTGCCTGAAGAAGTGGCTGTAGCCGAGCTGATCAAGAATGCCGGAACCCAGTTTGATCCCGAGCTTGTGAAGGTTTTCGTAGAGAAAGTTCTGGGGAAAAAGATCTATAGCGAGTCCGGATGTGTGAATTAACCCGGAAATGGATCATTAGGCTTTGGGCGTATTATCGGAGTGTAAAAAGGCAGTTCGGGTCGCGTAGCTTTACGCACAACGCGTACTCCATAGCTCCGGGGCTGGTGAACTCGCTTTCTTAACAGCTCACGCCAAACCCCGCTGCTTTCTGCATGTTAACCGTGGCTCCGCTACGTTAAGAAAGCCTTGTTCACCAGACCGCCCCTCCGCTAAATCCGTCCGCTTTTGTACGTAAAGCTACTGCTTGCGGGTTTCTTTCAGCTTTCCCTTGAAGCCCCTGGGGCTGGAACTCTTGAGGATCGCCGACTATGCCGCTCCAGCGGCGTCGGTAAAGACGGAAAAAGCTGCTTAAATTCAGACAACTTCCCCTGAAGTTCCCCCAAAGCCTTGCATGCACAGACCCAGGAAGCGGCCCAAGGATTTTGATTTACACGAGGGAAGCGAATTTAAGCGAGCGGAAACAAAACTTCGCGAAAAGCACGCAGCGGAGAAAGGTTGGAAACAGGACGTTTCCAACCGCCCATTGAGCAGGAGCGATTTGGGCGGGCACCTTTCGGAGCGGCGGGCTTTTCGCGTTAGTTTTGTCCGCGCAGCTTATGGAGCGACCGGTGTAAAGCAAAATCCTGGAGATATAACTTTCGTCTTCTCACCACAAAGCCATTGCCATCAAGATGCAATTTCTGCCAATTCCTATCTAGAATCCCCCAGATAGGGTATTATAGAGAAGGGGGTGGTTCAAATGGCAGATATTTTTTTGCATGGGGTTAGAGAAGGGAATCTTAAGGATATTTCTTTAACCCTACCGAGAAATAAACTGGTGATTTTTACAGGCTTGTCGGGTTCAGGAAAAACAACCCTGGCCATCGATGTCCTCTACCAAGAGTGTCAGAGACAGTATCTGGAGGCCATCGGGTACCAAGGGATACATAAACCGAAGCTGGATGAGTTGCGCAATGCTTCTCCAGCCGTACGCATCACTCAAAATGAATACCGCAAAAATCCTCGTTCCACAGTGGGTACGGTAACCAATATCTACACCGAACTGCGGATGATTTATGAGAAGCTCAGTCAACGGACCTGTCCTCATTGCCACAGAGACATCAGGGCGGATCAATGCCAGGAGGAACTGGAGAAGAGGGAAGATGAGTTTAAAGTCTATATGTACTGCAATCATTGCGGCCATAAAATGGACAAACTGACCCGGACTTATTTTTCATATAACACCCGGGAAGGAGCTTGCCCTACCTGTCAAGGCTTAGGGAAGATACTCCAGGTCAATAAAGATAATGTCGTCAATGAAAAGCTGTCGTTGGAAGCTGGAGCTGTCGATTTTTGGGAGCAAAAATATAAGGACTACCAAATCTCAGTTCTCTACAATGCCTTTCAGCATTATGGCGTTCCTATTGAACCGGACACCCCGGTGAGGGAATTTACTAATGTGCAAAAAGCCATTCTCTTTTACGGCGTGGACAGCGACCAAGTGAAGGAGTTTTTCCCGGATATCCAGGCGCCCAAAACGGTGGGGGGAGGAAGATTCGAAGGAATCTATCCCGTTTTGTGGCGGCGTATCGCGGAAAAAAGCGGTGACCCGAGAGGGTTATCTGCTTACTTTGCCGAACAAATCTGCCCGGATTGCGCGGGGGAACGCTTGAACGGGTTAAGCCGCAGTGTGACCGTATTGGGAACCCGTTTACCGGAACTGGCTTCTTTATCTTTGGAGGAGCTGCAGGATTGGCTGATCAAGCTGGAGGACTCGGTAACCGGCACCCATCAGGATCTGGTGGCATCCTATCTTAATGATTTGAAAACAAAGATACGGAGGATTATCAAGGTGGGGCTGGGCTATTTATCTCTGGACCGCCAAACCATGACCTTATCCGGCGGGGAAGCCCAAAGAATTAAATTGGCGGCAACCTTAGACTCCACCTTGACCGGGATTATCTATATTATGGATGAACCCACGATCGGTCTTCATCCCCAGGATACCCAGGGGATCATCCAGATTCTTAAGGAGCTAAGGGATTTAGGCAATACCGTCATCGTTATTGAGCATGATATGGATGTGATGAGTGCCGCAGATTTCATTGTTGATATAGGTCCGGGTGCCGGGAAACTTGGCGGCGAGATTGTCGGCCAGGGCAGTATTGATGAACTTAAAGAGCAAGGCAGGTCCGTTACCGGCCTTTATCTTAACCGGCCTGTACGGGAAGCCCGCTCTTACCGCAAGGGAACGGGGGAGTTTATCGAAGTCCAGCATGGCGATCTTTATAATCTTAAGAACATCAATGTAAGATTCCCGGTAGGGTGCTTGATAAGTGTGACCGGTGTTTCAGGCTCTGGAAAATCCACCTTGGTGTTTGAGGTCTTAGCCAAAGGAAAGTACAGAAGTCAAGGGGATCCCATGAAGCGCAATCATGTCGCGGGTACTGAACTATTTGAGCAGATTATCACCGTAGAGCAATCTCCCGTTACCCGGATGAAACGCTCTAATGTGGCCACCTATTCCGGTGTCTACACAGAAATCCGGAAGATTTTTGGCAATCTGAGTGAGGCGAGAAGGAAAGGGATTACCCCCAGGCACTTCTCCTTCAATAGCCGGGGAGGGCGCTGTGAGAATTGCGAAGGGCTGGGTTATGTGGTCAGCAATATGTTGTTTTTTGAGGATCTGGAGGTTTCCTGCCCGGTCTGTCATGGCGACCAGTTTCAGGATGAGGTGCTTTCAGTAAAGTATCAGGGACACAGTATCAAAGATGTCCTGGGCATGTCCGTGGAAGAGGCCTTGGCAGTCTTCGCCCTGCATCCACGGATTACTAAAGTCCTGGAGTTGCTTGAAGAAGTGGGCTTAGGCTATCTTGAGCTGGGGCAGACTCTGACTACTTTATCCGGCGGTGAAGGGCAACGCCTCAAGCTGGCTAAGGAACTGATCGGCAACGAGGGAAAGACCAATCTCTATCTCATTGATGAACCCACGACAGGACTCCATCCCCTGGATGTAGAGAACTTTCTGGCTCTGCTGAACCGGATGGTGGATGCCGGGAGCACAGTCATTGTGGTGGAACATAACCAACAAGTCATGCAGGCCTCTGATTGGATTATCGACCTCGGTCCCGAAGGGGGCCACAAAGGGGGCAGGGTCATGGCGGTTGGAACACCTGAACAGATAAAAAGTGAGCCGGATTCAGTTACGGGAAGGTTTCTTTGAGGAAACCAAGTTCAGCTTCACTGGAACGATGAAAAACTGAAGGGGTGTGAGGAAAATGCTCGGAGCTGTCGTTGGCGATATCATTGGCTCGGTCTATGAGTTCGCGAATATAAAGAGTAAGGACTTTCCGCTGTTTTCCTCCCGCTCACGGTTTACGGATGATACTGTATTGACCATGGCCACCATGGATGCACTTATCCATAAGCTGCCTTTCGGGGAAGCCTATCGGGCCTGGTTTCAGCGGTATCCCCAGGCGGGATATGGGCGGAGTTTTAAAGCCTGGGCCGAGTCCGGTCAGAATGAGCCCTATAACAGTTGGGGCAATGGTTCCGCTATGCGGGTCAGCCCCATCGGCTTTTACTATAAAACACTGGATGAAGTGCTGGCGGCAGCCAAGCAGAGCGCCGAAGTCACCCATAGTCATCCCGAAGGAATCAAGGGAGCTCAGGCCACGGCAGCGGCTGTATTTCTTGCTAAGCATGGAGAAACAAAAAGTAAGCTGAAAGAGACGGTTGAGCAGGAGTTCGGTTATAATCTGAATGAACCCTTAGCGAAGATCAGGAAGGGGTATACTTTTGATGTCTCTTGCCAAGGCAGTGTACCCCAGGCTATCCGGGCCTTCCTGGAGTCTGAGAACTTTGAAGATGCCATAAGAAATGCCATATCCATCGGCGGGGATAGTGATACCATCGCTTGCATAACGGGAGCCTTGGCAGAAGCCTATTATGGTCATGTTCCTGAGGAGATTAAAAAGCAGGCCTTAACTTATCTGGATGATCCGCTCCAGGCCTTATTGAACAGCTTTTATGAAGTTGCTCAAGATTAGCCCTTCACTGGTCCATAAGCCATCCTGAGCTCAGGATGGCTTATTTTGTTGCCTCAGAAAAGATAACTCTAAGCAAGGATAAAAAATTATATATAAAAATCTTGCCTAATTCTATTCAGATAAGATAAAATTAATTGTTAAAGCTTAATGGTAAAAAATGTATAAAAAAAGTGGAGGAATGCATATTGGTTGAAGAAGAAGTTGTAGTTCAAGCCTGTTTAACAAGAAATCATCAAAAGATGAAAATAAGAAGCCTCGTGAAGAGGGCGTTTTTTATAACCTTCGGAGCGGTTGCAATGGCTTTTGGCCTTGAGGGGATATTGATTCCTAATCATATTATTGATGGAGGAGTTACCGGAGTCTCCATGATGCTTTCCCATTTAACCCCCATCAAGCTCGGGGTATTTTTATTTCTGCTTAACTTACCCTTCTTTTTCCTGGGGTATAAACAAATTGGCAAGACCTTTGCGGTGAGCATGCTTTACGGAATTCTCACTTTGGCTGTGTCAACCTTCCTCATGCATGATTTGGCTCCTGTAGTACATGATGAGATTCTAGCTGTGGTTTTCGGCGGTTTGATGCTGGGCTTTGGAGTCGGCTTGGTTATCCGTAACGGCGGAGTTCTCGATGGAACGGAGACGTTGGCCATTCTTATCGAGAAAAAACTTCCTTTCTCGGTAGGCGAGATTATCATGATTATCAATGTTATTATTTTCTCCGTGGCTGCCTTTGTCTATGGCCTGGAAAACGCCTTATATTCCATGTTGACCTACTATATTGCTTTTAAGACCATCGATATCGTGGTTAAAGGCTTTGAAGATATGAAGTCCGTTTATATCATCAGTGAATGCAATCAAATCATTGCCGAAACCATTGCGCAAAGATTAGGCCGTGGAGTGACCTATTTAAGAGGAGAGGGCTCCTTCACCGGAGACGATAAGAATATCATTTTCTGTGTTTTTACCCGGCTGGAAGAAGCTAAAATGAAAGATATTATCAGAGAAATCGATCCTTCTGCCTTTGTGATTATCTCAGATGTGGGAGAAGTCAAAGGTGGGAGGTTCAAGAAAAGGGATATCCATTAATCTTAAGATTGGCAATAAGCTGCACGGAGGTCCAAGCGGCCTTGTGTGTTAAAAGGATAATAAGAAAGACTTAGTGATCAGGGAACGGTTCTCTGACCACTAAGTCTTTTATTGTATATTGTAAAAAAATATAACAAACAGTGTTTACGATATGAGGACTTTAGTGTATAATAAAAAGATAGGCACAAATATAACATTATAAATCAATCTCACATATATCATATCATGGCTTGAGAAGAATGTCAAGATAAACATTTAATGAAAAGTGTTGAAGCAATACACCATGGTTACTAGACAGAGGAGGAATTCTGATGCAGGACGATATCAAAGGCCAGGGCAACCAGGAGGGGGGCCAAGCAGAAGAGGAGCAGCATTATCTGTCGGAAGTCCTGGATTTAGTCAACCAGCAGATGGAGGAAGAACTGAAGAATGCGGCATTAAGCAAGGAAGAGCTGATAGCCTTTCGTAAAGAAATGTATGAGGATACTGTTCACTATTCCAGGGATTTTGCCCGGCTGACTGAAATGAATCAATACCTTGCGGTGGTTAAAAACCAGACAGAAAAGTATACCCATACCGCCAGGAGAGTGGAGCGCTATAAAAAAATCCTGGGCTCTCCCTATTTTGGACGTTTTGATTTTCAGGAAGAAGGATATGATCAGGAGAAGATCTATATCGGTCTTTATAATGTTATTGATGCCCGCACTCAGGATGTCCGGGTATACGATTGGCGGGCACCCATCTCCAGCATTTTTTACCGCTATGAGTTGGGTGAGGCCAGGTACCAAGCCCCGCAGGGAGAAATAATAGGTGAGGTTTCCTTAAAAAGGCAGTATAAGATTAGGCACTCCCAGTTGAAGTATTTTTTTGACAGCAATCTCCGCATTACGGATGACGCTCTCCAGGAGATTCTGGGCAGGAATTCTTCGCCCACGATGCGGCAAATCGTGGAAACACTGCAAAAGGAACAGGATGAGATTATCCGGGATAGGTCAAATGAAGTGCTGATCGTGCAAGGGGTGGCCGGCAGCGGCAAAACCTCCATCGCTTTGCATCGCATTGCTTATTTAATGTATGAGGGCTTTAACTCCCGCCTCCGTTCCAATAATATCCTGATCATCTCTCCCAATGATGTGTTCTGCCAGTACATTTCCACAGTGCTTCCTGAATTAGGGGAAGAGAATGTGCTCCAGGCTACTTTCGACGATTTAACCGGCAGAGTCTTTCCGGGGAGATTTAGAGTGGAGACAAGGGATCAACAGCTGGAGCTTCTGCTGAACCGGCAGAACACACCACTGGGCAGCCGTAAGGAAAAAAACATCATGTTCAAAGGGTCCCGGTCTTTCTTGAAGATCCTGGAACGCTTGATTTATCATTATGGTCATCGGCTTATCCAGTTTGAGGATGTCTATTATCACGGCCAATTAATCGAGTCCAAACAGCTGATTAAAAGCCGCTTTTTGAATAACAAAATCGGTATACCTATGACCAAGCAGCTGAAACGCATCGAGAAGACTCTATGGGAGCGGATTCATCCTTTGCAGAAGAAGCGCAGAGCTGCCTTGACCCGCCTTGTGGCTGTAAATCCAGAGCATTTGCTGGAGATCAAACCCTATGCCCGGCTCCTGGCCTTAAGGGAGGCTCATGCTTTAATGGAAAAGATTCATAGCTTTACCGAGGTGGATTACCAAGGGGTTTATGAGCGCTTATTGAAAGACCGCCGGCTTTTTGGCAAACTGGCCCAGGGCTTGGAACTTCCTGAGGGGATTGAGGAGCTATTGGAGGGAACCCTTGAAGATATAGCTAAAGGAGAGCTTAGTTATGAAGACAGCGCAGCTTTGTTCTATCTTAAGCTGAGGCTGGAGGGTGAACATTACTCGGATATACGGCAAGTGGTGATCGATGAAGCTCAAGACTATAGCCCCCTGCAGTACCAAGTGTTTAAGCTTTTGTTCCCGAACGCTCACTTCACTATCCTGGGGGATGTAGCCCAAACCATTGAGCGCACTGGAGATGAGGCAGCCTATGACCAAGTTAAGGAAATCTTCGCCTGCCCCCATACCCTTAAGCTTACCTTAACCAAAGGTTATCGCTCAACCTTCGAAATCAGCGCCTTTGCCCAGAGGATTTATGGAGAAAGCAGAGGTGGTTTTCCTTTTGAACGACACGGCCCGGAGCCGGAAGTAAAGCTCGCCGCCAACCTGCAGGAGATGACGGGAAAAATGCTTCGGGACATCGCGGCTTTTCAGGAAGAAGGCTTTGAAACAATTGCCGTGATCGGCAAGACCTTTGCGGACTGTCAGGAGATCTACAAAAAGCTTCATCAGAAAATCAAAGTTAGTCTGGTTCATCCCCGGGAAGGGGAAATGGAGAAAGGAGTTTTAATCATCCCGGCCTATGGAGCAAAAGGGCTGGAATTTGATTGTGCGTTGATTCATGGAGCGGATGCGCAGAATTACCAAAGCGAACTGGACAAACGGCTGCTCTATATCGCCTGCACCAGGGCTCTGCATCGTTTGCAGCTTTATGCAGTGGGTGAAAAAAGCCCTTTCCTGCGGTTCAGTGCGCATTAAATTTTGTTTTGGTGTGGTTTGGACCAAGATTTGTTGTATAATAAGTAACCAACACTTGGCAGCGCCTAAAATAGTTACGACAGTAAGGAGGGAAAGAATGCAATTTATATGCTACTCCAGATGCACGACGTGTCAAAAAGCACGGAAATGGTTAGAGGAAAAAGAGCATTCCTTTGAAGTCAGGGATATCAAAGGAGATAATCCAACCTTTGCGGAACTGCAAACATGGTATAAACTTAGCGGGTTGCCCTTGAAACGTTTCTTTAACACCAGCGGTCAACAGTATAAGAGCTTAAATCTCAAGGATAAGCTGCCTAAGATGACTGAAGAAGAGCAGTTAAAGCTTCTGGCTACAGATGGAATGCTGGTGAAACGCCCCCTTTTGCTGGGGGAGGATTTTGTTCTGACAGGTTTTAAAGAAGCTGAATGGGAAGAGAGATTAAACAAATCATAAGGCCGGCACTGACAAACTCAGTATCCTGATTAATCGGGGATACTGGGTTTGTTTTTTGCACAGAGTATGAATGACAAATCATGGTTGACATCACTTTGGGGTGAATGCTATTCTATAATAGTTTTTGAAAATAATATAAATATTAGAATTCCAACCAATACTACAATAAGGAGCGAAATAATGAAGCTTTCCAGCAAGGACATTTTAATTACAGGATTCGCACTCTTAGCTATGTTTTTTGGGGCAGGCAACCTAATTTTTCCGCCTATGCTTGGTTTGCAAAGTGGAGATCAGCTTTCCTGGGCTTTATTGGGTTTTATTGCTACAGGAGTTGGCTTACCTTTTTTAGGAGTAACTGCGGTGGCGAAAGCCGGCGGGGATTTGGAATTGCTCGCTAATCGGGTTCACCCTGCCTTCAGTAAAATGATCACGACGATTTCTGTTCTCTGTATCGGCCCCCTTCTGGCTATTCCCAGGACCGCCGCCACAACTTATGAAGTAGCGATTGCTCCTGTGACCCAGTCCATCCATCCTCAGCTGGCTTTATTGCTGACATCGGTTGTCTTTTTTATCATTGTCTTATTTTTTGTCCTAAGGCCGGCGAAAATTCTTGATAGTGTGGGTAAAATACTTACTCCCTTTATGCTGGTTTTTTTAACCCTGATCATTTATGTCGGAGTCACCCATCCTTTAGGAACGATGGCTCAAAGCAGCTATACCAATCCCTTTTCCCAAGGGTTTTTAGAAGGTTACAATACCATGGATGCTATCGCCTCGGTGATTTTTGGTATGATCATTGTTAAAGGGATCAAAGATAAAGGGGTTACCGATAACAATCAAATCGCCAGAATCACTATCATAGCAGGGATGATTGCGGCAGCGGGCCTGGGCTTTATCTACATTGGCTTAGCATATATCGGAGCTACGACGGGAACCTTATTTACCGGTACCAATCATGGGCAGATGCTGATCTTTGTCAGTGAATCCCTGTTAGGGGTCCTGGGCCGGACGGTTATTGGTGTCGTGATGGCTCTGGCCTGTCTCACTACGGCGATTGGACTGGTGGCCAGCTGCGGAGAATATTTCAGCCGTTTAACCCATAACCGGGTAAGCTATAATACCGTAGCAATCATTACCACTTTGGTCAGCTTTATTTTGGCGAATATGGGCTTAGCTAACATTCTGAAGATATCCGTACCGCTCTTGGAGTTCGTCTATCCGATCATTATTGTGCTGATTATGCTTGCTCTTCTTCATAACTTCTATAAAGGCAAGCGGGCAGTTTATGTATGGACAACGGGCATTATTGTACTCTTCGTCATCCTTGATACTCTCTATGATTTGGGAGCATCCCTGGGGATTAATCTCGCCTTTATCCGGGATGGACTGAATCTGCTGCCTTTCTATCATTTAGGTTTGGGGTGGCTGGTCCCCGCTGTACTCACCTTAGTTTTAAGTGTAGTCTTTACTGCCAATAAATCCGTCAAGGCCTAGACAACTAATGTTTAACAACAGGGAAATTCTCAGGTAAAGCAGAACTCTTTTTAAGGGTTCTGTTTTCTTTACACTGTCAGAAAGTATAAGCTTGCGCTATATACTTTCTAAGCATAAGGGCAACCAGCGACTTCGCCTCTTTTGTGAGTATAGGCTTAAAGATCGGCGAAGCCGGGTTTTCTTTATGAAAAATTTTAATGATCATGGCAATGAAAAACCCGGGTGAGTTTCTCTAATAGATAGGAAGGGGGGCGGACATGGGGATATTTGGCACCAAGGGAGTCGATAAAAAGACCTATGTGGCTTTGGTCACAGAGTATAAAAGCACAATGTATCGCCTTGCTTTCGGCTATCTCGGCGATGCAGACAAGGCCTTGGAGGCAGTGGATGAAGCTGTCTATTTAGGCTATGTTCATAGAAAAGAGTTGCGGGAACCCGTTTTTTTCAAGACATGGCTGACCCGAATTCTCATCAATGAATGCTATCGGCTGTTGAGAATGGGAAAGCGGGAAGTGATCATGGAAGCTCTGCCGGAGCAAGGGCAATCTTTTCCAGAAGGCACATTATCGCTCAAGATGGCTATACAAGGACTGTCTGAAGACCTCAGAAAGGTCATCGTGCTGCGTTACTTCGGTGGCTATACCATTGCCGATACGGCTGCACTTTTGGGAATTCCGGAGGGGACGGTAGCCACCCGTACACGAAAGGCCCTAAGACTCCTAAGAGTGGAACTGAGCGATCAGGAGGGGGGAGAGCAGTATGACAGAGGATAATCAAGATATGTCAAAGAACAGCCTTAATGGTGGGCAAGGCTGGGAGGCTTTGCTGGCAGAAGCTCATGCTGAACCTGAGGGCTTGGACTTTGTAGAAGAGCGGCTGGAGAACAGAATCGGGCTGAATAAGAGGAAAAAGAGAAGAAAGAGAGCAATTTACAGTTCCCTCTCGACCGTTGCCGCGGCACTGGTGTTCGTCTTTTTGGTCAACACCAATGGGGCTTTTGCCCAGACACTTTCTAGGCTTCCTGTGATCGGCCAACTGATTGAGTATATCCAGTTTGATAAGAGCCTGAGCAGAGCGATAGAAAATGAATATATTCAGGAGGTTGATCTGACCGCCTGGGATGGGGATAAGGGATTAGGCCTGCCTTATGTGCTGGCCGATGCCAAGAATTTGGTGCTCTTTTTTCAGCTTCCCGATGATTTTGAGCTGGCTGCTGATGAGTGGGCCCATATCTATCTTAAGGAGATGAGGGAGGGCAGAACAGGAGAGAAACTTGAAGGTTTTGCCTATACCACCTCCAGTTTGTCTCCAGAGGGAAGGGAAGAAAATCATGGCTTTATCATGCAGCGCTATCACTTTCCTGAAGGTGAGCTGCCTGAACAGATCTCTTTTGATGTGCTTTTGGAGTTGGAAAACCTCCCCCGTGAAAAGAGCGAAGCTCCTGTAGGGGAATTTGCCGAGGATGCTTATGAACACCAGATGCAAGAAATAGGGAGTTTTACCTTTGAAGTCAAATTTAATGAATTTGCTGAGCCCATCGTATCGGAATTTCATGAGCAGCTCAGCATCCGTGGTCAGAGCATCACTCTGGAAGAGATGAGGGTGTACCCGACAGGAACGGAAGTGTCCTTTGCCTTTGCTGATGAGAATACATCCTGGGTCAAAGGTTTGGATTTGACTGTAGCAGAAGAAGGGGAAAGCGTACTGAGAGGCAGTCAGGGGATCAGTGCCATATATAAAGAAGATTACAGCGGCATGACGGTTTTTATCGAATCGGATTATTTTGACAAGCCCAAGGAACAGGAGCTTTGGATTCGGGGCCTGCGTTTGCTGGATAAAGAAGAGGAATTTATTACGGTGGACCTGGAGAAGAAAACCATCACCCCGGCGATTGAGGGCATGGAGCTTAAAGAAGTGATCAAAGGAGAAGAAAAAGCTAACCTGGTGTTTGCCACCAAAGTCATGGGAGAGGAAGCCTTCGGTGCCTTCGCTTTCGATTATCAGGATGAGCAAGGGAACACCTATACACTGAAAAACATGGGCACTTCTTCATCCCAAAATTCCTGGATGGAAACGCACATAACTGTAGACTATCCCGAGTCCGGCCGGATCATCTTGCAAAGAGTATCATCCCCGCTGCTTATCCTGGAAGAGCCAATCCGTATTCCTCTTCCTCAACGTTAAATTAATCTAAGTTCATTAATATTCGTTGTTTTTTGGGGAGGAGAAATAAAAGGGGAAGTAGAATTATATAACTTATAGTGAAATTACTTTTTTGGAAAGGGGAGGAATTAATGAAAATTAACAAGAAACGCTTTGCTATAGCTATCCTATTGATAGCAATCCTTGTCTTAACAGGATGTACAGCAAACCAAAAAGCCATCTTCGATGCCTCAATGAAGATGCAAAAGGTCAATTCCATACAACAGCATATGACACTGTCTATGGAACTCAAGGGTACAGGACTGGACCCCATGATTCAGGAGCAAGTCGATCAAGTGGCGGCGATGCTCAATGACACAAAGATTGAACTTAATCTTAAGACCAAAACCAATGAAAAGCAAACCATGGTTCAATCCCAGGCAGATATGAATTTCAGTATGCCGGGACTGGAGATGAAGATGCCCCTCTGGATCGACATGGATCTCACAGGAGATCAGCCTAAGTTTTTGGAGATCATTCAAATGCCCCTCATGGCTAAAGCATCCTTGCCGCCTGAGTACATGAGCAAAGAGTATATGGTTATGGACCTTGCCAATACGAGCAGCTCAGAATTAGCTCCGATGGATATGACCAAGCTGATGGACTTCAGTGTGAACTTTCAAACCAAGTGGACGGACTTTTTGATAAGTTATGCTGACCGTTTTAACCCTGGCCTGGAGGTCGTCAGTGTGCCCGTTCAGGATCCTTCCATCCAGAAATACGCCATTCACCTTGATGACAAAGCATTTAAAGCTTTGTTAAGCTACACTGTCAATAATTTTGCCCAAGATAAAGAAGCCCAAGGCTTTTTGAATGATTATTTCCAAGCTGTTCTCGATCTGAGCGGCGGGGCCTCCTCTTTCGAAGGTGCCCTGGATGCTGAAGAGATGTTTGGCGACTCGGAAAGCTCTGCAGAGGCTTTAAGCCAGTTCAATGCGATCTTAGACTCCCTGCAGGATGTAACTCTGGTCGGAGAGAGCGGTATTCAATTGATCTACACCATTTCCGATGGTTACATTACCCAGACTGAAGGAAGCTTTGATCTGCAGATTGATTTGGCCCAAATGGCAGGCTTGTTGAATATTCCCAGTGAAGATGAGGAATCAACAGAAGTCAGCGGCATCCTGAATTTTATCATTAACTATAAGGCAGAGAATTCCAATATCAATCAACCTCTTGATATCCAAATTCCGGAATTAAGCACGGAGAACTCTTTCGACTACTTTGAATTTATGGAGGCCTCTTTGTCTGCGCTGGAGAACGTTGAGGTAGGCGTTGAGGAAGTTATTCAAGAACCTGCTCCGGAACCCGGCCCGGAACCTGTTCCACCGGCAGCCAATTCTTCTGAGGAGTCCGTTGCAGCGGCATCCGCACCTACGGATTATACAGTGCAGCCGGGCGATACATTAGCGACGATCGCGCTTAATCACTACGGAAGCTATGAACAGCATGCCGGCATCTACCAAGCCAATTTGACAGCTTTTAAGAAGAATGGCAACCGGCTGGATGCAGGAATGGTCCTGACTCTTCCGGCTGAAGGACTGCTTGCACCATTGCCTGCGGAGAACGTAAAGCAAGTCTATACAGTAAAAGCAGGGGATACTTTAGGGAGCATAGCTAAACAAATCTACGGTGACAGTTCCCTCTATACCAAAATCTATGAAGCCAATCAAGAAAGATTAAAGAGCCCCAACCTGATTTTTGAAGGGCAAAAGCTGGTAATCCCTAACTGAAGTTTTTAAATAGTGCATAGAAAGACTGCTTTAAAGAGAGTGAATCTACCTTCGGGTAAATCACTCTCTTTTGGCAATTTATGGCGCTGTCCGCCCAACTGGCGGCCCTATCCTGAAAAAGGCAGCGGCAGAGGGTGGATAAGAATTCTGACACAAAAAGAAAAGATTAAAAGGAAATAAGCTGACCCAGAGAGAATAAATATAAAGTAAATTTCGAAATTTGGAAATTCGGGTATAAGCAGAAAAGAGCAAAGAAATGATGAGCAGAGAGGATTAAAGAGACAAAGTCCATGAAGAGGAGGATGAGGATGAATTTAGAGCAGGCTTTCCATGAAAGCTCCGCAGGCCTGTTGGTTACCGATGCAGACTTTAAAGTGATCTGGGCCAACCATTTCGAAGAAGAGTTCTATAATAAGCCGGTTATTGGCCTGGAAGTGGTGGATTGTCATCGGTCCGAGAACAGAGAGAAGATTAGTGAATTCCTCGCTCAGTTTAAAGCCGGAGCGATGAAAGAATTTACGAAAACTGCTGTGGGAATGATTATTACCTATAGCAGCTATACAGTAGACGGCGAGTTCGCCGGATTAGTCAGGACGAGAATTCGGCTGCCCAAGTGAATTCGGTTATCTATTATAACGAAGCCCCTCAGGATATGTTTGATATCTTGAGGGGCTTTCGTTATATATAAAAAAAGATTGACTAAACGTTCATAGTGTATATAATGAATATATACACTATGAACTTAGATAACAGGGAGGTGATCCGTTGGATATTATCATCAGCAACTCCAGTGGGAAGCCTATATATGAGCAAATCACGTCTCAAATCAAAAATCTGATTATCACAGGAGAGCTTAAGCCTGGGGAGGCCCTGCCCTCTATGCGTCTTTTAGCTAAAGAACTGCGTATTAGTGTGATTACGACGAAAAGAGCTTATGAGGATTTGGAACGGGATGGGTTTATCCAGTCCATCATGGGGAAGGGAAGCTTTGTCGCTGCGCAAAATACAGAGTTTATACGAGAAGAGCATTTGCGGAAGGTGGAAGAATACCTGCAAAAAGCTATTGAGACGGCTAAACTCTCAGATATATCACTGGAAGAGCTTATGGAGATCACGGCCATGCTTTATAAGGAAGGGGAGGAATAAATGGAAAATGTCCTCGAAACAAAGAATCTATCGAAAAGATATCAGGAGTTTGAATTGAAGAATGTCAGCTTTTCCTTACCCAAGGGCTGCATTATGGGGTTAGTCGGGGAGAATGGAGCGGGAAAAAGCACAACCATTAAGCTGCTGCTCAACTTAATCCGGCGTGATGGGGGAGAGGTGAAGATCTTAGGCAAGGATAATTTGAACCATGAGAAGGAGATCAAGGAAGACATAGGAGTTGTGTTTGATGAGAGCAACTTTCCGGATAATATGAATGCCGCGGATATATCCCTGGTGATGAACAATATCTATAGGAACTGGGATCAGAAGCTTTTTGACGGTTATCTGCGGAGATTTAGTTTGCCGCCCCAGAAAAAGGTCAAAGATTATTCCAGGGGTATGAAAATGAAGCTGTCTATCGCTGCGGCCTTGTCTCATCACCCTAAATTCTTGATTCTTGATGAACCCACCAGTGGTTTGGATCCCATGGTGCGGGAAGAAATTCTGGATATTTTTCTGGAGTTTATCCAGGACGAAGAACATTCTATCTTGATCTCCTCGCATATCATCAGTGATCTAGAGAAAATTGCCGACTATATTACGTTCATTCATAAAGGGAAAATATTATTCAGCGAGGCCAAGGATCAGCTTCTTGAGGATTATGGGATTCTCAAGTGCAGCCATACGGAATTGGATCAACTGGATAAAGGGTTGATCATGGGCTATCGGAAAAATCAGTTTGGCGTTGAAGCTCTGGTCAAAAGAAAAAAGCTCAAAGGCAAATTCCTGATCGATTCAGCAGGAATCGAGGATATTATGCTGTTTTATAGCAGGGGGGTAGGGAAATGAAAGGATTGATTATTAAGGATATCTTTGCCTTAAGACAGCAAGGTAAAATACTTTTGGCATTGCTGGTGTTCTATGCCGTCTATTCAGTCGTATTTCAAAATCTAAGTATGCTGGCAGGCATGATCGTTCTCCTCTGTGTTATGCTGCCTGTCACGACCATGGCTTATGATGAAAAAAGCAAATGGGATAAATATGCGCTATCTATGCCCATCCCCAGAAAAACCATTGTCCTCAGCAAATATTTGTTTGCGATCATAGCTGAATTTTTGGCAGTGATTATAATTGGCATTCTCGGTGGGATCATCGTCTTTTTTACAGGTGAAATGGTCATCGGGGAGATGCTCGTCATGACCTTGGCCTTAGGTGGAGCTGGTTTGTTCTTTCTCGCCCTTGTCCTGCCCATACTTTTTAAATTTGGTGTGGAAAAGGCCCGATTTATTATGCTGCTGGCGTTTTTTATTCCCTCAATGATTGTTATGATGCTTCCCCAGCTGGGGATTGAGCCTCCCAGTGCTCAAACCCTAAGATTTTTAGGATATCTATCACCTCTGATTGTGGCAGGTCTGCTCCTGTTTTCTGTGAAAATCTCCATTGGTATCTATAATAAAAAAGAGTTTTAGCCCTTTGCTCGGAAGGGGCTGGGAGCCGTTGAAGAGGAGGATCTTTGGACTGATGTTCAGAGATCCCTTTTGTGTTTGAGGATGGAGATTCCCTTTATTTGGCATACTAACTCAATAATAGTTATCTATAGAAACATTCAAGAAGGTCAGGGAAGTGTATGCTTAAGGAATTGATTCAAAAAGCCCTCTCTCAAGGGAATGAAAAAAATGCCAATGAAAAAGATCAATGGGAAGTCCAGGCTAAGGCTTTGGATCATTCCCTTCAGGAAAACCTGCAAAGTTTGCAGCAGATCTTTGAGCGGTGTGGTGATATTACTTTCCGGGAATTTAAGATTAATGCTGGTGAGTCCATCGATGCCGCACTGATTTATTTCCAGGAAATTACTGATGCCAAAAAAATTTCCGAGTATATGCTGGGGCCGATAATGATGCATGAAACATCTGGGGCGGCTGACGATGGTCAGCCGGTTGCTGAGAAAATCGTTGACTTTGTCCGGAATCACTTAAGCACAGCGGCCAATGTGGAAACGGCCCGGGACATAGGCGAACTAACCAAAGGGATATTGGACTCTAAGGTGGCTTTACTTATCGAGGGAGCGCCGGCTGCCTTATTGATGGATGCTCATGGGGAAAGAGCGAGGAGTATAGCAGAGCCTGATTCAGAGCCGGTGGTCAGGGGACCTAAAGACGGCTTCGTGGAATGTTTAGCCACCAATGTCATGCTGCTGCGCCGCCGCATACGCACCAGCCGCTTTAAGATGGAGGCCTTCGAGATAGGTGAGCTGACCCGCACGAAAGTAGGTGTCTGCTATATTCAGGGAATCGCTGATAATAAAATCGTGGAAGAAGTAAAGATCCGTCTGCACAGGATTAAAATAGATGGAGTTCTGGCCAGCGGCTATATCGAAGAAATGATTCAGGATGAATCCCTATCGAATTTTCCTTTGATCTTCACCACGGAACGTCCTGACCGGGTCGCGGGCTGTTTGCTGGAGGGCAGAGTCGCTATTATGGTGGACAATACTCCTGTGAGCCTGGTGGTGCCCTGCACTTTTATGACACTGCTGCAGGCCTCTGAGGACTATTTTACGACTGCCGAATTTTCCACCTTTATTCGTATTTTGCGTTTTATCGGCCTCAATTTCTCTCTGATGCTCCCGGCCTTAACGGTGGCTGTTTTTTCCTTTCATCAGGAATTGATTCCCCTGCCCTTGCTCGCCACTGTGGCAGGCGCCCGCCAGGAATTGCCTTTTCCCATTTTTCTGGAGATTCTTGCTATGGAAATAACCTTTGAATTGCTGCGGGAAGCAGGGGTCCGCCTTCCTAAAACCATAGGCCAGGCGATTAGCACCGTAGGGGGTATTGTCATTGGCCAAGCTGCGGTAAACGCCGGTTTTGTGTCGCCCTTATCCGTAATTGTCGTGGCTTTGACCGCTATTTCCTCCTTTACGATTCCTAATTATCCGGCCGGGACGTCTATTCGTATCCTGCGCTTTTTCCTTTTGGTATGTTCGGCTATTTTAGGAATCGTAGGAGTTATGTTTGCTCTTATGTTTATTCTTTTTCATCTCAACAGTTTAAGATCCTTTGGAGTGCCTTATCTTACCCCCTTTGCGCCCTATAGCCTCAAAGATCTTAAAGACACCGTCGTTCGTGCGCCCTGGTGGGCGATGCTCGCCCGTCCCCGTTTGGTGAATGAGGGGACGGAACGTCAGGCAAGGAATCAGGGGCCCCAAAAGCCGGATCAAGAGGGAGGGGACTCTCATCGATAGAGTGCGCATATCTGCTTCACAATTTGCCGTGCTTTTGTTTTTAACGATTATGGCGACGGCTGTTCTTGTCGTCCCCAGTATTACGGCTAAGACGGCCGGTCAGTCAGCCTGGATGGTACCTGCTCTGGCAGCGGGATTGGGATGTCTCACTCTATGGCTGACGACAAAGCTCAACCGGCGTTTTCCGGAAAAGAACTTAATCCAATACAGCAGGACTATCGCCGGAAAGTATCTGGGGAAAATGATCGGGATCGGCTATATGATCTTTTTCTTGGTGTTTAGTTTCTTGATTGTACAACAGGTTGCTGAAGTTCTGTATTTTTTTCTTTTGAAAAATACTCCTCCCTGGTTTCTCGCTCTTTGTTTTATATTGGTTTGCAGTTACGGTGTTTTCCAGGGGATTGAAGTGATCGCCCGTACCGCTCAATTTGTGCTGCCCCTGTTTGTGCTCAGCTTTCTTAGCATTGTATTTTTTGCTTTTCAAGATATGCAGCTGAAAGAATTAATGCCTTTGCTGGAAGGAGGAATGTATCCCATCATCAGGGCGTCCGTAGTTCCGGGTTCCTGGTTTGGTGAATGCATCATTCTGGCTTTTCTGTTTCCCCACATCCATAAGCAAAAAGAGATTTTTCGACAAGGCTTTTGGGCTATCCTGGCCGCCGCAGTTTTCTTTACCGGGAATATACTCTTAACCGTGCTTATTTTGGGTCCGGAATTAACGGCCAACTACGATTTACCCTTTTGGCTGGTCATTCGTTTTATTGAAGTTGGAAGCACTTTTCTGCGCATTGAGACGGTCATCGTTTTTCTCTGGATTTCCGCAGTTGTCGTGAAGTTTACCCTCATTTATTATTTAGGGTGTGTCACGACCGCCGAAGTATTTGGCTGGAAATCCTATCAACGGATTGTAATTCCTTTTGGGTTAGTTCTCGCCGCAGCTTCCAATTTTCTTTTGAACAATTCGATGGAGTTAAATTCATTCTTAAGCAACTATTGGCCGCCTTTTGCCTATGTTTTTGAACTGGTGATACCAGGTCTGTTATTGGCGGCGGCTGTACTCCTTAAGAAAGGAAGAAAGGCACAGTGAAGAAGAAGGCTCATGGTTTATTAGTGATCAGCCTGTTGGCAAGCGTCCTCCTGATGAACGGATGTTGGGACAGCAGGGAAGTGGAGGACTTAGCTGTATCAACTCTTGTTGCCTGGGATCGAGTTACCGTCGAGGGGAAGGATCTATGGCAGATTTCCACCCGCATCCTGGATTTGAGAGTACCTCAGGGCAGTGGGGGAAAAAAAGATTCAAGTGCGCGGGAGCTCCTGCTGAAAGGGACCGGAATTACGATCCAAGATGCTTTTAATAATCTGGTCAAGCGCTTGCCGGCTACGGATTTTGTTGAGCATAATGTGGCGATTATTATTGGGGAAAGAGTGGCCCGGGAAGAACTTCCCAATATCATGAGTGCGGACCTGCGCTTGCCCTTCTCCCGTATCAGTGTTGATATGTTTGTTTGTGAAGGGGAGGCTTATAAAATATTGCAGGCAGAACCGGAATTGAGTTCAACTTTGTCAAAAGAGGTGCGCAAGATTGCTGATAAAACCATGGAAGAAAGCGGAGCTGCTCTTAAAATGACCGCATTGGATTTCAGTAAGCAGCTTATTCGCAAGGACCGGGATACAGTATTGCCCCGCATCAGAATTTATTCCAAGCAGGAGGGAGAGGAAAGCGTCGAAACCTCTGTAGAGATTCAGGGATTTGGAGTGATTCGTGACTCAGAGCTGGTTGGGTGGCTGGAGGACGAAGAAGCTTTAGGGTATGTTCTCAGCGTGGGACGTCCGACGAATCCGGAAATCCCTCTGGCAGTGACGGTGGGAGATGTTCTCTTCAGTTTTTATATGACCAATACCAAGGGGCAGATCTCCTCAGGGCTGGTGGAGGGAAAACCCAAGTTTACCATCCATATCAAAGCCGACGGTGTAGTCCACGAGGCAAGCGTACCTATGCTGAATGAAGAGGATCGGCCGGTCTTGGAAAAAGCTATTGAGGAAAAGATTATAGATGTGGTCTGGAAAACTGTCGCTAAGGCGAGAGAATGTGATGCTGATATTTTCGGCTTTAACGAACACCTGCATCGATATCACCTCAAAGAATGGAAGACCATTGCTCCTGAATGGCGCAGTTATTTTAGAGATGCTGAAATTGAAGTGGAAGTAGATGCGGAAATTAAGGCTTTCGGTACATCCAACACTGGGTTTGATTTTTAAAACGATCAGGCAAGGGTCAAGACGGTTTCTCCTTCTTTCGACATGGAAATTTACAGCGAAAAATTATACAATAGAAGAGATTGATTTTTAAAACAAGATGCAGAGGAGAAAGAGGAACGCTATGCAAGGAGTTACAGAAAGCCGCCAAGACAAAATGGGGCAGAAACATCTGGGCCGGAAGGGCCTTATTGCCTTTATCGTATTGATGAACATGTTTATCCCTTTATCTATGGACCTCTATCTGCCGGCCTTGCCGAAGATGAATGAGTATTTCGGCAGCAGTGCCGCCATCACCAATTTAACCCTAAGCCTGTTTTTTTTGTTTTATGCTATAGCCATTCTCGTCTGGGGACCGTTAAGCGATCGATACGGCCGGAAGCCGATCATCATGGTGGGGAGCGCTATTTATATTGTCAGCAGCATTGCCTGTGCCCTATCCACTAACATCACCCTCTTGATTATTTCCCGGGCTTGTCAGGGAATTGGTTCAGGAGGGATTACCTCCGCCTCCATGGCGATCATCAAAGATTGCTTTACAGGGAAAAGCAGAGAAACCATTCTGGCCGTGACCCAAGCGATTTCAGGACTGGCGCCTATGCTTGCCCCTATAGTCGGCGCCTGGATTTTGTATTTTACCGACTGGCGGGGGTCCTTCTGGCTATTGGCTTTCATTAGTGTCATCAATTTAGTATTGACGATCCTCTATCAGGAAACATTAAGGGAAGAGGAGCGCTACCGGGGCAGCCTGATCGGCTCCTGGAGCCGTTTAGCGGTGGTGGCCGGCAATAAAAGCTTTATCATCCCCACCCTTATTTTCGCTTTAGGCTCTATCCACTTTATGGGCTATATCGCTGTGTCCTCCTATGTTTATATCGATTACTTCGGTCTCAGCGAGCAAATGTACAGTTATTTTTTTGCAGCCAATGCCTTTATCTCCATTTTAGGGCCGGCCATCTATATTCGTTTCTTTCTTAATTTTAATAAGAAGAGGTTAGCCGTTCTCTGCTTTGGTTTATCTGCCTTAAGTGGAATTCTGATTATGACCCTGGGGCAGTTGTCTCCCTATATCTTTTTAATGGGAATTGTTTTGATGTCCCTGGCAGGAACCGTCATGCGTCCTTTCAGCACAAATATTCTCATGGAACAGCAAAAAGGAGATGCTGGCTCCATGTCCTCTATTCTCAATATGTCCTTTACTTTATTCGGCAGTTTGGGTATGGCCATCGCCTCCATCTCCTGGGGAAATATCGTAGCGGGCCTGGGAGCACTGATTGCCGTGGGTTCAGGGATTTCCATACTGGCTTGGTACGCCTTCATGAAGTCCGATATTCCTTGTGCCGGCGTCAAAGACAGTCAGTAATCTGAAGTGAATAGAGCCGGGGTGGGTAAGGTATGGTGGATCAAAACATCAGAGCCTTTCTGGGAATTGACTTTACCGAGGAAGTGAAAGATGAAATCCATGAATTGCAGCAGAACTTGAAAGGTTATGCCTTAAAAGGGCGATGGAAGGGGCGGGATAATTTTCATCTTACCTTAAAGTTTTTGGCTCAAATCTCTTTTGCTCAAAAAGCTCAGATAGATGAATCCCTGCAGAGCTTATGCCGCAAGGAAAAACCCTTTAATTTAGAGTTGAAGGGTCTGGGAGTATTCGGCGGCAAAGAATCCTGCCGGGTGCTATGGCTGGGCTTAGCCGGTGATATGCAGGATTTGAGATCCCTCCATAAAAAAGTGGATCAGGTTCTGACCCCTCTGGGCTTTCCTCCCGAAAGAAGGCCCTTTAGTCCACATATTACTCTGGGACAGGATATTGTGTTTGCAGGCGGTTTTGAGGAAATCCAGGCAAAGGTCGGAGGTTTTGAGTTCACTCCAACTCATGTAGAAAGGATTCACCTCTTTAAAAGTGAGCAAGTTCAGTTCAAAAGAATCTATACAAAGCTCGCGGATTATTCCCTGGGTTAATGAATCGTTGAGTTGTTATCAATATCGCCATATGCATGCAAAAGGAGCCGCGACAGCAGTTGTTGCAGCTCCTTTATTCATATCTCACAGGGGTGCGCCCTGAAGAGTCTATTGTTTGAGCATATCTTTCAGTATGGTTTCCAAGGTACTCTTCTTCAAGGGTCCCCGGTACCCGGTTACAATATATCCTTCCCCATCGATGAACAGGGTGGTGGGAATGGTGGAAACCCCATAGACAGAGGCGGCTTGATGGTTTTTATCCAGATAAATAGGGAAATCATACCCCTCTTTATCCACAAAGGCTTGGCCGGATTCTTCGGTTTCCCGCTGGCCGTCTACCAGATCCACCATCAGAAAGGCTACATCATCCTTATATTGGGCATAAACTTCGTTAAAATGGGGCATTTCCTCACGGCAGGGAGGGCACCAGGAGGCCCAGAAATTCAAGACCACAGGCTTCCCGCGAAAGTCGGATAATCTATGTTCGGTACCGTCGGTCCCATAGACAGTGAAATTGGGCGCTTCTGTTTTCTTTTCTTCCTGTGCAGCAGGATCTGCGGACTGGGCATCCGGCTTATCCTGGCCCTGAGTCATCGGCTCCTGAGTGGGGCCATAGTTTTCAGACAAAGAGGAGTAGGCCGTATAGGCGATCCCCAGGAACAGGACAAAGGCAATGATGCCCAGAATTAATTTGGTTTTACTATTCATAATTACCCTCCCAGGATTAGTTTGATAGTTATCTTTCGTTTAATTTTTAAAAGGTGAGCAGGGTTAAGAAATACCCCATCATCCCTGTAGCCATTAATACTCCCACCAGGACTAAAAGTCCTCCTGAGATAAGATTAATAATTCGGTAGTTCCTCTTAATAAAGTCTAAGGTTGATTTCAGGCGTTCAATGAGCAGAGCGCTGGCCACGAAGGGAATTCCTAATCCTAAGGAAAAACACAGCAGCATGAATATCCCCTTGAGGCTTTCCCCTTCGCTGGCAGCGAGCATTAAGGCGGAGCCTAAAAATGCTCCCACACAGGGAGTCCAGCCAATGGAGAAAATGATGCCGAACAGCAAAGAGGAGAAAAAGCCTAAGTTTACTACCTTCATATTGACTTGCCGGTTGGTATTGAGGAAGGGAATGCGGATCACTCCCATAAAATTCAGGCCAAATAACACCACGATAAGCCCTGTAACAAGATTTATCACTTGATTGTAGTCGCGCAAAAAACTGCCCACAGTACCGGCAAAAGCTCCCAAAGCAACAAAAACCAGAGTGAATCCGAGGACAAAGCCAAGAGCATTGGTCAGGGTTCTTATTTTTTTATCATTGGCCCCCTGTCCGGCAAAATAGGAAATATAAATGGGCAACATGGGAAGCAGGCAAGGAGAGATAAAGGTAATGACTCCCTCCAGGAACAACAAAAGATACTGCACGTGATCATCCTTTCCAAAAATAATATTTCAAGACTTAAAAGTATGGGTTCAGCTCTAAAAGCATAGTCAAGACCCAAAGGTATCTAAAAGTGAAAACTGAATTGAGTTCCTTGACCGGGTTGGCTGTCCACAGTGATCTGAATCCTGTGCCGGTGGGCGATTTGTTTGGCAATAGCCAATCCCAGGCCGGTTCCCGTTTTGTTTTCCACAGCTGAGGATTTATAAAAACGGTCAAAGATATGGGGTAAATTCTCGGGAGGGATACCGGGTCCTTTGTCCCGGATGGCTACCGTATTATTGGCAAAAGTGATCCATACCTCCTCTTCAGCTGGAGAGAACTTGATGGCGTTATCCAGGATAATCAGGAACATTTGCCGGAGGCGCACATAATCGCCCTGGATAGAACAGAGAGGAGCTTCCGGCTCGATGTCTGTTTTTAACAGGATCCCTTTGCCGCAGGCGATATTCTGAGCACTGCGGAGGACATCCCTGAGCAAATCCCCAAGGCTGGTGTTTTCCATTTCTATCTTAAAATCGGGATTTTGCAAACGGGTTAAATCCATAAGATCGTTGACCAAGTGCTGCAAAAAGATGCTTTCCTTGAGCATCTGCCGATGGTAGGCCTTGATCTGATCCGGCTCGCTGATGACTTCGTCACAGAGGGCTTCCAAAGAACCCCGAATGACGGTTACAGGGGTCCGGAGCTCGTGGGAGATATTGGCGATGAAATCGCGGCGCTGCTGTTCCAAACGGTCACTTTCATGACTGGCTGACTCCAGGCGTTCACTGAGAATATCGATGGCCGAAGCCAGTTCTCCGATTTCATCTTCTTGCTGAACCCCGGTCTTGGCCAGGTAATCTCCCTTAGCCAGTTGGAGGGTGGAGTTTTTCATGCGGTTCAAAGGTTTGGTAAAAGTATATGCCAGGACAATGGAAAGGAGAAGGGATAAGAGGAGAGCGACGGTGATACTCATGGCCAGAATCCCTGCCCCCTGCTGCAGCGCTTCCTTGGTTCCCTGGATAGGGGAATGGAGAAGCAAGGCACCGACCACTTTTTCCCCGGCTTTGATGGGGGCTCCCACAGTCAAGGTCGGGGTATTGAGAAGGGAACTGAAGCCTTCGCTGAATGTGGTGTTGCCCTGAAACACTTCTTTGACGACCTGGTCGGCGTCCGCCGGTAAATCGGCATAGTTGATCTGGCGGTTGGTCATATGGCCAATGGTCATCAGTTGGAGGGTTTCATCCACGAGCCAGACATCGGCCATAGCGATTTCGTCAAGGAATTGGAGGTAAGAGCTGTATCCTCCCATGCCGTACATCATGCCGCCCATACCACCCATGCCCATACCGTGCATCATGCCCCCCATACGGTTTGCGCTGTTCATGCCGTTTGTTCCTCCGGCTTCGTTGCCTTGGGTAGCGGCGGCATTGGAGTTGCTGATTAAGGTTGAGAGTGTTCCGGCAATAGAGGTTGCCCGTTTTTCCATGTCAACCTTGTGCAGCTGAACCGTCTGATTCTTGAACAGGGTCATAAACACACTGCCGATAATAAGGGAGAACAAGAGCAGACTCAGGGAAAAATACAGGGTGAGTTTAAGGGCGATTTTATTCTTCATTGGTTTTCTCCCCGAATTTATAGCCTACACCCCAAATGGTCTTAATCTCCCATTGTTCATGGGGGAAGGAATCCAGTTTGGAACGCAAACGTTTAATATGGGAATCCACGGTACGGATATCGCCAAAGTAATCATAGCCCCATACGCTGTTGAGCAGATTATCCCGGGAGAACACTCTGTTGTGATTCGTTGCCAGAGTCCAGAGGATTTCGATCTCTTTCTTGGTTAAGGAGACCGGGCATTGATCAATGGTCACAAGATAGTCATCCAGATTGATCATCAGGTTAGCATAAGACAGGATTTGTTTTTTCTCCTCGTCGTTTTGACTGATTCTGCGCAGAATGGCGCGGATTCTCGCCATCACTTCGCCGGGGGAAAAGGGCTTGACGATATAATCATCCGCCCCGATATCCAGCCCCATGATCCTTTCAAAATCCTCCCCCCGAGCAGTAATCATGATGATGGGGACGTTGGAAGTTTTACGAATTTCCCGGCAGACTTCAAAACCATCAACTTTAGGCATCATTACATCCAATAAGACCAGATCGGGTTGAAGCTGCTGAAAAAGTTCCAGAGCTGCGCAGCCATCCCAGGCTATATGAGGCTGATAGCCTTCTTTTTTCGCATATTCTTCTAAGATCGATGTAATTTGTTTATTATCATCGGCAATCAATAGAGTTAACATAACATTCTCTCCCTAGTATTCTTTAGCCTATTTTACCATAGTATTGCAAAAACTCGTGTGACAAAAATACAATGGTTTTAACTCGGAAAAGACATAGTTCTGTCATACTTTTTGATTACTCTATAAGCAAAGGTTCAGTATTAAAAAAACAGGAGGTATGACTATGAAAAAGTTCAAAAAAGCAATCTTGATTGGAGCCATTGTGCTCGGAGTAGGGGCATCTTCCTCAACGGTCCTGGCTGCCTCTGCCTATAACAACCCTGTGGAGGCTTTAGCCGGAATCACTGGAAAAACAGTGGAAAGTGTCCTGACTGAACAATATGAAACAGGCAAAAGCTTAGGCGTCATGGCCAATGAGGCCGGAAAACTGGATGAATTCCAAAAAGAGCTTCTGGAAATGAGAAAAGATGCTTTGGCGCAAAGAGTTGAATCCGGGAATTTGACGCAGCAGCAAGCCGATCAGATGATCACAGCCATGGAAGAGAATCAGGCTTATTGCTATGGGGATGGCTATGGCCGGGGACGGGGAATGATGGGAGCCGGCAATGGCGGTATGCTTGGCCGTGGTCAAGGCGGCTGCGGCGGCTTTGGCTACAATCAAGCCCGCTAGTCATTTCGGGAAGGCACATTATACAGGCAGGCTGTAAGGGCATAGGTCCTTACAGCCTGCTTTAATTTAATGTAACATTTGCCGAGCCCAGGAGCGGATCAGATATCTTCAATCTGCCAATCAATAGGTTCTTTACCCTGGGACACTAAAAAATTATTGGCTTTGGAGAAAGGCTTGCTGCCAAAAAATCCGGCATGGGCGGAAAGTGGGCTGGGATGTACAGATTTTATGATGAAATGCTGAGAGCCGATGATACTTTGTTTAGCCTGGGCATTTTTCCCCCAAAGGATAAACACCACAGGGTCCTGGCGCTGACTCAGGGCCGCGATCACTTTATCTGTAAATTGATGCCAGCCGATCTGAGCATGGGAGTTGGCTTGACCGGCGCGAACCGTCAGAGAGGTGTTCAGGAGCAAAACACCCTGCTCTGCCCATTTCTTGAGGTAGCCATGGTTGGGGATTCGGCAGCCCAGGTCACTCTGCAATTCTTTAAAGATATTCTGTAAAGAAGGTGGAGCAGGTACACCGGGTTTGACAGAAAAGCTCAGGCCATGGGCTTGGTTCGGGCCATGGTAGGGGTCTTGCCCAAGAATGACCACTTTGACATCTTGATAAGAAGTAAAATGTAGTGCGTTAAAAATATCATACATATCAGGATAGATGGTTCGTGTCCGGTATTCTTGTATTAAATGCTTTCTCAGTTGTTGATAATATTCCTGTTCAAACTCATCCTTTAATAATTCATGCCAATCATTTTTTAATATTTGCATCTTTATCACCCTTGTTTATTATACCATAGCCTAGGATACGATTGTTTTATGGTTTTTTGTTAAATTTGTTCGAAAAGCTAATTGAGTATAGTCTGAAAATAGTGTATAAATAACTAAGAGGAGGCATGCGGATGGGAATTATTAGCACTCATAACTTAATGAAAAAGCTCCTTATCATCCTGATTGCCTTGATAATTTTATTTATTGGGCAAAAGCCATTATTAATTCAAGCACAAACGAACCAGCGGGTCTTATTCATTAGTTCCTACTCGGAAAGCTTTGCAACCGTACCGGAGCAAATCGCCGGGATTCACCAGGCTTTGGATCCGCATAATATTCTGCTGGATATCGAATACATGGATACCAAACGGTTTGATACTCAGGAAAATATCGATAATTTCTTTACTGCTCTGCGCTACAAACTGGATAACCTTCAACCTTATGATGCTATCATTGTAGGGGATGATCGAGCTCTTGATTTTGCTATGGCCTATCAGAAGGAGCTTTTTGACGAGCTCCCTATTGTTTTTTTAGGTATTAATGATGTGAACCGGGCGGAAGAGGCAGCCTGCAATCCTTACATGACCGGTATTGTGGAAAGTGTCCCCATTAAGGAGAACATAGAGCTGGCTCTGAAATTCAATTCCAATGTCCAGCGGGTTGTCGGCCTGGTGGAAGGCAGCATCACCGGCAGGGGAGAGAAGGATCAATTTTATGGAGCGGTAGGGTTTTATCCCAGTCTGCGTTTTGAAGATATTAGTATTTCTGAACATACCACTGAGGAAATGGCCGATATCCTGCAGGAGATCCAGGATGATACTATTATCTTATTTTTAGGCAGTATGTATAAAGACCAGGCAGGGCTTGATCTTACCATTGATGAAGCGGCAGCCTTTATCAGTGCCAATACCCAGGTTCCGGTGTATCGGGCGACCAGCGGCGGGGTGGGTCAAGGGTTTTTGGGAGGGGTTCAGGTATCCTACCGGGAGACCGGGAAGAGAGCCGGAGGAATGGTTTTTCAGCTGCTGCAGGGAACTCCTGTCCAGGACCTGCCCATGATGAACGAGAGCCCTTATTATACGATCTTTGATTATCAAATGGTCCAGCATTTTGATATTCCGGAAAGTCTGCTCCCTCATGACGCCCTTTTGCTCAATAAAAAGAGCAGCTATTTTGAACAGAACATGAAGCTGCTTTTGGGTGTATTTGCAGCTTTGTTTATTATGTTAATCATCAGCACCTTGATGGGGATGGATAGTCTTAAACACCGTACCATGCAGCGGAAATTAAGGGAGAGCAATGAAGAACTCTCAGCCACTTATGAAGAATTGGCAGCTACTGAAGAAGAACTTCGCCATCAATACCGGCTTATTGAAGAGAACGTCCGGAGAATTGAACTTCTCAATCAAAAATATGAGCATGCTATTAACAGTACCAATAGCGTCGTCTGGGAGCTTAATCTGAGCAATCGGAGCATCTATTTCTCCCGGAACTTTGAAAACTGGCTTTCCCGTCCATTTCCGTGGCATGAGCCGGTTGATCAGCTTATGGACAAATACCTTAATGAAAAGATTGTCCAATTGCTTAATGAAGAAATTGCCGCTTATTTGAACGGGGAAAAGAGTGAGATCAAGGTTGAGTTTCCGGTGAAGTCCAGTGCCAAGCCATCCCGGTGGATCAAAGCACAGGGGAAAGCCATCCGGGGAAGCAGCGAAGAAGAGATCTTTCTTTACGGAATTATGACGGATGTGACGGACCAGAAGCTGCAAGAGGAGTATATTGATCACCTTGCTCATTATGATTATTTAACCAATCTGCCTAACCGCATCTCCTTTATGGAAAAACTTCAGGAAGAGATTGAAAAAGCACTGCCTTTATATATTCTCTTGATGGATATTGATAATTTCAAGGAAATTAATGATACCCTGGGCCATGTTTGGGGAGATAAGGTCCTGAAAGCAGTGGCTCAAAAGCTGTTGGATCATGCCTGCCCCAATATGTTCATCTCCCGGTTCGGCGGCGATGAATTTCTTATCCTGATGACGGATCGGGATAGCTGTGATATAGAGGAATGCATCAAACAGATTCGGATCATGTTCTCCCAGCCCATTTCCATTGAACGCAATGAGTTTACCCTTAAGTTCAGCATGGGGATCACCCGTTATCCCGAGGACAGTACAGATATCGACCAGTTGATTATGAATGCGGATACTGCTTTATATCAAGTCAAGCGCAGCGGCAAAAACCATCACCTTCTCTACAATAAAGAGATGCAGCAGGAACTCCGCAATAAGGCGGTTACGGAAGGAATTATTCGGAAAGCGGTACAGGAAGACGGATTCTATCTGGTTTATCAGCCTCAAGTCAACGTAAAAACAGGCGAAATGGAGAGCTTCGAGGCTTTGGTGCGCCTGAAGCATCATTCTATTTCTCCTGATGTGTTTATTCGTATCGCCGAGGAATCGGATCTAATCTATCAAATCGGCAGAGTTGTGACCAAAGAGGCCATTCGTCAGGCAGCAGCCTGGCGGGACAAAGGATACCCCCGCAAATCCATTTCCATTAATTTTTCCAGCAAGCAAATCCGGGACAGGGATTATCTGCAATTCCTCGTGGATACTTTGGCGGAGTATGAGATGGATCCTCACTGTTTAGAAATTGAAATTACGGAGAGTATTTTACTGGAGGAAACTCATCTTACCCTGGAGCTGCTGGAGAAAATCAAGGAATTAGGCATAAAAATAGCTTTGGACGACTTTGGCACAGGGTTCTCCTCACTTAACTATCTGACCTATATACCGGTGGATAAAGTGAAACTGGATAAGTCTCTCTGTGATAAGTTTTTAAGCCCTGATAATATCAAGGTCATTGAGAGCATCATTTCCCTGGCCCACAGCCTTAACCTGGTGATCACTGCTGAAGGGATTGAAGAGCAATGGCAGTATGAGCAATTAAAGTTAAGCGGCTGCAACAGCATCCAGGGGTATTTGTTCAGCAAACCCTTAGTAGCGGAAGAAGCTGAAAAAATCTATGAGAAAAACTTTCTCGATTCGGTTTAAGGGATAATGCCGCATACTCACGCCTTTTCCGGCCATACTAGCGAAAAGGAGTGTGACCAGCATGAATGGAAATGCCGAGCTGTTAAATTTCGTCTATCAGAACTCCCAGATGGGTGTGGCAACCCTTAATCAGTTGATTGAAATTGTGGAAGATGGTGAGTTTAAGAACCATCTGAAATCTCAATATAAGGAATATCAGGAAATCCATAGGGCAGCCGAAGCGATGCTGAATGAGAAGGGCTTTGATGAAAAGGGTATCGGCACCTTGGAGAAAATACGTACCTACCTGATGATCAGCTATGAGACCCTAACGGATAAAAGCCCCTCACATATGGCTGAAATGCTGGTTATCGGCAGCACTATGGGCGTAATCAATGCCATAAAGAAGATCAAAAACTATCAGGGAGCTGAACCCCATATCCTCAAGCTTATGGAACGGCTCTTGCGCTTTGAAGAAAACAATGTTCAGGAATTGAAAGCTTATCTGTAAATCTTCAATAAGATGGGATTAGCCCCAGAGACCTTTGAGTTGATACAAAGGGGCTGGGGCATTTCTTAGTAATTCCCTAAGCGGATTCTCCAGGATTTAAATTAGAATTTGCCGGGTAGTTAAACTGAGGATTATTCATATTTGTGGAGGTTGAGTTTATGGATGATTTCACAAGAGAGGATAGGGAAGAAGCACTCCGAGCCATAGCCTCAATGATTAACAGGACTGAGAAAGCAAAAGAGAAATTTGCCCAAGGTATTTCTCAGCATACGTTACAAATGAATAGGCTTAAAGCACTTCATATAGCTTCATCATTAATATCAAAAGGATTAACAAAGAGTGACGCTGTGGAGTGTTATACCGAAGAAGATTTGAAAAATGCCCTTGCACCAATCACTTCTCTGATTAGCAAATCTGAGAAAGCACGGGTAAAATTAGCTCAAGGCACTTGGCAGCATACGATGCTTAGTAATAATCTCAAAGCACTCCATATAGCTTTGCCATTGTTAACGAAGGCATTGCATGAGGTTAGTCAATGAAAGATGTCACAGCTGCAATCATCATTAAAGGTCAAAACATCCTGATTGCCCGCAGAGCTCCCGGTGAACAGCATGGGGGAAGTTGGGAATTCCCTGGCGGCAAAGTGGAACCGGGGGAGACCCCTGAAGCCTGTTTAAAACGTGAGCTTGGGGAAGAGTTTGGGATAGAGGCTGAAGTTCAGGAGTATATCAGTTCAAGCCTTTATGAGTATCCCCAGGGCTCAATTCGTCTGCTAGCCTATCAGGTCAAGATCCATCAGGAGGAGATTCAGCTGCGGGTCCACGATCGATATGAATGGGTTGGTGTGACTCAATTGCTGAATTATGAGTTGCTTCCGGCCGATGTGCCCATAGCACACTATTTGCCTCAATGGATGTGCCCGTGATGTATATCCGGGGTGTGATGATGGCTATGAGCCAGTGGCATATGAGTGTGGACATGGCTGTGCTCTCCGGCAAAGGAATCGGAGTGGGAATGACTGTGATGAGGATCCTTATGGGAGTGGCGATGCTCATGAGTGATGGCGGGGTGCTCGTGGAGATGGGCATGATCCTCACTGGAGGCCAAATAAGCTCCGGCGATCATAATGCCTAAGGCGACGAGAAAAGAGGCATTGGGCATTTCCCTGAAAATCGCAAAAGATAAGCCCACCCCGATGAAAGGAGCCAGGGCATAATAGGCGCTGGTTCTTGCTGCACCCAATTCCCGCTGGGCCCGCACATAAAAGAAGATACTTAAGCCATAGGCTACAAAACCCAGCATAAGTGCCCCCAGGATATACCCGATACCGCTTAAGGTCTCTTTAAGGAACAGTGCCAGGAATAATGCCCCCAAGCCCGAGCCGAAGCCTTTGAGAATGACAATATCCATGGGGTCTTTGATGGCGAGTTTTCTTGTGCAATTGTTTTCGAAACCCCAGCAAATGCAGGATAACAAAACGAAGAGTGAGCCCAAGGAGAAAGTAAAGCTGCTGAGATCCTCCACAGAAAGGATAATGCTGGCCAAAGTGATTAAAGCCAGTGCGGCCCATAAGCGTTTACCGATGGACTCCTGGAAAATAAGCAGGGCAATGAGGGAAGTGGCCACAATTTCGAAATTTCCTAAAAGAGAGGCATGAGCTGCTGAGCTCAAAGTTAAGCCCACCATTAAAAATACGGGCGCGGCAATATCCAGGATGATCATGGCTAAGACATAAGGAAAATCTTTCTGGGTGATGCGGGCCTCTTTAACCTCCGTTCCTTGGCGATGGTTCAATAAGCGAACAACACACATGCCCAGCCCCGCTCCCAGATAGAGGAGGGCAGCCATCATGGTGGGGGGGATTTTCGTCAGCAGGAGCTTGGATACAGGAGAACTGATCCCGAAAAGCAAGGCGGCAAGGATGGCAAAGAAAATGGCCGAAGTCTTTTTTGATGTCAATGAAACACAACTCCTTTAAGCGATCACCTGTTCAGTATAATCTAATTATAGGCGGGGTGACCGAGACTTTTCAAGCCTTGAAGGACAGATACAAACCATGGATAAAAGTCATGGATAATAATAAAGCACGAGTCCCCCCTGGCGGGCGGCCCGTGCTTATCGGTAAAGCCGGATTCGGTTTAGTATTTAATAAATTTATCCCCGGGAACATTGCAGATGGAACATTTTTCGGGGATGTATTTTTCGATGTTGCCGCAGACGGGACAGAGATAATAGAATACCTCTTCCGTTGAGTCTAAATTCTCCAAAGCCTCTTTATAGAGCTTGGCATGGACTTCTTCTGCTTTCATAGCAAAAGTAAAGGTGGTCACAGCAGCTTTATTGCCTTCTGCTTCGGCAACTTTAATAAAATCAGGGTACATGCTTTCAAACTCATAGGTTTCACCGGCGATGCCATCTTTCAGATTATCCACGGTGGAGCCTACTTTACCGGCGAGCTCCAACTCTCTGTGGGCATGCAGGGTCTCAGCGTCGGCAGCTGCCTGAAAGAGTTTGGCGGCGTTGAGTTTACCCTCTTTTTCGGCCTTTTTGGCATAAGCCAGGTACTTCCGATTAGCTTGTGATTCACCGGCAAAGGCATCCATAAGATGCTTTAATGTTTTTTGTTCGCTCATTGTTGATCCTCCAATTCTTAATATAATTTAGAGAGTGCTTGATTTTCTCTAGTATAAACTAGATTCTACAATTTCATTAAATTTCCTCTAAAGAAATAGTTGATGAGTACATAATACAAAACCGGTTCGGGTTGACAAGCTGTCTAATGTTATTGTAGACTGAAGATAAATTCATAGTGAACCTCACTTTTCAGGTGAGGTAGAGGTGCGGTATTTAACAGTCCTTTTTGGAGCATGAGCAGCGAGGAAAACAAGGAGAAGGAAATATCGCCGAAGCTTTTAATACGCTCAGTATTATGGGCTGGGTCTGCAGTGAACAACTGCAGAACTGTCTCAATAGACGTCCCGGTTTATTGAGTTGTGCTATCTCGGCGGGGGAAAAGAGGGGTTTAGGAGCAATATGACTTTTGCGGCCTGAGTACCAACTCAGGTCTCATTTATTTTTCACAATTTTTAAATATTATGAAAAAGGTAAAGAGAAGAAGGAGAGGTTCCAATGAAAAGAAAATTATCAATAGTGATGGCAGGGTTGCTTTCTGTCATGCTGCTGGCCACAGGCTGCGGTTCAAGCGGCCAGGGCAATACCCAAACACCGGACGCAGGGAATGAAATCAATACCTTTAAAGTCGGCTTAGAGGCAGGCTATGCACCCTTTAACTGGACGCAAATGAATGATGCCAACGGTGGAGTCAAAATTGATGGCGGTGCTGAATATGCCGGTGGCTACGATGTGGAGATTGCCAAGAAAATTGCCGCAGGATTAGGCAAAGAACTGGTCATTGTTAAAACCGAATGGGATGGTCTTGTTCCTGCTTTAACTTCCGGGAAAATCGACGCGATTATCGCCGGTATGTCCCCGACTGCAGAACGGAAAGAAACCATTGATTTCTCCGATATTTATTACCAGTCCGATCTGGTTATAGTGGTCAAGAGCGGCAGCAAATATGAAAACGCCACCTCTCTTAAAGACTTTAATGGGGCTAAAATTACGGCTCAGTTAAACACCTTCCACTATGGTGTTATTGACCAAATCCCAGGAGTTTCCAAACAAACCGCTATGGATAACTTCCCGGCGATGCGGGTAGCGGTACAGTCAGGCATGATCGACGGCTATGTTTCCGAGCGCCCAGAAGGGGTCAGCGCTCAAGCGGCCAACAGCGATTTCAAAATGGTTGAATTCACTGATGGATTCCAAACCGATCCTGAGGATACGGCCATTGCCGTAGGGGTGAAAAAGGGCAGCGAACTCACTGCTAAAATCAATGAGATCTTAAAAGGGATCCCTGAAGCAGAGCGTATCCAAATCATGGATAATGCGATTAAGAACCAACCAGCGGCTAACTAAGACGAATTAAAGGACATTTTGCTCCACAGGGAATAATGTTTTATAAAACCGGCTACATTCAATGCAGTCGGTTTTGTCCTGTTTTTTGAAAATGCCTCATCAACTATGGGGTTAGTGATATTTTTGTAAGGAGGAGAATGATGAGCTTAGATTGGATCGTACGCATTTTGACCGAAAACTGGCCCATGTTTCTGCGCGGAGCAGGGTTCACCCTTTTAATCTCCATCATCGGTACCATCATTGGCTCTCTCATCGGACTTATTATCGGTGTTATACGCACTATCCCCATGCCGGAACGGGGGATTAAACGCATTTTGCTGAAAGTGGTCAATGCTCTTTTGGCAAGCTATATTGAGTTTTTCCGGGGAACCCCCATGATCGTTCAGGCTATGGTTATTTATTATGGGTCCGCCTTAGCTTTTAACATTCATATGAATCATATCTTTGCGGGAATTTTTATCGTTTCTATTAATACCGGGGCCTATATGGCCGAGATCGTCCGCGGCGGCATTATATCCATTGACAAAGGACAATTTGAAGCAGCTCATGCCATCGGCATGAACCATATCCAGACTATGTCCAATGTGGTATTGCCTCAGGTTATCCGCAATATTCTCCCGGCTACAGGGAATGAATTTGTGATCAATATTAAAGATACCTCTGTTCTCAATGTTATCTCCGTTACGGAACTGTATTTCCAAACCAAGTCCATCGCCGGGAACAACTTCCGCTACTTTGAAGCCTTCTTTGTGGCCTGTATCCTCTACTTCATCATGACCTTTACGGTAACGCGCATTCTTCGTTATATTGAAAGAAGGATGGATGGACCGGAAAGCTATATTATGAATCAAATGCAGGTGCAGACTGCCGAGAGTATGCTGCGCAGAACCAAGACCTGAGGGACAAGATCCGATTGAGGAAGGAGGAACACACTTGGCAAAAGTCATTGAAGTTCAACATTTAAGCAAATCCTTTGGCTCTAATGAAGTCTTGAAGGATATTGATTTTTCCGTGCGCAAAGGAGAAGTGGTCTGTATCATCGGCTCATCCGGTTCCGGCAAATCCACCCTGCTGCGCTGCATTAACCTTTTGGAGAAGCCCAGCGGCGGCCAGATCATCTATAAAGGGGAAAACATTCTCGATGATCAGCATGATGTCTATCAATACCGCCAAAAGCTGGGGATGGTCTTTCAGCAGTTCAATCTGTTCAATAACCATAATGTCCTGAACAATTGCATGGTAGGGCAAATCAAATTATTGAAGCGTTCCAAGGCCGAGGCTGAGGAAGTGGCTATGAAATACCTGAAAGTTGTAGGGATGGAGCAATACATCAATGCCAAGCCCAAGCAATTGTCGGGAGGGCAAAAACAACGGGTAGCCATTGCCCGGGCTCTGTCCATGGAACCGGATGTGATGCTCTTTGACGAGCCTACCTCCGCCCTGGACCCGGAGATGGTGGGAGAAGTGCTGAAGGTTATGAAAGAATTAGCTGAGTCGGGACTGACCATGTTGGTGGTTACCCATGAAATGGGCTTTGCCAAAGAGGTTTCCGATCGGGTGGTCTTTATGGATAAAGGGGTAATCGCCGAGGAGGGTCCTCCGGAGGAGATCTTTAATAACCCCACACAGGAGCGGACCCGGGAGTTCTTAAAACGGACCTTGACTCCCCAAGCTTAAGACTAGATATGAAAGCACCCTCAAGACTTTACTGCCCAAGCTTGAGGGTGTTTTTTGCCCTAACGGTGCTCCAGATCCTCCAGGGCTATTTTAAACTGGGTCTCATAGAGCAATTTGTAGAGTCCGTCTTCTTTGAGCAGCTCCCAATGGGTCCCTCGTTGGACGATTTCCCCCTCTTGTAAGACGATAATGTCATCCACGGCCATAATTGTAGAGAGCCGATGGGCGATAATAACGCTGGTTCTGCCTTTAAGTATGGGTTCGATAGCTTCCTGGATCAGGGATTCGCTGAGGGAATCCAAAGAAGAGGTGGCTTCATCCATGATCAGCACTTTGGGGTTCTTGAGGAGAACCCGGGCGATGGCAAGGCGCTGCTTTTCACCGCCGGACAGTTTTAACCCCCGGTTGCCGACCAACGTGTCAAAACCGTCAGGCAGGGTACGGATAAAATCATAGATATTGGCTTCCCGACACACCCTGATCAAATCCTCTTCTTGGGCATGCTCATTGGCATAGTGGAGGTTCTCGCGAATGGTTCCGTTGAAGAGATAGGTGTCCTGAGCAACCATGCCGATATTTTGGCGCAGAAAGTTGAGGTCAAGGTCCCGAACATCCTGCCCATCCAGAAGGACCCTGCCACCGGTCACATCATATAAACGGGGGATGAGGTTGATCAAGGTGGTTTTTCCTGTACCTGAAGGTCCCACAATAGCCACGGATTTCCCTTTTTCGATGGTCAGATTGATATTCTTCAGGACGGGTTTTCCCTCATAATGAAAAGAAACCCGCTCAAAGACGATTTTTCCGGCGCACTCCTTGGGGACAATAGCCTGGGGAGAGTTTTTAATTTCAACAGGGATATCAAAATATTCAAAGATTCTGGAGAAGAGAGCCAGGGAACGGATGATATCCACCTGAATGGTTAAAAGGACATTCACAGGAAGATAGAGACGTCCCAGCAAGGCGACGACCACGGTAATATCCCCTACAGTCAGGCCCGAGCCCATCTTGATCATGAGGAAGCCGCCGGCTAAGTAAATGATCATGGGGCCCATATTGGTGAAGGTATCAAAAATGACCCGGAACCAGCGGCCCACGAGAATTTCCCGGATGCTTAAACGGGTAATCTCCCGGTTGAACTTCTCAAATTTCGCATACTCTTTATTTTCGCGGGTAAATAATTTAACCAACAGCTGACCGCTGACGCTTAAGGTTTCATTAAACAGTTGATTGGAGGCATCTGTTTGCTCCTGCTTGGCCATGGTCAGGGACCAGCGGCGATTGCCCACTTGATTGGTGGGGAGAATGAACAAAGGGACGATAGTCATGCTGATCAAAGCCAGAAGCCAGTTCTTTTGGACAAGGGCCGCTAAGGTTGTCACGAGGATAATGGTATTGCTGACAAGTCTGGTCAAGGTGCCCACAATGACGCTTTGCACTCCGTTGATATCCGTGGTCATGCGGGTGATGATATCGCCTTGATGATTGTTCGTGAAAAAACGGTGGGACATTTGCTGTAAATGGTCATACATCTGATTTTTCATATCGTAGATGATATGCTGAGCGACCCAGGTGGTCAGGTAGTTCTCCAGGACATTAATCAGGTTGGCGATGATCAAAACGATAAAAGAAAGCAGGATCAACTGGACCAGAAGGGGGAAGTCTCTGCCGAGCAGCCCGTCGTCAATAATACGTCCGGACAATAGAGGGGGAAGGAGCCCAAGGAGAGATGAAAGAATGATCGCCGCGAATACCAGGGCAAGTCGCGGCCAGTAGGGCAGAAGATAGCTTAAAATCCGCCGCAGAAAGGCCTTGGTGATCTTGGGCCTATTTTGTTTTTCCTCTTCAGTTAGCGGAGAGCGGGTGCTTCGCACCTGGGGCCTGCCATACCGCATGAAATCCTCCTCCTTGTGTAATTATCATTATAGGGTATTATTTTCTGGCTGTCACTTTGACTTAAAAGGGAATATTATGGAGCAGAGGGGAAAAACAGATTGAATATTGACGGATTGATGGTATAATATTGACGATATAAGGTTTCCATGGGGGAGTAGTCAGCATAGTTATGGCTATGTGGCAAGTCAACATAATGACCGCTTAGGTCTGGCTTGTCTTAAAAGACAAGACTCATGGGTAGTTCTTAAAGCTACCCGTGGGTCTTGTTTTAATTCCGGCGGATTTTTAAGTAAAATTCGCGGCGATCCGGGGAACTATAAAATTAAGTTGAAGTAAGGAGTATGATAATGGGAAATCTGGAGTTATTCTTAATCGCTGTGGGGCTTTCCATGGATGCTTTCGCCGTGGCTATCAGCAAAGGTTTGTCCATGAGGCGGATGAGCTACAAGACGGCATTGATCACCGGGCTTTTTTTCGGGGGATTTCAGGCTTTAATGCCTCTGATCGGCTTTTTGCTGGGAACACGGTTTGAGTCTTATATTACGGCAATCGACCATTGGATTGCTTTTATTCTGCTTGCCCTCATTGGCCTGAACATGATTAAGGAATCCAGAGGCCCCTGTGAAATTATCGAAGATCGCTTTAATCTTAAAGACATGATCATTCTATCTTTAGCCACCAGCATTGACGCTCTGGCGGTTGGCATTACCTTTGCTTTTTTGCATGTGGATATCGTGCCTGCGGTGTCTATGATTGGGGTGACCACTTTCCTTTTTTCCTTCCTGGGGGTTAAGATCGGCAATGTTTTTGGAGAATGTTATAAGGCCAGAGCGGAGCTGGCCGGCGGGGTGATTCTGATTCTGATGGGGCTCAAGATCCTTTTGGAGCATCTGGGTTTCCTTGGTTAGTTGCTGTTTTTAAAGTATATTTAAACTGAATAGGATAGAATCATTAGAAAAAGACTCTGGCCGATCCCATGGAAAAAGGGAGGGGTATGATGAGATTATTATTAGCAGAGGATGAACTGGAACTGGCCAATGCTTTAACAGCCATTCTCAAGCACAACAATTATTCTGTGGATGCGGTAGATAATGGGGCTGATGCTCTGGATTGGGCTTTGGCCGGGAACTATGACGGCATCCTTCTGGATATCATGATGCCGAAGATGAATGGTCTGGAGGTTCTTGCCAAGCTGCGGGAAAAAGGAATTTCCACCCCGATCTTAATGCTCACAGCTAAAGGGGAAATCGAGGATCGGATAGAAGGTTTGGATCATGGGGCAGATGATTACCTGACCAAGCCTTTTGCCATGGGGGAACTTTTAGCGCGGATTCGGGCCATCACCCGGCGCAAGACGGAATTTGCCCCCAATCTTCTCACCGTAGGCAATTTGCAGCTGGATCGGGCAAACTATGAATTATCCGGTGAGAAAGGTTCCATACGGTTAGGCAACAAAGAGTATCAGATGATGGAAATGATGATGAGCAGCCCCAACCGGCTGATCTCCACGGAACAGTTTATGGAACGAATCTGGGGCTATGATGCGGAAGCGGAAATCAATGTGGTATGGGTCTATATATCCTATCTGCGCAAAAAACTGACTGCCTTAGGCTCCACCGTAACGATTAAAGCCTCCCGCGGTTTAGGGTATACCTTGGAGGACAGTCATGGTTAAAAATCTGCAAAAGCGCTTTATCGCCATAGCTATGCTTTCCCTATTGGTGGTCATGGTGGTTGTCCTCGGCTCCCTTAATCTGGTTAATGTCGGGCACGTTACGCAAAATGCCGATAATCTATTGGCAACCCTGGCCGAGAACGAGGGGCGGTTTCCTCCCTTGGGTCATGGGGAGCCGCCCCGCCGGGAACCCCGCAGCGGTCTTCGGATGACGGAGGAAACTCCCTTTGAAACCCGTTATTTCCTGATTCGGACCAATAAGGACCAGTCCATTACCGAGATCGACACCAGCCATATTGCCGGTGTTTCCTCCACTGAGGCCATGGACTATGCCCAAAAGCTGTTGAAGGAGGGACGGGTTAACGGTTATTTAGGACAGTACCGCTACTTGATTGCCGAAAAAGATTATGGCAATTTGTTGATCCTTATGGATTGCAGCAGGCAGATTAATACCAGCAAAGATTTTCTCTGGAATTCTATAGGTATTGCGCTGATTAGCCTCTTGATCCTCTTTATTCTAGTCTCCGCCTTATCGAGACGGGCCATACGGCCGGTTATTGAAAATATGGAGAGGCAAAAGCAGTTCATCACCGATGCCGGTCATGAAATCAAGACGCCCTTGGCCATTATTGCCGCCAATAGTGAGGTTTTAGAGCTGACCAACGGCAAAAATGAGTGGACACAAAGCATTCAGCATCAGGTGAAACGGCTGGACGAACTGGTGAAGAATCTTCTCACCCTGGCCAAAATGGATGAAGGGAAAGTGGAGTTAATCTTCGAAAATTTGTCCTTCAGCGATCTCGTCGAGGAGACGGCCGGAAGTTTCACGGCTCTTGGGGAGAAAAAGGGACTGGACTTTGTTTTGGACATTCAGCCGGGCCTGCTGATTAAAGGAGAAGAGAGCAGCCTGCGTTATTTAGTGACCATCCTGGTGGATAATGGGGTAAAATATGCCGCTGAACATGGACAATTAAAAGTTTCTTTGAAGAAACGGGGTAAAACCACCTGGTTAGAAGTTTATAACACCTGTGATCCGCTGCCTGAAGGGGATCTTAACCGTCTTTTTGATCGCTTTGCCCGCGGTGAGACATCCCGTTCCCGGGAAAGCGGCGGTTATGGAATCGGGCTCTCCGTAGCTCAGGCTATTGTGACCGCTCACCAGGGCAGGATCACTGTCGAACGGCGGGAGCAGGGCATAAGTTTTATGGTAGTCATTTAAACTATCGATCAGAACTATCTGCCCATGGGTTCTGAAACAAGTAAGAAGAGTTGAAATTCGACACCAGTGTCGAATTTCATGTCAAGCTCTCCTTCTGCTGGGTTACCGGCAGAGGAGCGAGAGGTGTGGAATTGCTCAAGGAAAACATCAGATATATTTAGTTAAGGAAGCTAAAGGGGAAATTATATGTTATAATTAGCCAAATATATAGTATTCCCTTGGCCAAAATACTTAAATTGAGGTGATGATTTATGAGTCGAATAAAGGTTGGCGTCCTGGTGGGAAGTTTACGCAAGGATTCTTTTTGCCGGAAGCTGAGCAAGGCCCTTAAGGAAGTGGCCCCGCAATCCCTTGAACTGGAAAACGTGGAGATCGGTGAGCTGGCTCTCTATAACGAGGATCTTGACGAGCCGGGTAACCTTCCGGAAGCCTGGACTGTTTTTCGTGAAAAGATGAAAAGCTGCGATGCCTTTCTCTTTGTAAGTCCCGAGTATAACCGGTCGGTGCCTGCGGTGCTTAAGAATGCACTTGATGTAGGGTCCAGACCGCCCAGTAAGAGCGTGTGGGGAGGGAAACCCGGGGCGGTCCTGACGGCTTCGCCGGGTTCAATCGGCGGCTTTGGGGCGAACCATCACCTCCGCCAAACCCTCTCCTGCTTAAATGTGCCGACGATGCAGGCTCCGGAAGCTTATCTGGGCAATATCGCCACTGTTTTTGATGAAAACGGTAACCTTACCAATGAGCGGACCCGCGGGTTTTTACAGAAATTTATGGAGTCTTATGTCATTTGGGTGGACAAGAATAAGCTAACCTAAGCTAACTCATTGAACATGAACAGGAGGGATGGCAGTGAATGCTTTAGAATTTGCGATTAAAATGGAACTGGATGGAGAACGCTATTACCGGGAGCAAGCAGTGATCAATCAAGCCAACAGCTTGAGGACGATTTTCTTAATGCTGGCCGATGATGAAAAAATGCATGCTCAGATCTTAGAGAAGAAGACCAAGAACCTGAACTATACCCTGGAACCGAATGAGACCCTGGCCACGGCCAAAAACGTTTTCAGTGATAAAGACAGGATTAAAAACGAGATTAAGGAAATTCCCAGTCAGATCGATGTCTATCGGGCTGCCCTGGACAATGAAAAAGAAAGCATCCTTCTCTATCAAAAATGCTCTTCTGAAGCAACGGATGGTGAGACCAAAGCTTTGTTTGACTATCTGATTCTCCAGGAAAAGGAGCACTATGCCATTCTGGAACAATTGACCGCTTTGCTCAGCCGCTCGGAGGAGTGGGTGGAAGATGCCGAGTTTGGCCTCCGGGAAGACTATTAAGATAAGTTTATAATCGGAAGATAAGTGTATAAAAAGAACCACGAGTCTGTGCTCAGGACAGATTCGTGGTTCTTTTTATATAAAGGCAAAGTTTTGCTGAACTTCTATGAAGTGCGGAAGCTTTAAAGTGAGTTTAAGGTTCAGCAGATAAACTTTAATCATAGCGATTGTTAAGTCATCGTTAAGACATTGTAAAGTAAGGTTAAATAAGAAATCGGGAGGGCAACTGGATGAGCACCTATCAATCTGTTTTTAAACGCTATGAAAAGAAATATATGCTGAATGAAGAACAGTATCGGCACCTGCTCAAAAGAGCGGCAGGAAAAGTAAAAGAGGATAAGTTCAAGCAAAGCAGGATTAACACGATCTATTTCGATACCCCGGATTATCACTTGATTTCCGCGTCCCTGGAAAAACCGCTCTATAAAGAAAAATTAAGACTAAGAAGTTATGGTACTCCCCATGGTCATGATCAGGTTTTTGTAGAGCTTAAGAAAAAGTTCCAGGGTGTGGTCTATAAGCGACGAACGATAATGTCTCTGGAAGAGGCGGTGGAGTATCTCTACCATAGAAAACCGGCCCGCAACGCCAGTCAGATCACGCAAGAAATCGACTGGTTCCTCAAGTTCTATGGAGAGATTGGTCCCGCCATGTATATCTCCTATGAGCGCCTGGCTCTTTCCGGTATTGAGGATCCCGGACTAAGAATTACCTTCGATCAAGATATTCTCTGGCGTCAGGATGAGCTTGATTTAAGCATGGCACCTTGGGGGCGCTCGTTGCTGGCTCCGGGACAGCGGCTTATGGAGATCAAAATTGCCGGCGCCATGCCCTTGTGGCTTGCACACATTTTGGACGAACTGGCAATCTACCCGAGCTCCTTCTCCAAATACGGCAAGGCTTATCTGACTTCCTCAGCAGGTCAAATATTAAATAAAGGGGGAAAAATCATTGCTTGACAGTATTTTTCAAAGTATATTGAATATAGAGGCTGCCGGAACGGCTTTTCCCTGGCAATCTTTTTTGCTTTGCACAGGGGTCTCCCTCTTACTGGGGATTATTATTGCTTGTTTCTATATGTATCGCAACGCTTATTCTTATAGCAAAAGTTTCGTAGCTACTTTAGCCACCTTGCCGGCAATCGTTCAGCTGGTGATCATGCTGGTCAACGGCAACCTGGGAGCCGGTCTTGCCGTTATGGGGGCGTTCAGCCTGGTCCGTTTCCGTTCCATTCCCGGTTCTGCTAAGGAAATCAGCAGTATTTTCCTGGCTATGGCCATCGGTTTGGCCACAGGTATGGGATTCCTGGGCATTGCCGTTATGTTTACACTGATCCTTGGCTTGACCAATCTTTTGCTGGATTGGGTGGGGTTCGGCGAACAGAAAAATGCTGAGAAAACCTTGCGGATTACGATTCCTGAAGGGTTGGATTACTCTGGAGTTTTTGATGATCTTTTTGAGCGGTATCTGAGCAAATGGGATTTAGTCCAGGTCAAAACCACTAATATGGGAAGTCTCTTTAAATTGGATTACCGAATCCTGTTGAAAGATATGAACAAAGAACGAGAACTGATTAACGAACTTCGCTGCCGCAACGGCAATCTGGAGATACTCTGCGGCAGGGTCAGCGTGCGTAAGGAGGAACTATAATGAAGAAAATAAGGTCAAAGGGATACACATTAGTCTCCCTTTTCCTGGTCTTGACATTAGGGCTCACAGGCTGCGGCAAGGCCGGAAGCCAACAGGAAATGAGTGATGCCTCTGTGGCCATCTCCTCCCCGGTAACTTCGTCAGCGGAATTTGACCTTAGTTTTTCGGCTCGTGATTTGGACGTGGGTTTTGACGAGGGGACGGCCACCCAAATTACTTTAAGCGATAGCGGCATTGAGGTGGCGGGTTCAGGTGCCGAGGCCGAGGGAGAGACGGTGAACATTACCCAGGAGGGGACGTATGTTTTATCCGGATCCTTGCCTGATGGGCAAATCATCGTCGATGCACCGGACACGGATAAGATTCAGCTGGTCCTAAGGGGAGTGAGTATCCATAACGAGGATCATGCGGCTTTGTATATTAAAGAAGCGGACAAAGTGTTCATAACCCTGGCCACAGACAGCCAAAATACCCTGAGCGATGGCACGGAGTATGTGCAAAGGGATGAGGTCAATGTGGATGGGGCGATTTACAGCAAGGCTGATCTCACCATTAATGGAGGCGGTTCCCTGAATGTCATCGGTAATTATAAACATGGGATTGTTGCCAAGGATGATCTGGTCATCACCGGCGGCAAGCTCTCCGTGACCGCTCAAGGCCAGGGATTGCATGGCAAGGATTGTGTCAAAATCAAAGATGGCATCTTTGCTTTGAAGACTCAGGGAGATGCTGTTCAATCAGATAACACGGAGGATGAGACCAGAGGGTTTGTCTATATTGCCGGCGGCACCTTTGCCATCGAGACCCAAGGGGATGCCTTCCAAGCCGAAACCCTTCTCCAGACCGACGGGGGTACGTTCAAGATCATGACCGGGGGGGGCAGTGAGAACGCCAGCACGGATTCCCAGGGTAATGAACGGGGCAGCTGGGGCATGTGGGGCGGGCCTCCGGGAAATCCTGAGAACGTCAATGGTGCCCCGCCTGAAACAGCAACTGAAACTGCAACGGTCGAGGACACTCCCAGCGCCAAAGGATTTAAAGCCGGTAGAGAGATGATTCTTAATGAAGGAAGTTTTGATGTCGATTCTTCCGACGATGCCCTGCACAGCAATGGCAAGCTGGTCATTACCGGGGGCACTTACGCTGTCAGTTCCGGAGATGATGGGCTTCATGCCGACGGTGATTTGACCATCACCGGGGGAATTCTCCTGGTGGCTAAAAGTTATGAGGGCATTGAAGGAAATACCATAACCATCACAGGCGGGATCATAGAAGTCACAGCCCGTGACGACGGCCTGAACGTAGCCGGGGGCAACGACGGCTCAGCTTTTGGCCGGCCCGGGCAGAACAGCTTCACTCAGGTAAGCTCAGATCACTATTTGCGGATCAGCGGCGGTGAGATTAAAGTCGATGCCGCCGGGGACGGCCTGGATTCCAACGGCAACCTGTTCGTCGAGGGGGGAACGATTACCGTAAGCGGTCCTGTCAATAATGGCAACGCTGCCCTGGATTATGACGGAACGGCCACGATTAGCGGCGGAGTGCTGATGGCCACAGGGAGCAGCGGGATGGCTCAAGGGTTTTCTGAAGAGTCCGGCCAATATTCCTTGCTTCATAATCTTTCAACCTCTGTGGCGGCAGGAAGTGAGGTAAGTTTAACCGATGCCAATGGTCAGGTCATCCTGAAGTGGACGGCAAATAAGGAATTTACCTCAGTTCACCTCAGCTCTCCGGATCTGGTCCAAGGGGGGACCTATACTTTAACTGCCGGCCCCCTTGAAGAAACGGTGACTCTATCTTCAGTGGCCACCTCTAATGGCGGGGGCATGGGCAGCGGCATGGACGGCATGGGAGGCGGCGGCAAAGGTGGCAACTTTGGCGATATGAAGGGCCAGCCTCCCCAACCGGGTGCAAAACCGGACCGTCCCAATTGAACGAGGTTAAACTACAGTGGAAAACCATGAATATTAGCTAGTTAAAACCCCCTGGGCTATCCCGGTGCATTGCACTGGAGGGGATGCCGCAGGGGGTTTTTAACTTCCTATTTGAGCCAGCTGTCCACTAAGTCCCGATTCTCAGCCATCCATTTTTGGGCCGCTTCTTCAGGTTTCATACCCTCGTTAATATAACCCTCCAAGGTACCGATCTGTTGATCATTGAGCTCAAATTTCTTGAGCATTGCCGCGACTTCGGGATGAGCTTGGGTAAACTCCTTGTTGGCCAAAGTGTGAATCTGTTCAGACTGGCCATAGCTGCCCTTTGGATCTTCAAGGTATTTTAAATCGTATTTGGCGAATTTCCAATGGGGGCTCCAACCGGTAACGGCAATCCATTCCTGGTTGCGATAGGCTTTGTCTAAAGCGGCCAGCATAGCGGCTTCAGAACTTTGAATCAGGTTAAAATCCAGGTTATAGCTGTCAATAGCAGTTTCAGTAGCTTTCATAATTCCGGCACCGGGATCAATCCCCGTAATTCTGCCGCTGAGCCTGTCTTTGTGGGCGTTCAATTCTTCGATGGAGCTGATCTCCGCATACTCAGGAACCACAAGGCCGATTTTTGCTTCAGCAGTATACCACACGCCATAATCATCCAGCTTGTTTTTATATTTATCCCAGAAAATTTGATGAGTAGTGGGGAGCCAGCTGTCCATGAAGATATCTAAATTTCCTGCGGAGAGTCCCACAAAGAGGGGAGCGGCATCAAGGCTTGTCATCTTTACTTTATAACCTTGTTCTTCCAGGATAACTTTCCAGAGGTTGCTGACGGCTACGGCTTCCGCCCAGTTAACATAGCCGATATTGACCGTTTTGTCGCTGCCGTTGGTCTTTTTATTGCCGGATGGGCTGCCGGGGGCTGCTCCACAGCCGGTCAGCCCAATGGCGAGCAGAGCTGTCAGCGCCCAGAAGAGGGCTTTGGGCCAAGATTTTTGTATTTTCATTGAATCATCCTTTATATTTTTATGATTTTCTAGATCTTTTTAGCTACCCGGGAGTTTCGTAAGGCTCCCTGGCTGAGACGGTCAAGGATCATGGCCAGGATAACCACCGCTAAGCCATATTCGAACCCTTTGCCGATATCCATCCCGGAAATCCCTGCCAGTACCCCGGCTCCCAGGCCCTGAGCTCCGATCATGGCGGAGATAACCACCATGGATAAGGAGAGCATCATGGTTTGATTGATTCCGGCCATGATGGTCGGCAAAGCTAGGGGTAATTGAATCTTCCACAGCATTTGCCGGGAATTGGAGCCAAAGGCCTCTCCCACTTCCACCAGATCGGCGGGAACCTGACGAATTCCCAGAGCCGTTAAGCGAATGACAGGCGGCATGGCAAAGATAACGGTGGCAAAAATCGCCGATACCGTTCCTAAGCTGAAGAACATCAAAGCAGGAATGAGGTAAACGAAGGAAGGCATGGTTTGCATGAAATCCAGAATAGGGGAAAGGACTCTATGAAAACCATTATGCCGTGCTCCCAGTATCCCTAAGGGAATTCCGATCACTAAGGAGACAAGGGAGGCGAGCAGGACCAGGATGAGAGTATCGAGAAAAGCCGGCCATAACTCTAAATTATAGATCAGACAGAGGCCTACGGTGGTGCCCAGAGCCAGGCGCCAGCCTTTGGCCCGCCATGCCAACGCTGCGAAGAGAAGGACGAGGATAAACCAGGGGACGACGTCAAGCCCCTCCCTCATTGCATCGGTCATTGAGGTTACCGAATCGGTAAAGGCATCGAAGGCACTTCCAAAATAGAAGAGCAGGGTATCGACACCCTGATTAACCCACTCCCCCAAAGGAATTTTCGTCATCAGGTTTCACCTCCTGTTTTTCCTGCCGAACTTCCCGCTTCTGCTAAGGCGGCAAGCACGACACCGCGAACAATGATTCCGATCAAATGCTCTTCTTCATCGACCACAGCCAGTGGAACCTTTGTATTGGCGATGACCGGAAGAATATCCTGAACGAGGACATTGCCCTGCAGAGCCAGAACTTCAATCAGCTCGACTTCCTGAAGGCTGTGGACACCTTTCTGACGGGCTTCAATGGCCAAGTCCGCATTGATAAGTCCATGCAAACGCTTGCTTCTGTCCACGACAAAAACGCTGGACAGGCCATGCTCTTTCATAACCTTAAGGGCAACATTAGGGCCGTCTTTAAGCTGTACTACAGGCTGAGGGCGCTTCATAATATCCTTTAAGGTGAGAATCCGGCTGAGATCCACACCACGGGCGAATTTGGCCACATAATCATCAGCAGGGCTGCCGACGATTTCTTCAGCTGTACCCACTTGGACCAGAGAACCGTCGCGGACAAAGGCGATTTGGTCGCCGATTTTCAGAGCTTCGTTCAGGTCATGGGTAATAAAGACGATGGTCTTATTCATCTTTTGCTGAAGATTAAGCAGCTCATCCTGCATTTCTTCCCGAATCAAGGGATCCAAAGCGCTGAAAGCTTCGTCCATGAGCAAAATATCCGGATCATTGGCTAAAGCCCGGGCCAATCCGACCCGTTGCTTCATGCCGCCGCTCAATTCATCAGGATAGGAGTTTTCCCAACCTGCCAAGCCGACCATCGCCAGACAATCCCGGGCCTTTTGCTCACGAGCGGCCCTGTCGGCCCCTTGAATTTCCAGACCGAAGACAGTGTTTTGCAGAACTGTGCGATGGGGAAGGAGGGCAAATTGCTGGAAGACCATGCCCAGCTTTTTCTGTCTTGTTTGCCTCAGCTCTTGGGGTTTTAGTTGAGTAATATCCACTCCATCAATAAGGATAGCTCCGGCGCTGGGTTCGATTAAACGGTTGAGACAGCGGAGAATGGTGGACTTACCGCTGCCGGAAAGGCCCATGATCACGAATATTTCTCCTTCGTTGACGGTAAAGCTGACATTATTTACACCGACGGTGAGGCCGGTCTCGCTTAGAATCTGCTCCTTGCTCAAGCCTTTGGCCAAAAGATCCAAGGCTTTTTGTGGTTGAGGGTTAAAAACTTTGATGAGGTTATTGACTTCAATTTTTACACTCATAACCAACCTCCTCTCATGAACAATAAATATTTCGAATGACAACCTTTAGAATATATTTAAGTTGTCACTTTGACTATTCTATAGACTTTGCTGACAGAAGTCAAAACGGTTGAGGCCGCATAATCCTTACTAAGCCAGCTTTGGCAGGCGTGAGCTTAAGGATCCTTGCGGATTGAGGAAACTGCTTCAATATCCTGATGCATTTGTTAGCCTATACAAGTTTTCTTTTTTATATTCTTTTTAGCACACGAGATTTAAACATATGAAAAAGTGATGAGCAAAAGCATTAAGGGTTATCATTGCAGAGAGTTTGCAGTTAGTGCTATGATAAAGCATAATAAGCAAAGATGAAGGAAGAGGGGATGGCATGATTTCCAGGACCATGCAACAGCAGGTTAACAGTTCCTCGATTATTCGGGCGATGTTTGAAGAAGGAAAACGCTTGGCAGCTCTATATGGAGCTGACAATGTCTATGATTTTAGTTTGGGCAATCCTAATGTGGAGCCGCCTGCTGAAGTAAAGCAAGCCATTATGGACATTTTAAATGAAGAGAATTCCACAACCGTTCACGGCTATATGAATAATTCCGGCTTTGAAGATGTGCGGGGAGCCATCGCCGCTTCCCTTAACCAACGATTCGCCACAGGGTTTGCAGCTGATAATATTCTCATGACGGTAGGCGCAGCCGGAGGCTTAAATGTTATCTTCAAAACCCTGCTCAATCCGGAGGACGAGGTGCTTACCTTTGCCCCTTTTTTTGGTGAGTACCGCAACTATGTTCAAAACTATCAGGGCCAGCTGATCGTGGTTTCGCCCAATACCAAGGATTTTCAACCTAATCTGGAGGAGTTTAAGGAGAAGATTAGTCCAAGGACCAAAGCTGTTCTGATTAATTCTCCCAACAATCCCACGGGTGTGGTTTATTCAGCGGAGACCATAGCTTCTCTGGCGGATATTCTCCGAGCAAAGCAGGAGGAGTATGGCACAGTGATCTATCTGATCGGAGATGAGCCCTATCGGGAGCTGGCCTATGATCAGGTGGAAGTGCCCTATCTGACCAAGTATTATGAGAACACCATCGTCGGTTATTCCTACAGCAAATCCCTCTCCTTGCCGGGAGAGAGAATCGGTTATCTGGTGATTCCGCGGGAGGCTGCGGATTATGAGAATTTGATCGCCGCCGCCAATATAGCCAATCGCATTCTCGGGTTTGTCAATGCTCCCTCCCTTTTCCAGAGGGTTATCGCCAAATGCCTTGATGCCCAGGTTAACCTTGACAGCTACAACCGGAACCGGGAGCTGCTCTATAATGCTCTCGTATCCTACGGCTATCAGTGTATTAAACCCGAGGGGGCTTTTTACTTATTCATTAAGACACCGCTGGAGAATGATCTTGAGTTTTGCACCCTGGCCAAGACTAAAAATATCCTCATCGTTCCGGGCACTTCCTTTGCCTGTCCGGGATATGCGCGGATTGCTTATTGTGTTGCTTATGAAACCATTGAGAGGGCTCTGCCGGGATTCGAAGCGTTGATCAATGAAGTGAGTTAGGACTACTATAAAAGCCTTGGGTCGTGTAGCTTTACGCCCAACGAACCTTCGGGCGTGAGCTCCTGAAACCCTCCACCGGAGGCTTTCTCCATCGGAGCTCACGTACTCCATAGCTCCAGAGCTGGCTTACTAGCTTTCTTAACAGCATCTGCAGCGGATAAGTAATCTTTGGGGCGCGCCGCTTTGAGCGAAACTGTCCACTGGACACTTTCGACGCCAAACCTTGGGGTAATACCTGATGTGAACCATGGCTGCGCTACGTTAAGAAAGCCACGGTTCACCTGACCGCTCCTCCGCTAAAGCCGTTCCCTATTGTGCGTAAAGCTACGCTTGAGGGGTGGCTTTTTCAGGTTCGTTTCAGGGAAGCCGGCTATGCCGCAAACGGTGCTGGTAAGGACGGAAAAAGCAGCCCAAGGATTTTGCTTTACAAAAGGGAGCGAATTTAAGCGAGCGGAAACAAAACTTCGCGAAAAGCACGCAGCGGAGTCGGGTTGGAAACAGGACGTTTCCAACCGGCTATGAGAACAAGTGCGAAAGCAGTGCTTTCGAGGAGCCGATTTAGCCGGGTACCCGACAGAGCGGAGAGCTTTTCGCGTTAGTTTTGTCCGCGCAGCTTATTCAGCGACCGCTGTAAAGCAAAATCCTGGAGAACCAGCTTTTCGTCTCTCTTTCGAAGGAGAGAGAAGCCCTGTAAAAAAACTTTAAAAAATAATGTCAGATTTAAATAAGCTGAAACGTCATTATAAAACAAAGACTTACTCCAAGACTTAAGAAAAGAGTAAGTTTTTGTTTATTTTTATTTAAGAATCATAAAGTCCAAACTATGGTAAATTTTATATAAGACAGACAGAGTACCAGAGGAGGAACTATAATGATGAACGATTGTCAACTGAGGCCTATGAGTCTGAAAACCTGTGTGACCATGCTCTTTTTAGCAGTAGCTATCGCATTGTTGGCTCCTTCGGTTACTTTGGCGTCGACTAGCCCGACGATTCAATACTTCGGGGGCTCGGACTGGGAAGTATTCAATGGGGTGGATAACACTCACGACGGAGGTTATGTGGTAGTAGGCCATAGCAGCTCCAACAACGGGGATATGGCGGGATTGAACAAAAGGTATTCTGATGCGGTGATTGTGAAGTTTTCAGCGAATGCTGAGGTTCAGTGGGTCAAAACTTTCGGCGGCCGCTCCGTGGATAGCTTTCAAAGTGTGAAACAAACCAAGGATGGCGGATACATAGCGGTCGGCTCAAGCTCTTCCATCGATATGGATATGGAGAATTCCCGCAAAAAAGTTCGGGAAGAGGGACAGGATATTTCCAATAATGATGCCATCATCGTCAAGTTTAACTCCTTGGGGGCGGTGGAATGGTTCAGGGATTTTGGCGGCAGCCTGAGTGACAGCTTTAATGGGGTGGTGGAAACTCCGGAAGGGGATTTCATTGTCGTAGGAGAGTCTGAATCAAAGGATGGGGAGCTGGCCGGTCTTGCTCAGGGAAATAGTGATGCTATCTATGCCCGTTATCAACGTGACGGGAAATTTATGGGGGCTTACAGCTATGGCGGCTCCCTCAGCGACGGCTTCAATGATCTGGTTCTGCTCGCCGATGGCAGTGTGGTGGCGGTGGGCTACAGCGGCAGTCATGATCAGGATATGAAGGACACAGGGCCATGCCTGCTTAAAGGGATCGTGGTTAAGATCCATAAGGATATGAGTATTTCCTGGGCGACCTCCGTGGATTTAACCGATCCCAGCTATCAGCGCTTGGTGCATTCTGCTGGCAATGGGCTCCAGGATATCAAGGTCACCCATGATCAGGGCTTCATCGTCGTGGGTAAAGGGATATATCTTGAGCGCAAAGCTGATGGCAGTAGCAATATGAATGAAGATGGCAGGATTTACAAATTTGATGCTCTGGGCCGGGAAGAATGGCATGACACCTATACAAACCAAGCCTATACCCGCTTCTTCGGTGTGGCCCAGGATCAGGCCGGCTCTTACACGGTGGTGGGGGACAGCTATATGCCGGGAGCGAAAAAGATCATCGCTCTGCGCTACGACTCTCATGGAGTACGGCTTTGGGATAAAGAAGATGAAGGAAGCCGCAATCGTTATTTATTGAGCCTTGTGCCCAAAGGAGATCAATTCGTGGCCGTAGGGTCCAAGTATATCCAAGGCAAAAGCGAAGAGGGCCTTTTATATATTGGCCGTTTTGAAGAAGAGGGCAGCAAGCTGGTGATGGCCCCCAACACAGGGAGCCATCCTGCCGAGACAACGACACAGCTGGAAGTCGGTGAGACAGAGCGCCTTGCGGGCAATGACCGTTATGAAACAGCTATTGCCATCAGCAAGAAGGGATGGGAAAAAACAGAGCATCTTGTTCTGGTCAACGGCAATAATTTCCCTGATGCCCTGGTCGGTTCAAGCTTTGCCTACCTCCAGAATGCCCCTATCCTCATAACCCCTGCCGACAGGCTGGATGATCGGGTAAGTGCGGAAATGCAACGATTGGGAGCTAAAACAATTACTATCCTGGGGAATAGTGCTTCAGTCTCGCCAACGATTGAGAATCAGTTAAAAGAAAGATATAAAGTGACCCGGATCAGTGGTGCGGAAGTGCTGGACACTGCAGTTAAGATTGGGGAGGAGATCCGAAAGGTTAAACCTTTTGACACGGTTATTATCGCTACTCAGAGCAATTTCCCCGATGCTTTGGCCATTGCTCCTTATTCGGCGAAGGAAACGATCCCGATCCTGTTCACAGAAAAAGACAGGCTAAGGCCGGATACTAAGAAAGCTTTGGCAGGGTGGGGGATTAAAAACGCTATAATTGTAGGCGGTACCGGCGTGGTTTCCCTTGATGTGGATCTTGAACTGGATGCTCTCGGCCTGACGATTACCCGGCTGGAAGGGGAAGATCGTTATGATACCGCCTTGGAGATAGCCAAACACTTTGGGGCGGGAACCCCTTATTCTGCTATAGCAGTGGCTACCGGAGAAAATTATCCCGATGCCCTGACCGGGGCTGTTCTCTCGGCCAAGAACAACACGCCGCTTATTTTAGTAACGGAAGACCGTGCCAAGAGCACAGTTCTGGACTATTTAAATCCCCTTTCGCTTAAAAAAGCGACCATTTTTGGGGGAACCGGGGTAGTTGCAGATGAAATTTTTAAACACTAACAGATAAACAGACCGTAACCCGAAGACCATCTCTTCGGGTTCTGTTTTTTTTCATCTGCCGTCCCTGCCGTTCAGGGGCGGCAATCTTCCGGATACCGGCGGAAGTATGCCTTAGAAGAAGGAACTAAGACATTTAATGGAGAATATAGTAGAATATTTAGACATAACTCAGAGAAAGCGGCAAAGGACCGTTAGAGTTGCACCAAATAACAGGGGGTGTCTTGGTGCGGTTGCTGGGGGTGAGATGATGTTTCATTCATTATTGAGAGGGAGAGGTTGGCTAAAGGCGATCTTTCTTATTCTGTTTTTACTTGGTGTCTCCATCATACCTAAGTTTGGTTATGCCTCCCAGGAGCCGGTCCATATCCTGATTCTTAACTCCTACCACCAAGGGTTGGAATGGACTCATGATCAGACCGATGGAATCCTGCAAAAATTGCAAAGCCACGGAGAGCAGCAGATTTATGTGGAATATCTGGATTGGAAAAGGTACCCTACCTTAGAGAATCTGAACAACCAGTTTGACTATTTACAGGCTAAATATACCGGTCAGCAGCTGGATCTAATTATAACCACGGACGATATGGCTTTAAAATTTGCCTTGGCTCATCGCGAGGAGATTTTTGCCAATGCTCCCATTGTTTTCAGCGGTATCTTAGAAAACAGTGCCCAAGAATTATTGCAGGGTCAGGAGCGGGTCACCGGGGTTTATGAGATTCTTGATTCAGAAGGGACCATCAGGCTGGCTTTGGCCATTAATCCCCAAGTGAAGCATATTTATGTTTTGAACGATCTATCGGAAAGCGGTCTGGCCTGTGGTGACGATGTGTTTGCTGCTGTCCGTAAAATCAATGGGGAAGAAGCCCGCGGACTGGTTGCTCACAGCCTCGCTTATTCGACCATCAATGAGATCTTTCATAAAGTGTCGGCACTGGATAATGACAGTATCGTGTTGCTTGGCTCCTACAATATGGATAGTACCGGACTGATATTATCCACAGAAGATGTAGCCGGCGAAGTCAGCCGGAGCAGCAGTGTACCCATTTATTCTCTCTATGAGTTTCTGCTGGATAGCGGGGTTACCGGCGGCAGCTTATTAAGCGGGCGTGTTCATGGCGAACATGCGGCAGACCAGGCTCTCAAGATCCTGGCAGGTCGGAATGTCGATACAATGCTCATCATCAGGGAGCACACCTTTGTTACGGGCTTTAATTACAATGAACTGATGCGTTTCAATATCCCGGAAAAATTAATCCCTCAGGACAGTATGGTCATTAATAAGCCTTTTTCCTTTGTGGATACTTATCGTTCCCTGGTCTATATAACAACCGGGGCCCTTTTGCTCCTTATCCTTTTGGTGGCAGGCTTATTATTCAATATCAGAAGACGAATCAAGGTAGAAACTAACCTGAGAATCAAAAACGAAGAAATATCAGCCATGCATGAGGAGCTTACAGCCACGGAGGAAGAGCTTAGACAACAATTTGACGAACTGCTGAGCAATCAACGGCAATTGAAGGAGACTCAGGAACTCCAGGAATTGGTCCTTGAAGCGGCTATAGATGCTATTTGGGACTGGGATATGATTCGGGATATTCGGGTTTACCACTCTAAAAACTCCTCCCTTTTGGGATATAAAGGGGACGAAATCCGCAGTGTTGAGCATTGGAATGCCCTGATGCATCCCGACGATAAAGCAGAATTTCAAAAGAAGCTGAATCAGCACCTGATTGAGAAGACTGCCCGTTACAGCTGCGATTATCGGATTAAGGATAAAGATGGAGAGTATAAATGGATCCGTGCCTTTGGCAAGGCCTTGTATGACCAGAGCGGCAATCCTTACCGGATGGTGGGGTCTCACCGGGATATTACAGACATCAAAGAAAAAGAAATGCATATCAAGTATTTAGCTTATCATGACTTTCTTACGGGTCTGCCCAACAGGGCTCAGATCCAGGAAATTATTAAAAGTGAAATCCTCAAAGCGGAGGAACAGGGCACCCTTCTTGGTGTTTTATTCCTCGATATCGATAATTTTAAAGCGATCAACGATTCATTTGGCCACCCTACAGGGGATCAGCTTTTAATCACAATCAGCCGTCATCTGACCCAAATCTTAGACAATCATGTGGTAGCCCGTTTGGCTGGGGATGAATTCCTTATTCTTATCCGGGATATTCACGAAAAAGAGCAGGCCATAGATTACGCAGAAAGAATTATGAAGCTCTTCGAGACAGCCCTCGTTATTTATAAGCAATATTGCTATATCTCAACCAGTATCGGGATTACTTTCTACCCTCAGGATGGGGAGAGCTATGAAAGCCTTTTGATCAACGCGGATACCGCAATGCATAAAGCCAAAGAATTAGGCAAGAGAAACTATGTCGTATTTAATATGGAAATGAAAAGAGCCGTGGTGGAAAAAGCGGAGATTCAAAACAATTTACGGAAAGCCATAGAATTTGAAGAATTCGTTCTCCACTATCAACCCCAAGTGGAACCCCATACAGGAAAGGTGCTTGGTTTAGAGGCCCTGATACGCTGGGAAAAAGAGCATAAGCTTATTCCCCCCAATAAGTTTATCGGAGTTGCCGAAGAAACCGGACTAATCGTACCCATTGGGGACTGGGTCGTTGCAACAGCCTGCGCATTTCTGAAAAAGCTGCATGATTTGGGTTACCGGGAGTTAACTATGTCCGTCAATATATCGGCACGCCAACTCCAGGAAGATCGATTCGTAGAAAAGGTCTTAAAAGTCCTCTGGGATAATAACCTTGATCCAAGCAAGCTTGAACTGGAAATTACGGAGACGATGCTGATTGAATTTTTAGATGCTAAAATAAGCAATGTCCTGGCCCGGCTGATTGAAAATGATATCAAAATCTCTCTGGACGATTTTGGCTTGGGTTATTCCTCCCTTAACTATATTAAACAATTGCCTATTTCCACCTTAAAAGTGGATAAGTCATTTATTGATGACATACAATCCACTCCGGAAAGCAAGAATATCACCGGTTTAATCGTTATCATGGCTCATCAGCTGGGCTTAAAAGTGGTGGCTGAAGGGGTGGAGAAACCCGAACAAAGAGAGTATCTGATCAAATACGATTGTGATGCAATCCAAGGCTATTTAGCCAGCAAGCCTCTGCCGGAAGAAGAGTTGATTAAAGTCCTGAATAAGAATCTTTTATGAAAGAGTTTTATACAACCAGTTAACTTGAACTAAGCTCGAAAGCGCAGCTGTAGACAGTTATTGTCTATGGCTGTTTTATTGTCTAAAATTGTATTATTTTGCGCTATTATTTTTATTTTTGGAGGAAATTTGAATAATTTGACGAAAGAGTATTAGGTTAAGTGCTACTAATTTTTTGGGGGATTGAAATGATAAAAATCTTAGCGGACTCGACATGTGATTTGTCGCAGGAGGTATTGGAGAAGTACAAGATCGACATTGCACCACTTACTATTTGTATTAAAGATAAGGATTATCGGGATCGGATCGATATTACACCCGATGAGTTCTATGGTTTTATCGAGGACCTGGACGCTCCCCCTACTACATCAATGCCGAGTCCCGCAGAGTATCTGAAGATTTTTAAGCGAGCTATTCAAGAAGGTCATAGCTCTATTCTCTGTATCTGTATGTCCAGTGGCACCAGCGGCTCTTATCAATCGGCCGTTATAGCACGGGACTATTTTTTTGAGGAATACTCTGAAATGACGGAGCGGGTTCATGTGGTGGATTCTAAATCCATGAGCCATGGCAGCGGCTGGTTAATTTTAAAAAGTGCCAGAATGAGGGAGAATGGCGCCGCCTTTGCTGAGCTTGTGGAGTTTAATGAGGCCCATAAGACCAGTGTGAAGCATTACCTTTCTGTTGATGATCTGGACCATTTGATTCGCAGCGGCAGGCTGACCAACGCCAGTGCTTTTGTAGGTAAACTGTTAAAGCTGAAGCCGATTATGACCATGAAAAAAGGCAAAGGGGCCATTGTGGCCAAGGAGAGAGGCCGGAAGAAAGTCCTGGAGCATTATGTTTCCGAGTTTTCCCGGCGGGTTGATGATGAGCTGACCGATTTTATCATTATCGGCTATACGTCAGATATAACTTATGCAGAAAATTTAAAGCATAAAATCGAAAGAGATACCGCCTACAAGGGCGATATCTTTATTATGCAAATGGGAGTAGCGGTAGGAACCCATGTTGGTCTGGGGGCCTTATCCATGTTCTTCCTGGAAAAGGGCCGCATGAAAGACAATCTGCTGATCAATGAGGTCCATGGACTGGCTGCCTTGAAGAATCAACTCTTAAGGAATTAATCTTAAGGAATTAACTTTCTGAATTAAAAGAGGCTGATGCCAAGAACTGCAAAGTTCATTGAGCAGCAGCCTTTTTGATTATCCAGCCAAATTTCCCGATCCAGGCGAGGACCGGCGGATAGAAGCTTTCAGTGCAAGCAGAATATACCATGGTGACTAAGGACGGACGGTATACATTTGTATTTTATAAAGAAGGCGATAGCCTCGTCTTTAATGCTGAGCGATCTGCAAGGTGTATCCTTGATGATGGAACAGAATTAGCTGATGGAACTGTGTTTTTAAAGACGAGGAATTAGGTACCACAAAAGGTTCGGTAAGGGCAGCTGGAAGGTTCCGGCGGCGTACTGTACTCAGACTGTTCAGGTAAATGAGCGTAAGGTTTGGCAAGAACATGAAGGAGTTGTTTTACCATACTGTAGTCTTCCTCTTCAGCCCTTTGCAATGCAGCCTCTACCTGGTGGTTACGTGGGATTACCGCAGGATTGCTGTTTCGCATCAACAGGTGTGAGGAATCCTTGGCTTCCTGTTGTCTTTCGATTCTCGCCTGCCACTGTTTTTCCCAGTGAAGGAATTCCGCACTGTTAAAGAAAGGAGAATCCCCCGGTTTATTAAAGGTTAGGGCAAGAAAGGTGTTCGTATAATCCGCTTGATGTCTTGCCATCAAATCAAGAAGGCTTTTAATAAGCGGTTCATCTTCCGGCTCTTCATTAAATAATCCAAGCTTAGCTCTCATCCCTGTGAGCCAATGGCTATGAAACAACGCAAAGAATTTTGAAACTTCATCTTCTGCTAACTGAATAGCTTCTTCCTCGTCGGCACTAAGCAAGGGCAAAAGGGTTTCGGCAAATCTTGCAAGATTCCATCCTGCCATGTACGGTTGATTACGATAGGCATAACGGCCCTGACGATCAATAGAACTAAATACGGTTGCCGGATCATAAGCATCCATAAAGGCGCAAGGACCATAATCAATGGTTTCACCACTAACGGTCATGTTATCGGTATTCATTACTCCGTGAATAAAGCCAACAAGCTGCCATTTGGCGATGAGTATGGCTTGACGCTTAATGACCTCTTGAAGTAGGGAGCGGTAGGGATTTTCATCTTTGCTGTATCCAAAATGACGTTTCAGCGTATAGTCAGCCAAGGTTCTGAGCTCTTCAGCGGTACCCCAGCGTGAGACATATTGAAAAGTACCGACACGGATATGGCTGGCGGCGATACGTGTAAGTATAGCACCTGGCAGCAGGGTTTCACGAATGACTGGCTCACCGGTTGTAACTACGGCTAAGGAGCGGGTCGTAGGGATACCCAGTGCAAACATTGCTTCACTGATGATGTATTCCCGCAGCATAGGTCCAAGTGCTGCCCGACCATCCCCTCCGCGGGAGTAAGGTGTTTTGCCTGAACCCTTGAGTTGAATATCGACTCGTTCCCCTTGGGGGGTAATCTGTTCTCCCAGCAGTAGGGCCCTGCCATCGCCTAACATAGTAAAATGACCGAATTGATGTCCTGCATAGGTTTGGGCAAGCGGTTCAGCGCCTGGAGGAAGCCTGTTGCCGGCCAATACCATTATATTTTCTGCACTTTTTAGTAATGGAACATTAAGCCCCAACCCTTCGGCCAAGGCATCATTGAGTATGACTAAGGTTGGCGAAGGTACAGGGGTCGGGTTGAGCTTCATATAAAAGGAATCAGGAAGTGAAGCATAAGAATTGGCGAAATTCCATCCGGTTTTTAGTTCTGTTTGTCCATTTATCATAGTGTACTCCTTTTTTGCTATTTCAGGGGGTATAACTTGCACGGTGCATAAGAGGACCCCTGTAATTTTGCGACATATTGATCAGGGTGAGCATAGTATATCTATTGTTTGTTTTTAAGGCAAACAAATTCCTGGCTAATTCTGAGGTTTTTACCGTGTTTTTCAGGTTTTACATGCAGAATAAGTCCCCTTCATTTTTGCACAGCCGGGGGACCATAAGGGATTAAGTGGCCAATGCGATGCTTGTCATCCTTGAGCTTATTAATTTATAATTAGGTTTGGAAATAATAGGCCGATTTGTAATAAAGCAATGGTGGCCTTACGGGAAAGGTGAGCCGAAATGAATGAGATTAAAGCGGTTTTAGATAAAGCGGTTGCTGCTTTATCGGCTGTACCAGGTATTCAAGCCGTTGTACTTGGCGGCTCGCGCGCAAGAGGCACGCATTCCCCGGATTCGGATATTGACATTGGCATTTATTACGATAACATCGTTCTTGACCTTAAGGCTTTGAACAAAGCAGCGCAAAGGACAGATGATGAACATCGGGAAAATCTGATTGCACCCCCCGGCGAGTGGGGAAAATGGGTTAACGGCGGCGGGTGGCTTATCATCAACGGATATCATGTTGATTTCATTTTAAGGGACGTCGAGAGGGTAAGAACAACAATTCATGAATGCCAAGAGGGTATCGTTTCCGCGCACTATCAAACGGGGCACCCTCACGCATACATGAACGCTATGTATATGGGGGAGCTGGCAATCAGCAAATTATTATGGGATGCAGCAGGGGAAGTATCAAAGCTGAAAGCTATTGCCGAAGTATATCCTCCTAAAATGAAGATGGCAATCATTCAGTTTTTCACATTTGAAGCTGATTTTTCATGTATGTTTGCCACAAGTAACGCATCAAAAGACGACAGATATTATGTTATGGCTCATCTTGTACGCTCTGTTTCCGGCCTTAACCAAGTTCTTTTTGCGCTTAATGGGAAATACTGTCTGAACGAAAAGAAAGCCGTTAAGATGATTGAATCATTTCCGATAAAACCCGCTGATTACAAAAATAAGGTAGACAGCATTTTTACCGGAGGGAATCTGCCTGTAGCCTGTGATGGTTTAAGGCAATTAATTAACGAAGTAAAAAGCTTAATGCCAAGATTTTAATAGTTTATTCAGCACATCGGGCCAAGTTGGCCTGGACTGTCACGGGATAGAAATCGAAAATGGAGGATAAGGCATTAAACCCTTACCCTCCGTTTCTTCATACTCGTAAACCCGCATAAATACAGGCTTTCTCAAAGGCTATTATAACAGATTAGCAACACTAACTGAAACAGATTAGCAACACTAACTGACGATAAAACCATATGCATGGTTTTGGCTTGACTCAGAAAAGGTGTATAATGTAGTGTCAGGTTTTGATCTGATGCCTTAGTTCTGATATAAAGTATTTAGTGAGGTTAAAATGGAAGGAAAATCGTCAAAAACCGGAGTGTTGTCTGCCTTGGCTGCTTACACAGCCTGGGGACTGCTGCCTATCTATTGGAAGACGTTGCAAAGTGTGCCGGCACAGGAAATCTTAGCTCATCGGATTACCTGGTCTTTTGTTTTCGTCGCTTTGTTGGTTCTGTATAAAAAGCAGTGGGGTAAGATCAGAAGTGTGCTCCGGGATCGCTCAAAAGTGTTGGGACTGCTGTTAAGCGCCTTGCTGGTCACATCCAACTGGTATATCTATATTTGGGCCGTAAACAGCAATAGAGTTGTGGAAGCAAGCCTTGGTTATTATTTTAATCCCCTGATCGTTGTTTTGATGGGGATTATGGTATTGGGGGAACGGATCGATCGCTGGCAAATTGCGTCCATCGTTTTGGCATGCGTCGGAGTACTTATCCTTGCTTTGGAGTATGGAAAAATTCCCTGGATTTCCCTGGGTCTGGCGACAACCTTCGCTTTATATGGTTTGGCGAAACGGCTGGTGGCTGTGGACTCCTTGCTGGGTTTGACTTTAGAAACCGCCGTAGTTACACCTATTGCCATAATTTATCTTTGGACCGCAGGGGCAAACAGTGGAGGAACAATCAGTCATTTTGGTGTTCCAACCCTGCTGTTGCTCATGGGAGCGGGAATCGTGACGGCCATTCCCTTGTTATGGTTCGCCCATGCCGCCAAGAATGTGCCCTTTACAACGATAGGCTTTATTCAATATCTATCCCCTACGTTAAGCCTGGTGCTTGGCGTGTTCGTCTATCATGAGGAATTTACGTCGACTCATGCCTTGAGTTTCGGCTTTATTTGGTTGGCTTTAGCTGTCTATTCGGTTTCCAGGATAGTTGTTTTCCGCAAGGCCAATCTGGGTGTAGCTCATTCTTTACAGGGGAAATAAGATCGATTCAAGGTGTTGGCATGACAGGTATTTTTCCTAGCGAATTCTTCTTAATCCCGATAGGATGTACTTAGCTCCTGGAGGAGAGCATAAATTCTTTCCGCCAGCTCAATGTCCAAGGTACCGGTACCGCAGCTTGGGGTAAGCATGCTTTGTGACCGCAGCCGGTCTTCGCTGACTCCTCTTTTGGTTAGCTCTTTAATGTTCGTTTCCAGACGCTCGCGGAGGCTCGCCGCCGATTCTCCCCAGGCTTTGACTGAAGTGGGAACGATGCCCCAGGAGAGAACTCCGCCTTTCTGGAGAAATCTTTCCAGAGGCTCGGCAAGGACAGCCATGCTTGTCATATACTCATAGGCGTCAAAGTTGACGACCCTAATCTTGGAGTCGAAGAGGAGGGTCCAATCCATTCCGGCACAAACGTGAGCCCCGGGTATTCCGCCTTCGGCGAGAATTCCTTCGGCCACTTCATTAATATTCTCGATCAAGATAGTTCGATCTAAAGTCAGGTGGGTCGAGGCGCCATAAGCATACAGGCCGGGGTCATCGATGGACATCAGGACGGGCAGCCCGTACTGAGCCAGCCGTTTCGTCTGCCAGCGGGCGTGACAGCGCAGGGATTTAACCAGGATATCCCGTTGGAAGTCGTCATAGTAGGCTGCTTTGCGGTTGGGGTCTGTAATTTGCATGCCCAGGGTTACCGGGCCGCTTAACTGTCCCTTCAAGAGCAGGGCTTCCTGGGTACCTTGCTGGTCAAGTACGTCGCAAAACTCATTGAATCCCAATCCCCCCTCCGGAGTGAAGCCGAATTCGGCCAAGGCATTGGGATCCCCTGCTTCAGCATGAAGATAATACTCGTAAAAATGAGCCATCCGCTCCGTCCAATCCGGGGCATCCACTTGGAAACGGGGCTGCTCAAATCCGCCAATACAGCCTGTTTCAATCAGCACTTTTAGATACTGCCCCACAAAGGAGCTTTCTGCTCCCAGTTGAGGGAGCTGGGGCCAATGAGGTGCCTGGGGGAGGGCTTTCCATATCTGGCTTAAAGCTGTTTCAGCTTGAGCATAGGGGAGACTGCCTACGCCTGTGGCGAGGAAGCGGGGCTGCCAAGAGGATGAATCGAACATAGCATGAACCTACTTTCTTCGGAGAGTATTAATGGATGATAACTTTATAATCATATATTTTGGAATTGATATACATAGATTATATCTTTAATGGAAGTCATTAGCAAAGAGATTAGCAGTTACAGACCCGATGTGGAGCCCCAAATGCTGAAAACTGCCTAGTCGAAGTAGGGTGTTGAAAGTTTATGGAGGATAAGAACTGCTTAAAAGAGAAATTAAAGGATCTGCCGGAGCAGCCGGGAGTTTATTTAATGCAGGATTCCTTGGGGAATATTATCTATGTGGGCAAAGCCAAGAACCTCAAGAACCGGGTCTCCCAATATTTTTATAAGCAAAAGGACCGGGACCCTAAAGTGGAGGAAATGATCCTGCGTATTGCGGATTGGGAGTACCGAATAGTGGATACAGAGCTGGATGCCCTCCTGGAAGAGTGCCGCCTGATTAAGGAAATCAAGCCTCATTACAACAGGCAGATGAAAAATCATCAGAAGTATGTCTACATCAAGATACCTGATGAAAGCTTTCCCAGGCTAGACATTGTTCAGGAGAGGGAAGCGGGCGGAGGGATATATTACGGCCCTTTCAGCAGCCGCCATCGGGTGGAAACCGCTGTGGAAGGTCTCAGTGATATCTTCTTAATCCGTAAATGTTCCGCCCCCGGCCGGAGCAAGGGAGGGAATGGCTGCTTGTACCGGCAGCTGGGCACCTGTGTCGGGGTGTGTACCGGGAAGGTCAGTTCTGAGGAATACAGGGAGAGGCTGCATGGAGTTTGCCAAGCGATTGAAGCCGGGGACAAGGGAGCCATGAAGGAGCTTAGCAGCCGATTGGCAAGAGCGGTCGAGGTGCTCAATTTTGAAATGGCTGCCCGTTATCGGGAGTATCTGCTGGGGTTACGCTATATACAAGGAAGACAAAAATTCCTCAAGAGCACATATCGCAATAAAAGCCTGCTGGCCCTTGAACAGTTGGACACTGAAAAAAAGACTGTCAAGGTCTTCCTGATCAAAGGAAATAGAGTAGTGACGAGCAGAGTGCTCACTTGGCTTGATGAGGATTTAAAGCAATTTCTCAGGGAAATCACTCAAGCCCTGGCGGACCAGCCAGGCTGTTCCCGACAGCTGACACAGCAGGAAGTGGACGAGGCTCAAATCCTTGATTCCTATCTCCGCAAAGACCGGGTTATCTCTATTCCCATTACCCAAAAAGCGCTGAAGCAAGGGGCGTTCGTTGAGGATATGCTCAAGCGGATTAATCTCAAGAGAATTAATGAAGAAGAGAAGAAAAAGGGGGATAATTATGGCCAGGAAATCCTTTAACGAAAAGCTCAAACAAAATAAGGATCTACCCAAAGTGGTTCAGGTGACGGACCCTAAATCGGTTATGCGCTATGGCGGTGATAAAATGCTGGTGGCACCGCCCCTGGCTTATGACGAGCAGATGAGGAGAGTTCCTGAGGGTAAAGTGATTACAGCAGACTATCTGAGAAGTTATCTGGCCCAAAAGCATGAAGCAGATTTTACTTGTCCTCTCACAGCCGGAATATTCATCAACATTGCGGCCCATGCTTCGGCAGAACGGGGAGAGGATCCAACACCTTATTGGCGGACCTTAAAGAAGGATGGCCGGCTGAACGAAAAATATCCGGAGGGAATTCAAGGGCATAAAACCTTTCTGGAGAGGGAAGGGCATACGGTGATCCAAAAAGGCAACACTTATTATGTTAAGGATTATCAGGATAAAGAATTTGACCTCAATTCATGAAGATTAATCTCGCTGCTCCCGATTTTTAATTTGAGAGAGATGAAGCGGTACACTAAGGAGAGTTCTCATGAGTAAATTCTATGAATTTGATGCGGAGATCAAGAAGGTGCCGGATATGGATGGGGCTTATATTGAAATACCTTTTGATGTAAAGGCTGAATTTGGCAAAGGCCGGGTTCCGGTAACCGCGACTTTTGACGGTGAGGTCTATGCAGGCAGCTTGGTCAGAATGGGAACTCCCTGCCACATCCTGGGGATTCGCAAAGATATACGCACTAAAATCGGCAAACAGCCGGGGGATACCATCAGGGTCACTCTGCAGGAACGGGAGCCTAAAGGCAAGACCAAGGGATTAGGTTCTGTTTAGGGTACTGACCTCAATATAACTAATAATAGTTTTGTGTGGATAATCCTTTGAAACTCCAGTCGCCGGGTCATAAAAAACGCCGTCAAAGTAAACCAGCAGATGGCTTTTTTCGCAACCCCTTGAGTTTATGATGCAGCACTTGGGGAACATCACCTTTTCCCCATGAGTATAAACAGGCTTTTTGTATGAAAAGCCGAAATAGTCAAGGGTTTCAAGCACTTTACTAATGCTTGCCTGCCATTTTGTACTTTTCATTATTTTTATAACTTCGTCAACAGAAATTCCGGCCAGCATGGCAAGGCATGTTTGCCCGCAATAGCCATTATGGGGTTGCTTCAAATAGGAGATACTTTCAATCTGCCGTATGGGATTGTCTTTATCATACGGACTGTCATTGGTTATTCTGGTCAATTGTTCCAATAGAGTAAATCTAACATCGTATTCGCCGCTTGACCCCAGTTTGCTAAAGATATCCTTGTTAAGTGGAAGCAGATAGTCTCCATTGCCTTTGGGGATAAGTTTGCATTCAAAAGCTATATCATCAATAGTGGCTTTAACGGGTATATTCCCTTTCTTACCACAAGTGTCCCAAACATTGAAGGGTATTTTTATGAAAACTCGATTGCCTTCTTTGTAGCAGCCTGACCTGAATAAATAATGCATAACATCATTCCTTTTCATTATTTCTTAACCAGAGCAATCCATACTTCCTGACGGTTTTCCTGCATGTAGCATTCAATAACCGGCAGGTCTGCCAGTGCATATCCTGAGTTGGGAAGCCATTCGGTGTAAAATTGCTTGTAGACTTTCTGTGTTGCATCAGGGAGCTCTCCGTTCGCTTCAAAAATTGCCCAGGCCGCAGCAGGGAAAGCAAATTCCTCCATCCCTTCAAGTACAGGAATAGGTTGACATTCAGACACATCAACATGGTTGGTTACGGCTATTATATAATTCATTCCTTCGGAATCTCCCCATTGGCCGCCGGCTGCAATTCCTAAAAATCCTGCAGGCCTGTAATCAGGAAAATTCTCCATAAACCTTCCCATTGTTCCGTCTTGCCAGGCCTTTTCCCATAGGCCTGGAATAACTTCAAATGCTGCCGCTGTTTTAACTTTGTGTGAGATACCCATAACTTTAAAGGCAGGCCAGTGTTCAATTTGATAATTCATATGATATGCTCCTTTAATTGTAATTTGAAAGGAGAGCTTGGGGCAGGATTTTAGCTGAACTGTTTCATTTCTGACGCTGGAAGGTAAAACCCCATGAAAGCTTTTAAAGGCACGTGAAAAGGAATCCGGGGATTCATAGCCATACTTTAGGGCAATATCAATGATTCTGTCCGTACTGTTTAACAAATCGAAGGCCGCCATGGTTAAGCGTCTGCTTCTTATATACTCGGACAAGGGCTTATCGGCAATATAGGAAAACATTCTTTGAAAATTATAAACAGAGCAGCCGGCGATTTTTGAAATAGTTTCATAGGAGATCTCCGTTGTAAGATTTTCCTCTATGTAATGTATTGCTTCATTCAGCTGTTTAACCCAATCCATTTTCTCACTCCCTGTTCAATTCTATCTTTTGGGAAATCGATTCGCCCGATAGTTTGTGCCGCATTGTGTAGTTTGTTTTTGAGCCTAATAATTCCAGTGATTCTGCAATTCACATCATGTTATAATCAAAAAGTGTCAGTTTCTGTCGATATGATTGAATTGTAGGGGGTCTATTATGCAGTGGAAACGGATTTCTTTTTTGTCTTTAACAGTAATTCTCCTTTTGAATCTTTTTCCCTTCACAGTTTTTGGTGCCGAAGCAACTGCAGAATCTTCTGCAACCGGAGCCGCTACGATAAGATTATATGGTAAAGACCGCACAGCCACTTCTATCGCCGCATCCCAGCAAGGGTGGACGACCTCGGAAACCGTCATTCTCAATGAATTGAATAATTATGCCGATGCTATCGCCGCTACTCCCCTGGCGGTTGGGCTGGATGCGCCGGTTCTTCTGACCTATGGCGCTCATCTTGATCCCCGGGTCAAAGAGGAATTAAAGCGCTTGGAGGCCAAAAAGGTGATTCTGCTGGGCGGCAATGGGCGGCTATCCACTTATCTGGAAAAAGAACTCACTGAACTCAATTATCAGTGGGAAAGAATTGGCGGACAGGATCGCTATGAGACATCAACCCTCATCGCGGCAAAGGTTCCCAGTGATACCATGATTCTGGTCAACGGAGACGACTTCCCGGACGCTCTTTCCGCGGCGTCCTATGCCGGAAGCCAACAGATCCCTATTCTTTTGATGTCAAACCCTGAGTTTCCCCAAAGCGTATCCGACTATTATCAGCAGCATAGACCCTCCCAGGTCATTGTGGTGGGGGGAGATGGCGTGGTTCCTGATCAACTGCTTGAGGAACAGAATATCCCTGTAAGTCAGCGTTTGGGAGGGCAGGACCGCTACGAATCAGCGGCTAAGCTCTATGAGTATGCTCAAACTCAAAACGTCTATGATGCAAAGCAGCTTTATCTGGCTTCAGGTCAGCACTATCCCGACGCCATGGTAGGAACCGTTCTTGCTGCCAAGAATAACTCGGCCCTGCTGATTACGAAAAGTTATACTTTGCCTGAGTCCATCGCTCCGATTTTTAGCCCGGATAAGCTTGCCGCTATGGAGGTCTTTATTCTGGGTGGCACAGGTGTGGTTTCGGGGAAAATTCAGGCTGAACTGGAAGGCAAAGATTTTATTAAGAACCTGCTGATTGGCAAAACTGTGGTTGTGGATCCCGGTCATGGGTCTCCGGACCCGGGAGCCATCGGACCCGGCGGCTCCAAAGAGAAGGATAATAATTTGGCTATTGCCCGGTATCTGGCCGTGGAGCTGGAAGCGGCCGGAGCCAAGGTGGTCTTGACCCGCAACGATGACAACTCTCCGGCTTATGCTCCGGGAACACCCTACACGCAAAGAGGGGACCTGCAAAAACGTGTGGATATCGCCAATGAAAACAATGCGGATCTCTTCATCAGTATTCATAATGACTCCTGGCAAACGGCTCAGGGCACGACGACCTTCTACTCCTCGGAAAACCCCAGTGGTTCTCCCAGCTACAAACTGGCCCAATATATTCAAAGCGGGTTAACCCAGGAGATTGGCACCAAAAATCTTGGTGTTAAGGATTCGCGGCTTTATGTGCTGAGGAACAATACCATGCCGGCAGTTCTGGTGGAAGTAGCTTTTATCTCTCACCCAACCGAGGAGAAACAGCTCAGTGACAACGCTTTTAGAGAGAAAGCCGCACAGGGAATAAGTCAAGGAGTTCAAGCCTATATCCGTTACCTTGAAAGAGTTTAAATAAACCCGGCAAAGAAGAGGGAGCCGCAAACGTTTAGGCATAAACGTTTTGCGGCTCCTTCCTTAGGTATAGATTGGAATATATATGATTTTTTAGGGATGTGTTGTTGCTGTTTTTGTATCTTCGTCAGGTTGAATTGTAATAAGCTTACCGTCACGTCGAACAACGATGGATGTGATCTCTTTTTCATTAACGGATATATCCTGATACTGGGTAATTTCCTGCTCCTGGAAATCATCAAACATAGCGTTCGTATTGACTCCAGTTCTCTTTGTTCCGATCATGCTGTAAACCTTGCCTGTGGAACCGGTGATCGAAACAATCCCATCTCTTCCTTGCACCAATTCATTTTCATTGTTATGACTTCTGGCCATGATGTGAATGTCGACAGCTTTCATACCTTCCCCGCGAAAACCTTCATGAAAAGTAATGGCGTGGATGACTATGCCGGTAGGGCGATCTTTCCTGACACGATACAATCCGTCATTCGGTTCAGGAACTCGATGCCCTTTACCTTGTGGTGTTGCCGGAACTGCGGTAAGAATAGGATGCTCCATTTCTTGTGTCAATCGTTCACCGTTCTCAACAATTTGTGTGATTATGCCTTTGCCGCTTTCCCGGCCATAGAGGAAAGAGCCGACATAGTGATCTCCATTCCAATAATAAACTGTTCCTTGGCCATGTGCTAAACCGTCTTTAATCTCTCCTTCATACTCACCATTGGCTAAGGTTAATTTTCCATATGTATTTTCAGGCTGTAGGTCAGTAGAATTCACTTCCGCTTGTTCAGGTGCTTTAACGGGTTTGCTAAAATATGAAGAGTTAGCTAAAGCAACTCCGCCACTCACTACCAAAGCTCCACTTATAATCCCTGCGACAATTTTCTTTTTCATAACCAATTTATTTCCCTTCTCTAATGGACTGGATTCGTTAATCATCAATAACCATACCTCAATTCAAGTATGCATTACCCTTTGACACTATTCAATCTAATCCCGGATAATATTCCGTGGTAAATTATAGCAGGTCAAATAGTTGCATGTTAATCAAACTTCTAGTTATTGACAAAGGAGGTTTATCGGGATAAACTTATTGTGGGTTTATTTGAATAAACCTTTGGTTTTAGCAATATGAAGCGCACAACGTGCGTAGGATTAGGGAGGATAAGTTGTGGAAGAATTTAAACTGTTTGACGCGGAGTATAAATTCCTCGATATTATTTGGCGGCTTGAGCCTGTCAATTCAACGGAATTGACTAAGGTCTGCCGGGAAAAGCTGGGCTGGAAAAAGCCGACCACCTATACCATGCTGCGCAAGCTTGCTGAGCGGGGATTATTGAAAAACGAAAACGCCACAGTGACCACCCTCGTCAAGCGGGAGCAGGTGCAAAAGTATGAAAGCGAGGTGCTCCTGGAAAAGTCCTTTGATAATTCTCTGCCTGCTTTTTTAGCCGCCTTCCTCAAAGATAAGCGGCTCACCCGGCAGGAGGCCGAAGAGATCAAAAAGATGATCGAGGAGGCGGCGCAATGAGTGAATTACTGAGTGGTTTGCTGAGTGGCTTACAGTTGGGCAGCCTACAGCTGAGCGGCTTACATAGTGCTTGGACAGCGGTCTTGAATATGAGCCTTACGGCCACCTATGTGGCGGCAGTGGTCATCCTTGTCCGTTTTTTCTTAAAAAAGGCCCCGAAAATTTTCTCCTATGTCTTATGGTCGGTGGTTCTGTTCCGGCTGCTTTGCCCTTTTTCATTGCCTTCGGATTTCAGTCTTCTGGGAGTAGTCACGGCGAATCTGCGGACTCAGGCCGGTGTCCTGGAATATGTTCCTGAGAGTAGAAGCATGATGCCCCAGCCCACCATTCCTTCCGGTGATGCCGGATTTGAGCAGGGGGGTGAGCAGCAGGCTGCTGCCGCTTTGCCCCCATCCTCAGCGATGACCAGAGGGGAGACTCTGGCGGTGGGAATGGAGATTTTAAGCGTGATCTGGCTGGCCGGTATGGTGATCCTGATCTCTTACAGTGTCCTTGCCTATCTGAAAACGAAACGACTGTTGCAAGCGGCTACCCTGATTAAAGATAATATTTATGAATCTGATCGGCTGAGTACCGCTTTTGTCTTTGGGTTTATTCGTCCGAAGATTTATGTGCCTCTGGGTGTAAGGGGGGCTGACCTGGATTATATCCTGGACCATGAACAAACCCACATCAGAAGAAGGGATTATCTCCTGAAACCACTGGCTTTTTCAGCCATTATTCTCCATTGGTTTAATCCTGTGATGTGGCTGTCTTTTGTCCTGATGAGCCGGGATATGGAGATGTCCTGTGATGAAAGTGTGCTGAAAAGGGTAGGAGGAGAAGGGAAAAGTGAGTATGCCAAGTCATTATTGGCTCTCTCCGTCAAAAGAAGCGGATTGTTCACCTTAAGTCCTTTGGCTTTTGGGGAAAGCGATGTCAAATCAAGAGTTAGAAATATCCTTAATTACAAGAAGCCCGGTTTTTGGGTTGTGATTCTTTTAGCTGTTGCCGTGGGTGGTATGGCGTTCACTCTGCTGGTCAACCCTGCCGATAAGGAACCGGATCTATCTTTCCTCAATCCGGATAATCTGGCCTCTCTCCTTGTACAGAGAGATGGTGCGCAGATTAATGAAGCGGGATATCCTTATCCCATCATCGTATCTGGTGTAGAGTTGGGAAAATGGCTGGATAGGGCGGCGAATGATTGGAAGGAAAAAAAGTTCTCTTCCTCTTATGAGCTTACACCTTCAATTACGATTCAGGTTAATGGGGATAACGAGATTCACTTTTTTGAAGCGGAACCGACTCTGGCGATGATTCAATCCGGTGAACAATACCGCTACTATGCCATTCCCGAAGAGGATTTCCGGGTTATCCAGAAATTAACCCCGCTTGCCTATCCTAAGATCCAAAGCGTGACCATGTCCGAGTGGAAAAAGGGAGAAGAGGTCACCTCTGTGACCAGCACAGACAGCACTATTTTGGAGATGGCGGTACACCTGGCCCAGGAAGAAGAGAATCCTTCCTTCCTCTGGAGGTATACCAGTGTGAACGATGTGCCGGCTACAGCTAATTTTATGCGCATTGTTCTGGAAGGTCCGAGTGTTGCCTATACCTATTTTCTCTACACTGAGGATGGGAAGAACTACACTATCGAAAAACCCTATGAACGCATCAATAAAATCAATCCGGATACAGGTCAGGCCATCATTGACCTGTTTAGGAAGGCGCAAGTCAAACTGCCGTAAAGAGTCAGAAAATGCGCCTGCTAAGGTACCGAGCGGAGTTTCACTAGCTCATGATAATGCCCCTGTTTTTGAACAAGCAGAATTTGCATCTCAAATAACATTATTATGTTATAAATAGGAATTCAATCAAGCTTCCAAAGGAAGTTTCAGAGAAGCTGAAATTGAAAGAAGGAATGGAACTTAGGGTTATTTCAGACGAAGTCGATGGTGTACTAATATTGAAGGTTGTGGAAGGAAAAAACAAAGATTTTTCAGGTATTAAAGGGGTCGGAAAAGAGTTATGGAAAGATGTTGATGCTCAGGAATACGTAACCCAGGATAGAGACAAAGGGAGCGAATGGTCTGGTTTGGCAGTAGAGCCCCTTTACACGGGTGTTTAGTCAGCCTCCTTGAAAGACTTATTTGTGATATTTCCCGGTACATTCCTTAATTTGTAGTTCAATCACTGCCGTACCTTTCACCATATTCTCCGGAAGCTCTTTACCAGCAAACTGGGGTGTGTATTTTTCAACCAATCTGTTCAAAACCTCACGTTTAGAGGAGATATCTTCCAGAATATGCGCTGTTCCTATCACCACCACGCTGTTGTAAATGGCCTCTGTATCGCAGGCCGCCCCTTCACCCGGCTGCAATCCCAACAGCTCATCCACTTCAAAGCAAACCTTTGGATTAGCCTTCACATTGTCGATCTTTAATCCCTTAGGCAGTCCGTGCATATAAATAGTTTCGTTATAGTAGACAAAATGCATGGCAGTGACATAAGGATATCCGTCCCCGCGAACTGTTCCGAAGCGTCCAATAGCCGCTCTTTCCAGGAGTGCGTCAATCTCCTCTTTGGTTAATTGAAAGTGTTTCATCCTGTTTTGCATAGATCATTCCTCCTAATGTGTAATGTGCGCAGGTTGTGCGCTTCATACCCAGGGATGGCCCGGGCTTTGCCAATTGCCAGCTGGGTGTTTTTATTATATGCTAAGAGTGTACCCGTTAAAAGGTACACTCTTAGCATATAATTATGGGTACACTGAGTGAGAGGTGTATGAATAAATGATTTATATTAGTAAAGAAATCAACACACCTTTATATGATCAGATTTACAGGCAAATACAAGGGGATATTATTTCCGGAAATCTTTCGCCGGGAACGCTGCTGCCCGGAATCCGGACTTTAGCCAAGACATTAGGCGTTGCGCGCAATACTGTGGACAAAGCCTATACACAACTGGCGGTGGAGGGGTATATTATTCCTCGCAAAGGTGCAGGCTTTGCCGTAGAGAGCATTAGGGATTCTAAAAAGAGCGCTGAATTGCAACCGTTATCTTCTGGGGTGTCTGCTCATCCGGGCCACGAGAAAGCAGAGAAAAAGCTTCCCTATGATTTTCAATACGGAAGCTTTCCTGAGGAGTACTTTCCCAAGACTGCCTGGAAAAAGCATATGCTGGAGGTGCTGGCGTTGCCCCATTTGTCGGCTCAGATGACTCAGTATCAGGATAAACAGGGGAACCTCTCCCTGCGCTGTGAACTCCAAAACTATTTGTACCAGACCCGGGGGGTGGTGTGTACAGAAGATCAGATCCTCATCGGCTGTGGCCTGCATTATTCCCTGGATACCTTATGCAAGCTGTTTGCAGGTCATAAGAGGATTGCTATGGAGGAGCCGGGATATAATGGAGCCAAAGAGGTCTTTCAAAACAACGGGTTTACGATACGCCATATTCCCTCGACACCATACGGACTTGATCTTTCACAGCTAAAAACATTGGCTGTCCCTATTGTTTATGTAACACCCTCCCATCAGTTTCCTTATGGAACCGTCCTTCCGATTTCCAAACGGCGGGAATTGCTGGAATGGGCGGCGGAAGAAAACGCTTATATCATTGAGGACGATTATGACAGTGAATACAGGTATGATGCCAATCCGATACCATCCCTGCAGTCCATCGATGGCCATGATCGGGTTATCTATATCGGCACCTTTTCCAAATCTCTTTCTCCCTCATTGCGCATTAATTACATGGTACTTCCCAAGTCATTGCTTCCAGCCTACCATCAGATGTTTTCTACTTACAGCAGCCCTGTTACCTGGCTGACCCAGGAAGTGCTGGCCAGCTTTCTGCGCTCCGGAGATTATACCCGGCATGTGCGCCGGATGTGTGCAGCCTATCGAAAACGGCATGATGTTTTTGTCCAGCAGCTTTCGCAACACTTCGGACCAAACATCGTGCTGCATGGGCAAGGGGCAAGGGGCAGGATTGCATTTTCTGGTGGAGTTTGCGGAGGAAGTGGAGGCTGAGGGTTTAATCCAGATGGCTGAAGAAGCAGGAGTCAGGGTATACCCGGTGACCCCGTTCTGGAGTGCCTCAGAAGCCTGCCCTCCCAATCTGCTTTTTGCAGGATACAGCCTGTTGAATGAGAGGCAGATACAAGAGGGGCTCCGCCTTTTGAAGGAAGTGTGGGCTCCAGTGCTGGAAATTAAATGATGCAAAATCGGAAGACATGATCCTAAAAATAAGGTACACTTAACCCCATAAGAATAAAGATATTTGCCTCATGGCTCGCTGGCTTCCATTTATGCATGGAAGCTTGCCTTTTTATAGCAGCAGCGTGAGGAAAGGAGTGGTAAACACATGATTCTTAATATCAGCGGGCGGACGGATATTGTCAACCATTATGCAGACTGGCTTTTCAGGCGGTTTGAGGAGGGTTACGTCCTCTCCCGAAATTCCCTGTTTGCCAATTCGGTGCGGCGTTATGAATTAACCCCGGATAAAGTCGATTGCCTTATCTTCGGGTCAAAAAACTATGCTCCCGTTCTCCAGCGCATCCATGAGATCACGGAGAGGTTCCACACCTATTTTTACTATACCATTACGGCTTATGGGAGGGATGTTGAACCAGGGGTGCCGGATATCGACACAAGTATCGCCACGTTGATAAAGCTTTCGGAAATTGTCGGTGCCCGGCGCGTTGCCTGGCGGTATGATCCGGTGCTGCTGACCAGCAACTACACAGGGGCCCTGCATCTCGAAACCTTTGAGTATATTGCCGATCGCTTGGCGGGGCATATTGACCGCTGCATCTTCAGTTTTGTGGAAATGTATAGGAAACATGAAGTCAACTTTCCGGAATTGATTGCTTTGCAGGATGAGGATAAGGATAACATTGCCCGAGGGCTTGGAGCGATTGCAGCAAAGTACGGTATACCTCTACAGACCTGCGGCCCGGAGGAAAACTATGCCCAGTACGGCATTGAAACCTCGGGATGTGTTACTTTGGATATATTAGGCCGGGCAAACGATATCCAGTTTCGGGAGCTTAAGCATCGAGGCTTTCGCGAAGGCTGTCACTGTATGGAAAGCCGTGACATTGGAGCCCTTAACAGCTGTCCCAATGGCTGTAAATATTGTTACGCAAACAAAAATGCCCAGCTGCCTCGCGAAAACTATCTGCTGCATGACCCGGAATCTCCTTTGCTAATCGGGCGGCTGAAACCCAGCGACAACTTGCAGCAGGGGATGCAGAAAAGCTTTCTGAAACAGGGGCATCAGGCTCAGGTAGGAAAAACAGTGTAAAGAGTACTATTTGGGTTTGGGGTAGGGAAAATCGATTATAATATTAGAAGTGGTCCATAGTTTTCCGGAGCTTGAGATCGATCTAAGAAAAGCATTTCAAGATATTTAGGATGAAAGAATTTGGGAAGATAACAAAAGACGGCGGCTGGTTTAAAATGCCAGAAGCCGTCTTTTCTGTAAACAGGTCAAGTCAATAACGTTTCAATAGTGTGAAGCCGTTCAATTTTAAGAGCTGCCATGATATCGTGCAGTCTTGACTGAGGAGATACATTGGGATTATCTGATTAGCCATCCATAATCCTGCCTGCAATCCACGATGTAGTCAACATATACAGTCTGATCCTTGATCTGATAGAGAATCAGACACCATTTCTCAACGAATATCTTGTGATATTTGTTCAGCGGTATAAATTCAGCATTGAGAAAAGGAAAGCGTTCCGGCATGGTGGAAAGGGAGCGGATAGCGTTCATCAATTCGTTTTTTGTTCTGCGGGCAGCATCAGGGCTTTTTTGTGCCAGAAACCGAACATGGCCCGCCAGCATCTGACGGGCACGTTCGGAGACAATTACCTTATATTGAGGCCCCTTATCCATGGTCCACCTCATCAATGATGCTGTCCAGATAGCTGTCAAGTTCGTCCGGCGTAACCCCAATGCGTCCGGCCAGACGGTCTTCCTCAACGGCCAGCAGTTCTTCGCGCAATTTAAGCATTTTCTCACGGCGGGTAAACGCCTCTATATCCATCACCACGAGATCACCCTCGCCGTTTTTGGTAAGGTATACAGGCTCACCAGATTCTTTACACAAAGCTGCAATCTCATTATAATTCTGCCTGATGCTTGCGGACGGTTTAATCTGCATGGTGTCAACTCCTTATAGCAATATTCTAACTAAATTATACTTCTTTTGTGCTATGGAATCAATCGAGGATTCTATGAAAGTGGTAAAATGAAAGGTAAATTAATCCTGCCCTTGCATAACGTCCTGTCAAGCCAATAACGTTTCAATGGTGTGAAGCCGCTTGATTTTAAAAGCCGCCATGATATCCAGGCGGGCGTGGTTATCCGTCAAAGGCTTCCCTAAGATGTTTTCAATTTTATTTAAGCGGTAACGCAAGGTATTGGGGTGCATAAAGAGTGCCTTGGCCGTCTTGCCCACATCAAATTGATTCTCGGCAAAGCTTTCCAGAATCGTCACCAGGGAGCTGTCCTGGTCGTCTTGCTTATGCAGCTCCCCAAGGACATGGAGATAATACTCTTTTAAATCCTGGAGATCATGTTTATAGAGAATCCGTTCCAGGCCGAGATCCCTAAAGAAGGGGATAGGGATACCTAAAAGTTTTCCCATTTCTAAAGCGACTTTTGCCTCTTGGTAGCTGCGAAAAAGCACAGTAGCCTCAGAATAGGCCTGACCTACGCCACATGCAGCAAGACCCTTTAATTCAGTATTCTGGACCTGGGAGAGGATTTTGTCGGCGAAAACAAGGAGCTCTTCTGTCTGCACTGCAAGCTTATCGGTTTGCATAGGAACAAAGAGGATGAGTTCATTTTGGCGAAGGATAACAGCCGGGTTTTTATAGTAAATCTCGATGAAATTTTGCTCAACAATCCTCGAAAGAACATCCATGAGATGCCATTCCGTGGTATAAAAATCTGGTTCCGGCAGGAGAAAAACCATAATTGTGTGAGGACGGCGAAAATTCCAACCCCATAGTTCACCGGTGGCGATGATTTCGTCATTGCGTTTTAGATTGCCATAGATCAAATCATAGAGAAAGGCATTTTTGAACTTGCTTTGTTCTTGTTTAAGCTCGAGGCGGTTCTGGAGATGGACGGCACAGAGGGATGCTGCATAATCCAGGAGGGGTTTAAAGTGAGTTGGGTCTGGAGAGTCGTCATCAGTAAGCATAAAAATATAGCCCAGGGTGCGGCCGAAGGGCGCAACGACTCTGCCCAGGGCAAGGGATTGCATAGTGTCGGTCAAAATATGGCAGGTAAAAAGTGCGTCACTGCCGGTCCTGGGCTGGTTAGAATAAATATGAAATGACTCGAAATCATAATGAGAAGAGGAAGAAAAGAGCTTATAGGCAGATGAAGAAATTAAGACCGGGTGATCCAATATCCTGGCTAAGACAGCACTGAGTTGATCAAGTCCTTGTCCCGAAGCCAAGGCCAATTCCTGCATGTAATCAGGAACCTTGAAATCCATGCCCATGTTGCCTCATCCTTTCCAATAAGTGTTAGGAGTCTTGTCCTATACTTCCAGAGGTTTGATGATATAGAATAATTATAATACAACTCTTGCCAAAAACTTTGGAGCAGAGTCTAAAAATCACAAGGGTATTTTGTACTTGTGAACATATGGCCTAAAATAGGGCTGATATATACTGATTATAGATTCAGGAGGACATCCAGTCAAATGATGGCCCACAGCAAAGAATGCCTGGATGCTGGATGCCAGGATCTTCCTTTGACCGTAATGGTTCGGTTCAACAGATTAAAAGGAGGTAGGATCTATGTCAAGATTGCTGGATAAAATTAATGACCAAAAAATAAGCCGCAGAAATTTTCTAAAAGCGACAGCGGCCGGCACGGCCAGCCTGGCTCTGGCTGGTTGCGGAAGCGGCTTAACATCAGCAGGAGAAAAGGTGAATGCTCTGGGCGAAGAGCAAGGAGAATGGATTCCCGCCGCATGTTGGCATAACTGCGGTGGAAGATGTTTAAACAAGGCTTTAGTGGTGGATGGAGTCGTCGTTCGCCAAAAAACCGATGATACCCATGAAGATTCCCCGGATTATCCACAACAAAGGGGCTGCCTCAGAGGACGTTCTCAGCGCCAGCAGGTCTTTGGTGCGGATCGCTTGAAGTATCCTATGAAACGTAAACATTGGCAGCCAGGAGGCGGCGACAAATCTCTGCGCGGTAAGGACGAATGGGAGCGGATCAGCTGGGATGAAGCGTTAACTTATATTGCCGATGAATTGCAGCGGGTGAAGAAAGATTATGGCAACCGCTCCATTTTGCACATCGGTGGCTGGAGCAGTAGAATTACCGATATCTCCAGAACCCTGGGATTGTTCGGAGGGTATTGCGAATACTGGAATACCAATTCCTTCGGCAGTTGGGCCATGACCCCCAAAACCGTAGGCTTCCTGCAATTAGGAGTATGGGATCAAACCGTCAACGACCGTTTCGATCTGCGCAACTGTGAGACGATTATCATGCTCAGTATGAATCCGGCCTGGAGTGCTATGGGAAGCTCCAGCTGGCATTATCTGCAGGCTAAGAAAGCCGGGGCAAAATTCATCGGTATTGACCCCTTTTACAATGAGTCCTATTCTATGTTGGGGGCGGAGTGGGTACCGGTACGTCCAAGCACTGATTCCGCTTTATTACTGGCCATTGCCTATGTGCTCATCACCAAAGATCACCCGGCTATGAATCCCTTGATTGATTGGGAGTTCTTAAATAAATACTGTCTTGGTTTTGATGCTGAGCATATGCCGGAAGGGGAAGATCCCCAAGGTAATTTCAAAGACTATGTTCTGGGCACCTATGATGGCGTTCCTAAAACACCGGCCTGGGCCAGTGAGATCTGCGGGGTTGATAAGATTCAGATTGAAAAACTGGCCATGGAGTTCCGGAAGGATAAAAAAGTAGCCTTCTTATGCGGCATGGCTTCGGCCAGAACCACCAACTCGGATAATCTCCCTCAACTGATTATGACCATCGGCGCCATGACGGGCCATATGGGCAAGTCCGGCCACATGACAGGCAGCACCATGCACGCTACCTCCGGCAACGGCGGTCCGGCTTTAGTCTGTGCCGGTTCCAACGGATTGCCTGGCATTGCCAACCCTGTAGATGACAGCATCAATGCCGGTCAGGTCTGGGACGCCATCCTCAACGGTAAATACAATTTCACAGGCAGTGGGGACTTTGTTTCTCCCGATCAATTCAAACCGGGGCAAGAAAGGGATATTGATATTCATATCATTTACCATTCCGGTGGGGCAACCTTGCAAACCAGTGATGGCATGACCAAAGGGATCGAAGCTCACCGCAAGGTGGATCTCGTTGTTTCCCATTCCCAATTCGTAACCACCAATTCCAAGTATGCTGATATTGTCCTGCCGGTGACCACCGAGTGGGAGAAATTCGGCGGATTTTCCGGAGGAACCTTGGTTCATAGCGGTAACCGGGAAATGCTCATTATGTATTCCCAGATCACCGAGCCTCTCTATGAAGCCAGGAGCGATCAGTGGATCGCTATTGAGCTTGCCAAAAAGTTAGGAATTGATGAAAAAGAAGCCTTCCCCTTTGATGAAAAGCAGCAATTTTTTAATGCTTTAGCCAGCGCCACCGTAGTCAATGAAGATGGCAAAACCTATGGCCCTTTAGTAACCATCACCCAAAAAGATATTGACGAAATGGGTGTTGCCGGCAAACCCCAGACAGGCAAGATCACCTACCGCGAGCTTAAGGAAAAAGGGGTATATCAAGTCAAACGGTCCCCAGGGGATAACTATGGCTATATAGCTTATGAAGATTTTGTTAAGGATCCCGGGAAAAACCCCTTAACTTCGGAAAGCGGCAAGCTGGAGATCTATAGCCGTCAGTTAGCAAAAACCGTCAATGATATGGGCTTCAGCAGGATTCACCCCATTCCTTCCTATATTCCGCCTGTTAATGGTTATGAGGATACCTTCCAGGATTGGGAAAGCAAAGCCAAAGGCGAGTATCCTTATCAGGTGATTAACCCACATTATTTGCGCCGCTCTCACACCGTCTTTGACAATGTGAAATGGCTGCAAGAAGCTTGGTCCAATCCAGTCTTCCTGAATACCAAAGACGCACAAGCCAAGGGTATCAGCAATGGAGATACAGTTCTGATCACCAGTCCCTATGGACAGATTTTAAGGAACGCTTGTCTGACGGAAAGAGTAAGACCGGGCGTCGTCGCTCTACCCCATGGAGCTTGGGTGGATATCGATGAACAAACCGGCATCGACAGAGGTGGTGCTGACAATATCCTCAGTGGCCAGGTTCCCACCGGTCAAGGTGTTTCCGGATTCAATACGGGAGTTGCCAGGATTGAGAAATACACGCCATCTAAGTTAATTCCCGATGTGGAAAAACCAGCAAGAATTGTATTTTAGGAAAGGGGTGTAAGTAAAAGTGGGCAAATTAGGTTTTTACTTTGATATGGAAGCCTGCGTTGGCTGCCGAACCTGTCAAATCGCTTGTAAAGATAAAAATAATAACAAGATCGGCGTTTTATATCGTCGGGTAAGAAATTTTGAAACCGGTGTTTATCCAAGACCTGATGGTTTCAATTACTCTTCTGCTTGCAATCACTGTGCTGAGGCCAAATGTGTCAAGGGCTGCCCCACCGGTGCCATGCACTATGCCGAGGATGGAACGGTACAACACGATAAGAATAAGTGTATCGGCTGTAAATACTGTATCTGGAACTGCCCCTATGGTGCACCGCAGTTCCTTGAAGAAAGCGGCATAGTCGGGAAATGCGACAGCTGCAAGGAGCTGCGCCACCAGGGGGGAAATCCTGCCTGTGTGGACGCCTGCATTATGAGGTGTCTGGAGTTTGGCGATTTAGATGAGCTCAAAGCAAAACACGGCGCTGATTTGGTTCAAGAACTATCGATCCTGCCGGATGCCAAAGTAACCAACCCATCGGTTCTGATTAAGCCCAGGAGCTGCGCGATGGATGCCAATCCCAAAGAGAAAGAGGTGTAAGCAGTGGAAAATCTATCCTTAATCCTATTTTCGATCTGCCTGCAAGGGGCTATTGGTACTATGGCCTTTGTGGCTTTGGGCAAGTCCTTTAACAAGGAAGGACAGTTTAAACCCGCTATGGTCACGGCAGCCGGCCTGGCGATTGTCGGACTTCTCGCCTCACTTCTGCACTTAGGCAGACCGCTGGCTGCATTGAATTCACTGGCCCACTTTGGCACCTCTTGGCTGAGCCGGGAAATTTGGTTTACCGCTGTCTTTACCGGGCTAACGGTTTTGTGTGCTTTATTAGTCCTCATCAAGCCTGCGGCCAAAGGTGCGGTCAATGCTTTGGCTCCTCTGGCCGCAGTCATAGGCCTAATCGATGTCTACATTATGTCTTCTATCTATAATTACGCCTCAGTTCCAGCTTGGCAGCATGGTTCAATTTTTGTGGAATTCTACGCTGCCGCCATTTCCCTGGGAGCAGTCATTTTCCTTGCTTTAAGCGGGAAGGAAGCTGATAAAGTAAAGAAAGCAGCTTCCTTGGCTGTGGGAATTGCCGTCGTAGTGCAGGTCGCGGCCATGGTAGCCTACTATATCCAACTGGGAACCAGTGAGAATTTAGCTGCCGGACAGAGCTTGGCTCTCTTGAACAGCATGAGCGGAGTCATGGCCACGAAATGGCTTTTTATTCTCCTTGGAGCGGGATTGCTGATGTTCCCCATGGGTAAAGGAAGCATGAAGATATCTGTCGGTCAAGCCGCCGCCCAAATGGCGGCACCCACAGAAGGTACGGCAGGCACAACAGTTTATCTTGCAGCTGCCCTGGTGGTTATCGGTCAGATCCTGGGACGCTACATTTTCTATGCAGTGATGATTGTGAATACAGTTGGCTTAAGTTAAATGTAAACATATTATATAGAGAAAGAGCCGCTTTACCTGATGGTGGCAGCCCCTGATTTCTTCAATTATTTTAATAGAAGCATGATATATAGCCGACTTCAGGCACCACCTTTACGTTATTATTATTTAGGAAACTAAGTCCCCTCCTTCAGCTTCTAATTTGTCCTAGAACCCGCACACCGTGCGGGTTTCATGCTTTTAGCAGGTTTTTTTTCCTGCTTTTTTGGTATTTTCAAGCGAAAATCATAAAAAAAGAAGGCCGCTAGGCCCTCATGGCCTCCACCAGTTTCTTCGTTCCCACCATGTTGATGGCCCTTCGTATATTATAGGCAAGAAAACTAAGCCCCAGCTCAGCTGTGGCTTTCTCTATCCCCTTGCAGAGAAGATAATGGGCGCCATGGTACCACTTGACCGTACCAAAAGGATGCTCCGATAAACATAAACGCAGCCTTTGGGTCGGGATATCGTTCTTAATCCGAATCACTACCCTTTTCACCGTGTGCCGTTTTAGGAACGTGAACGCGTTGTAGGGGGTTTCCCCAGCCGGATAAACTTGCAATGGGTGATGGGAGGAGCCGAACATGAACACCGGGACATACTTTGTCTCCGGCCCCAGCTTGACCACTTTGTAATTCTTTCCCGAAGTGCAGCGATTGGGGCATTGATTGCAAGCCAAACGGTTCTGATAACGGGCGCTGCCATTTTTGAAGGTGCGTACCCGGCTCAAGGTATAGCCCATAGGGCAGGTCACTGTATCGTCTTCGTTGCGGATAAAACAGCTGAGCTGGTTGGGTTGCTGAACCTCAAGAGAGAGGATCGAACCCTCATAACAGGCCGGCAATACTCCCCCTCTCAGACAACGCCCTATATCCTCTTTTTGGGTTGAAGCGCGGTCTTCTTCGGTGATGGCAGCCTCCTCATAGTCGAGGACGATGAGGCGTTCTTCCTGTTCATTTTTGAAACCTACATGGGGAATAATTCCGTTCAAAAGACACTGCTTGAGCTCCTCCAGATCATCATAGCCTTTATCAGCGGCGGCATGGAGGGTGTCGACCTCCAACGTCTCTTTAGCTTGTTGAGCCACTTGGGTGAGAAAGTTGTAATCGTTGCAGGAGTTGGTCACTTCATAGTCGGCAATCAGGTGACTGCCTTGGTCCACAGCGGTTTGTACATTGTAGCAGCAGGCGAATCCGTCTTTGGTCCGCATCATTCGGGCCTCGGGATCGGTGGTGAGTTTTTGAGTCTCGCCGGTTTCCTTCAGTTCCTGTAAGTAGGCCCGATAGGTCTCTTGGCGCCGTTCCAGTTCAGCCAGTTTTTGCCGGATGTCCTGGCCAGCCTCGGCAGCGGGACCGGAATCATGGGAGCCCTGGTCGGCTTGGTTTAATTCGGCCAGATAGTTGGCGATATGTTGTTCGATTCGGGAAAGCTTCTTGGTTAGTATCTCTTCACTGTACATTTTTTTACGGCCGTTAACCGCCCGGAATTTAGACCCGTCAATGGCGGTGAGTTCACGTTGATAGAGGTTCAGCTCGATACAGACTTTAACGAAAGTCTTAAAGACGAGTTTAAGGGCTTTGGCGTTGTTTTTGCGAAAATCAGCGATGGTTCGGAAATCGGGGGTCAAGTGACGTAAAAGAAAGAACAGTTCGATATTGCGCTGGCATTCCAGCATGAGTTTACGGCTGGAACGGATGCGGTTAAAGTAGCCGTAGAGGTAGAGTTTGAGAAGGTCTTTGGGATCGTAAGCAGGGCGGCCGGTATCAGCGGGTTCAGCGTGGGTTATCCCTAATTCGGCTGGGTTAAGCTGGTCAACAAAGGCATCGATGACCCGGACGGGGTTATTTTCGCCGATGAACTCTTCAAAGGTGCTGGTATAAATCTGGAGTTGGTTACGGTCTTTGCCGCGCAGATAGCCCATAGTTAACCCTCCACATCCTGAAGATGATCCTTTATAGTCTTATTATACTTGGAATAGGGGAGAGAGTGGAGGGCTTTGTGGACTTTTCGGACAGTTTGCTTCAAGCAGGAGGGGACTTATATTTGTGGTAGAGGAGGGAGGGGAAAGGAAAAATGCCTTTTGAAGTAAAGCTGCCGGCCAAGCAACCTATTGCGATTGCTGATTTATTGGAAGGGAATTATAAGTCTTCAGAGCAGACTTTTACTGATATCCGATGTTAAGGCTGCCATCTGCGGATAAAAGTGATGGGTTTTTGAGGTTTGCATATCTTCAGCAAAATCCCCAATCCAAACCAGTAAGTGGTCCCGTAAAAAGGTTCTGATCGTCGAGCAGCTTTTTTACTTCAGCTATAGTGGCATTTTCCGGCATGTGTTCAGCATCAAAACCAAATGAATAGTGCGAACAAAAATCTTATTGAAAGGGAACATAAGTTCTGTTATTCCAAAGTATATACATTATCTTTCATTGTCAACAGCAAGCTTCTGTAATAAAATAAAAAGAGGAGAATGGGTTTGAATACAGAGATATCTTATCACAATAATGATATTCTCATGAAAGTGCTGGCTGAGCAGTTTAAAAACAAAACCTTGGACGTTTTCGGGATTAAAACTGCTAAAATCAAAGACTTGATCCCCTCCGTCCATCCTGCGGTAGAAGCCAATGAAACACGCAATGACATCATCTTTCTGCTGGAGGACGACACCTTACTCCATTTGGAATTTCAGACAACGGCCGGTGAACAGGACTTAAAACGGTTTTTGTACTATGACGCCCGTTTGGTCAGGCGCCAGGAGCGAAAAGTTCACACCATCGTCATCTACTCCGGTCGCATTGAACAAGCCAGGGAGCGGCTGGAATGCGGTTCCATCCTCTATCAGGTCGAAAATATCTACATGAAGCATTATAATGGCGATCAGGAATACAACAGACTAAAGCATAAAATAGACAACCACCAACTACTGAGCGAGACGGATACGCTGAAGCTGATCTTTCTGCCTTTAATGAAAAGCGAACAGAAGGAAGAAGAACTGGCGATCCAGGCCGCCGAGCTGGCGAAGGCTGCCCCCGATGAAAAGACGAAACTATTTGCCATCGCCGCATTGATTGTGATTACTGATAAAATCATGTCGGAAAGCAATAAAAGAAAATTGTTGGAGGTGCTGAAGATGACCCAGATTGAACAATGGATCAGGGAAGAAGGCAGACAGGAAGGCGAGCTAAAGGGGAGACAGGACGAGAAAAGAGAGACGGCCCAAACCATGCTGAACTTGGGAATGAGCCCGGAGTTGATAGCCAAGGCAACCAAGCTCCCACTAGAAGAAATCCTAGAGATGGCGAAAGCGAATACCGCGAACTAATAACAAGCCGCCGAACCCTTCGCATCATATTGGGTAATGGCATAAAGCAGGAACGCAAAGGCTTATCAGACTTCTCTCAGAGGATATAGCTAAGTGGTAATCAGCAATATTCAAAAGGGACGCATCACATATAGTGAAAGCGTCCCTTTTAAATTATGTCATTTTGTACGCAGTGAAGAATCTTTTTAAAGCGGTAAGATCTTTAGTTTTGCTCAGGAAGACACTCATCCTAAATTAAATCCATAAGCTCATCGAGAGCTAAATCATCCGCTTCTAAGAACTGTTTCGTTAAGGCAGCCATTTGCGGATAAAAATGGTGAGTTTTTGATTTTTGCATATCCTCAGCAAAATCCCCGATCCAAACCAGTAGGTGATCCTGTAAAAAGGCTTTCTGATCGTCGAGCAGCTTTTTGACCTCATCTATCTTTTGCTGGTCGAACCTTTCCAGGGTCAATTTCGCTAAATGGGCCATAAAGTCCAGCTCGAAGGCCAGATGATCATCGGCTTCGTGAGGATAATTGGCCGGTAAAAACTGATAGTTCAGATAGGTGCGCCGTACCTTTAGAGTGCTTTCCTGGAAAAGTGCCCGCTCCTTGGTCACATAGACAGATTCCCAGGGGGGAGCAGGCAGCTTATGGGGACCGATCATTAAGCTGGTATATTCACTGGTCAGCTTATCCAGGGTGGGGTCGGGATCAGCGGACAGCGCCAGCCTTAATTTTGTGAGTAAAGCCAGGTAAGTATTAAGGTCGCAATTTTCCTCATCGAGCATCAATTCCAAGGCTTCTTGGGTGTGTTGGTTGGTGGCGATGTCAAGCAGTTCCCGGTTCGGCTCGATTCCGAAAATATGCTGAAGCAGCTGGTAAATATAGTGTCGGTTGGCTAAAATTATAGCAATTCCATCATCTTGTGTTGCCATAGCAAGCACCGCCTTTACGGATTTTTGGGTTAAGATTTTTTCCATGGGCTAGAAGTACTTTTCACTATAATGGGGAGACAAAGCGCATTTTTTAGGCTTAATTAATACGGATGGATTTGTCAACGTTGAGGAAGGTAGAATAGGCAAATCCTGAATGACATCTGCACCATGTTTTGCCGCAAGCTCATCTAAATCGCCAAATTCCAGGCAGCGCATAAGACAGGCATCCACACAAACCGGATTTTTGCCCTTGTCACGCAACCCCTTGCAACTGTCGCATTTGCCGATGGTGCCGGTTTCTTCAATAAATTGAGGAACACCATAGGGACAGTTCCAGGTACAGTATCGACAGCCGATGCATTTATTTTTTTCATGTTGAACTGTGTCATCATCGGCGTAGTACAATGCATCGGCAGGACATCCCTTAACACATTTGGCATTGGAACAGTGGTTGCAAGCACTGGAATAATGATACAGCCTGGCGTCGGGATACAACCCTGTTTCATAACTTTTGACTCTGCGGAATAAAATGCCCACATCCAACCGGTTTCTATCTTTGCAGGCTACTTGACAAGTTCGGCAGCCAATGCATTTATTGATATCGAAATAAAACCCTAAAGCCATTCCTATTCACCTTCCTTCGCTGTAGAGATCTCTTCAGAGGAAATTGCGGAAGGCACCAGAATCCCCTTATCAAATGGATAGGATATTCAGAGATAAGGTTATGATAATCGAGAGAACATACACAACCAGAATACCAAGAAACACTTTTTCTTTGCCGGGTAAATCAGCCCAGCGTACGCGAGCTTGACCGGCCCCACATTCCGAACAAATTACTTCCGCACAGGTTGAAGGATGTTCGAAAACCGAATCAACAGGCCGGCTTACTGGTCCATTGGGGCGAAAAAGCATCCTGGTTCTTCTCTTTACAGAAGCAAGGAAATTAAGCACAGTCCCAACCGGGCAAACCAAACGGCACCAAACACGGTAGATGAAGGTCCCGGTTATCAAGACCAGACATAGAGTGAGCCAGTGGCCGAGATTCCCTTGACCGCCAAAGCTTACCGCAAAAGGTTCATAGCTGGTGATACTGGGATTGTTGAAGATAAGCGCCGCCATCACCGCGGCCCAGAGGATGCCCCAGCGAATTTTGCGAGCCAGAGCCATCATTGGGGAGGGAGGATTGAACTTCATAAACCCCAGAACTTTGTAGATGCCCTCCTGAAGCCCGCCAAAAGGGCAAAGCCAGGCGCAGTAGAAATTTCTTCCCCAGAGTAAGGTAAGGATAAGAACTCCCAGCGTCAAGAAATACCAGAAGGGACGTTCCAAGGGGGATGGTAAATTGCCGCTGATGAGGCTAGTGAGATTCGCCAGACTCAAGGCAGCGTTGAGGAAAAAGCCCAGAAAGAGAAGGGAGATGGCTAAGATCCAAGGGCGCAATGTATGGCGGCGGCGTGATACAGCAATGAATATCAGGCCATATAAGATAATCAGCCCAAGCTCCTGCCAACCCAGCGAGAAGCGGGTCCCGGCAGGAACCTGGAGGCCCAGCTCATGTTTGCCTACCTGCCAGGAGCCCTTGCGAACAGCTTGGGCGATCCCTTTAACAGTATAGGTTGCTCCGCTTACTGCGTCAATATCCTGCCCGGGCTCAAAGGGATCATGGGCTTGTTTACCGATAAATTTGTCCAGATAGCCTTCATTCAGCACGCGATTGAAATAAGCGGGGGTTTCGCAATTTTCGGTAATGATCACATTCTTAAGGATACCATCTATTCCGAGATAGACTAAGACGCCGAGAGGTCCGCCATATCCGGAGGCACCGGCTGCCACAGCATAACCCAGGATAGTGTCATCCTTATCCCATAACTTATAGGCAGGGTATCCGCCGACCCCGGCAATCGGTTCGCACCTGGAGGCGGCAGGTTCCAGATGCTGAATGAAAGCAACTGTCTCTTGCCTGTTTACAAACTGCTGATAGACGATAGCGGCCAAGATAAGAACAACTGGGATGATTATGGTGATATGCCGAATGGAAAAACGCTCATGATTCATTGCTGTGTTCCTTTAAAGTCTAAAGTCCGCTGCCGGTAATAAGAACAGCATAAAACAAATATCTGCTCACCATTAAGCCGCCGCCTAAAGCTGCCGTGCCTATATAGACCATTGCCATTCTTCCTGAACCCGTCTGTTCCTTGGCGGGTTTCAGCGAGGGAATAAACAATAAAACAGCGCCTGTCAGAAACAGGAGAAGGTGAATGCCAAGGAGCAGACCAGTAGTTTGGGTATCAAAACCATTATAATTGAGAAAGGTTACTACCCCTAGAATAACTGCGCTAGACAGCCCGATCAGGCCGTACATTTTTTGGTTTTTTATATCTGTCCCACTCAATTGGATGGTCCAGAAGAGGGCAATTCCCAAGACCATTGTGACCGCTAAAAAGTCAATAAGGGGAACGATGCTTTGCCAACCAGGGCGGCTGGTGCTCATATAGACATTAGCCATAAAGATAACATCAATCAAACCAACAGCACCGGCAGTCCAGCCAAAACGCTTGATGGCGGGATTGACATATTGCACTACGGCATGAATGATGGCAAATCCAATGAATAGAAGGGAAAAGACCAGTACCCGCGACAGCCAGGAATGACTGAATTGGGATATGGCATTAAAAATAAACGCCGGCCTGCCCAAATAGAAAACAAAAGCCAGAAAGCCGATGGTACCCAATAAAGCGGAAGCAACCGAAGCCGGTTTATAGTCATTTCTGCCATTCATTTTCCCGGCGGCCATCATGGCGATCATGATGCCAATAGCCGCTTGCAGGCCAAGGGAGAAAATAACCAGCTTAACGTCCTGAACCATAGTTTCACCGTCCTTCTATTTAGAGTAGCGAAATCCTCTTCCCGCCCGTTAAAAGCGGGAAGAGGAAAGTAAAGCGGAAGAAAGGTTTTGCTAGGAGACAATCATGATGGCAAAGAAGAGATAGCGTCCCACGGCCTGGCCAAGCACGACCAGGGCAGTAGCCCCAAGAATAATAGGCGCGTCCTTGTTCTTTTCCCTGGCAGGGAGGAAGAGCAGACCGGCTCCCACAAGAATGGCAGCCCATTTCAGAACCATAGCCGGTGTCATGCTGCTGAGAATCGCATGACTCTGTTGGAGGGCAAGATTAACGCTGGCTCCGAAACCATTGTAATAGGGAATCATGGCGACAGCTTGGATCACGAAGGCTGCGGCTACGGCAATGGCGACAATTTTTCGCATCCTGCCGGTATCCTCCTTGGCGCTTAAGGCGAGGAAAAGCAGTGCTCCCATGGAAATTGCGGCAGCATAGAATTCCACAACAATTGAATTGGACTGCCAGGCGGCAACACTGGAGGAGGTATAGACCGAAGCCATAGCCAATACGTCAATCAGGCCGATTACGGCAGCCAGGATAATGAAAATGTTAATTGCCTTTTTAGCGGCAGGTTTAAAGTAAATGAGCAAGACGGCGAGCACTGTCAGGCCGGTAAAGGCGCTGGTAAACCAAATCTCGCGGCTTAGCCAGGAAGTGGCGAACCCCATGAGCGTATTGACAGCGGCAATGGGGTGGCCCAGGTGCAGGAAGGAAGCGAGAAGCCCCACGATGGCTAAACCTGCGGCAGTAGCTACAGCGGTTTTAAAGATACCGTCCTTGTTCAATTGCTTGGCTACAGCCGTAAATACCATCAGGCCGACAGCCGCTTGAACACAGATGGTGAATATAATCAAGGCGAGCTCTTCCACTGTCTACACCTCCACTTCTTTATGCTGAGGATCCAGAGAGAATTTCCTGGGGTTAATCAGTAAAGAGGGGTTTGTCACCTGAGCGGAGGGTAAAACAGGCAATTCCTTGACCAGGTGAGCAGCGCCATGTTTGGCGGCCAGTTGGTCCAGATCACCGAACTCCAGGCAGCGCATAAGGCAGGCGTCGACACACACCGGATTGTCTCCGGCATCGCGCAGGTCTTTACAGCTGTCGCATTTGCCGATAACGCCGGCTTCTTCAATAAACTGCGGGACACTGTAAGGGCAATTCCAGGTACAGTATTTACAGCCTACGCATTTTTTGCGATCGTGCTGGACGGTCCCGTCATCAGCGAAATGCAAGGCGCCGGTGGGACAGCCCTGAACGCATTTGGCTTCCTGACAATGGTTGCAGGCGCCGGAATAATGGTATACTCTGGCAGCGGGATAGGCACCGGTTTCGTAGCTTTTGACTCTGCGGAATAAAATGCCCACATCCAAGCGGTTTCTATCCTTGCAGGCTACCTGACAGGTGCGGCAGCCGATGCATTTATTGACATCAAAGTAAAATCCTAAGGCCATTTTTGTTTTCCTCCTTCGTTTAGAGTTTAACGACTCTCATTGGCCATAAGTGGTCGGGTGTAAGGGGCGCTCCGTCATACTTTTCCATATTGACCAATTGAGTGTTATAGCCGGAAACGCCTTGGCCGCTGGTAATAGGGGCGCAAAGGTAATTATCGGACCCGGACTTGTCGATACCGGTAGCTTCATCTAACTCTAACCAGGTACCGTGAGGCAGCTCAATATAACCGGGCATAAGCCGCTGGCTGACGCTGGCTTGACGTAAAACATTACCATGGGGATTGGTCAGAAGTACGGTATCACCATCTTTGATGCCTTTTTCTTCGGCATCCAGTGCGCTGATGAATACGGGATTGGGCATGGCTTCTCTCAGCCAGGGCAAATAGTCAAAACCAGTATGTGCCCGCCTTAAATAGTGAGGATTGGTTACCTGGTATGGGTAATCCCCCTTGATCTTTTTGCCCCAGTCTTTGAAGCTTTGCTCATAGCCGTTTAAAGGCTGTATATAACTTGGATAGGGTTTGAGGGTGCTGCGTCCCATGGCGTTAATTCGATCGGCTTTGGTTTGGCAATAGATTTCAAACTTCCCGCTTTTTGAACCGAGGGGGTTGTTCTTCGGATCTTTGACAAAGGCTTCATAGGTAATATGGCCGAAGTTATCTCCTTCATGGCGTTCAATCTGGTACTTCCCTTGTTCCATGAGTTCTTTCAGGCCGATTCTGCCTTGTTGCGGTTTGCCATCTGTTTTTCCATACTTTGATGCCCACCACGCAAGGTCTTCCTCAGTAATCGTTACTAAGGTCTCATAATCGGTACCTTCTTTATTGATAACCGTAGTTCCGGCAATTATATTGAGGTACTGTTGCTCTTCAGTCAAAGGATAGGCTTGGCTCACATCAATGCCTAAGCGTTTGCCGAGCTCGATCCCAATCCATTGATCGCTTTTCGCTTCATAAAGGGGCTCCACGACCTTGGATGGGAAGAATTGTACATCCCGGTTATAAAACCCAAGATAAAAATAAGAGCTTTGTCTTTCCCACTGAGTAACAATAGGCAATACGATATCAGAGTATTGGGCACTGGCGTTTAAGGAATAAGCACAGCTTACCACAAAGTCCACTTTGCGATGGGCTTCTATGCCTTTTTTGACACCTTGGGTAGTCTGTAGGCTGTTTCGCCAAGAATGAATGATCACATGGATATCAATATCCTTAGGGCCAACACTGGCCAGATCCCCCCAGAGGGCTGGCCCGGTGCGGTTATATTTTCCGCTGAGTACGGCATCCCATAGCTCGGGACCTGTAATAATATCGGTACAAGGATTGGGAATCACGGGAGCGCCTGAAGCACCCATCATAACCAAGTTCGGACCACAGTTGGTGGATTGATAGTATTGACCAGAGCCACAGGCGTGACCGGGTTTACCGAAATGACCACCCATAGCTGCCACTGTCATTAAGATTTGAGGAAAATCATCGGCATTATTACAGCGGGCCGGCGCACTGGCATGTAAAACGGTAACCTTCTTGTCCTTGCGCATTTCCTTGGCATACCAAACAATATCTTGTACAGGGGTACCGCAGATTTCCGAAGCCCATTCGGGAGTTTTGGGCTGGTTGTCGTATTTGCCCAGTATATAGTCCTTAAAGTTTTCGTTAAGAGCAGCATCAGCCGGCATATGTTCGGCATCAAAACCGACGGTGCAACGATTAAGAAAATCCCAATCAATAATTGGATTGCTGAGGGGGTCGTCTTCAGTGACCATCACATAGGCTATCGAAAGCAGGAAGGCTGTGTCTGTACCGGGGCGAACTTGTATCCATTTGGCATCGACCAAGTTAGCTGTTTCATTATAGCTGGGGCCGACATAAATGAACTTCGCTCCGGCCTCTTTGGCATGCACCAGATTATAACTGGGCAATCCTGCTGAAGCCCAGGCAGGGTTACAGCCATAAAGGACAATGGTCTCGCTCTTTAACAGATCCAAGCGGTCATTGGCATCGTTCATACCGGCAGGCAGAATGCCCAATATGCCGGATATATGCAAGTAGGTGCCTACTGATGCGGTATCCTGTACGGTGGTATAACCGCCAAACCCATTAATGGCATTATAAAAATCGCAAAAATTATCTCCCCAGGTAGGCATCAGGATGGAGCTGTTCCCATACTTCTCTTTGGCATTTTTTAACTCGGCAGCTACGTAATCCAGGGCCTCATCCCAGGAAATACGAACCCATTCATCTTTGCCGCGCAAAGATTTATCTCCGCCGGTAAGAGGCTCCCAATGCTTGCGTTTCATAGGATATTTGATCCGATCGACACCGAATGCCTGTTGCTGCTGGGCACGCCCACGCAGACATCCTCTCAGCTGCGGATTATTGAAGCTGTCCGGGTGGGTATCATCGGTTTTCTGGCGGACAACCACATTATCCACGACAAGGGCGGCATTATAACATTTATAGCCGCAGTTAAACCAACAGGCGGCAGGTATCCATTGTCCTTCTCCGTTAATTGCGGCTGCGTCATAATTCGCTCCCACCGGAGCGAGCGCAGTGCCGCAGCCGGCCAGCGCCAGGCTGGCCGTTCCGGCCGCAGTTGCCGCTAAGAATGTTCTACGGCTTATTTGTTTTTCGCTAATTTTTTGGAAAAGATTTGCCACACCTTTAACCTCCTCTTAATTACGAAATATCCATAGACTTATTCTGTCGGTATTGGCCGCAGCAGTCACGATTTACGGACACTGTTTGTACTAATGATAACATTCGAAGTTGCAGTGCCTCAAATTCAAATATTACCATCAGTCTTGGCAAGCAAATTGTGAAAGGCCAATGACTTTTCCTAAGCCTGATTCCATTATATAATGGACTAAGATGAATCAAATGTTCACATGCACAAAGTCTGAGTGCGGTTACTGTGCACCGTAACTAATGGATAAGCCAGAGATAAATCTTTGGGTTGAAATTTTAGGGTCAGATAAGCTAAACTACGAGTGATTGAAATCCGATGAGGGAACCAAGGGAGAAGAAGGAGGATATGAAGCATTATGGGAAACGTCAGTTCAATGCCGAATTACATGCGGAAGCTTCTTAAAACATCCGGCCAAGGGCTGGATGCTCTTACTTGCGCCATTGCCGAGGTGTTGAATCAACCTATCCTGGTTTCTACTCCGACTTATGAGACCCTATCCACAACACTTCTTCACCCGGATCTGGACTCCTTTCAGATGGTGATAGAAGGGGAGCGGGGGGATAACGAGACCTTATTTTTTTGCACCCTATCCACTGAAGCGTTGCATCTGAAAGGGGCAGGCTGGGCCATCGCCCCCAATGGCCGGATATTGGGGTATCTTTTTGTGCTGTATGATGAAGTCAAGCCGGACTTTGAGGAGTTTCAAGCCATTATAGAAACGGCCCTCTCTCTATACTCCATCCACCTTCAGAATAAGTTGGAGCTGAAGCAGGAAAAACATAAAACAAAAAATGCTTTCTTTTACGATTTACTCTATGGCAACCTTAAACGCAACGAAGATATTATGACGATGGGAGAAGTATGGGGCTGGGACTTCCACCGACCCCATACGGTGTTGCTTTTACGGGTCCCTGATCTGGAGTCTCATTCCCCTGACTGGCACCTTATGGAGGTGCTGCAAAAGACTGTGGATCGAACCTTGATCAATAGATACTATAAAAATCCGGCAACGACAGTGAATCGAAACGAAGTCGTGGTCATTCTGCCGGCGGAGAGTGAAAAGGCGGCTGAGCGGAAACCGGAAATCACTTCCTTAATAGAGGGCCTTTCCAATCAGTTTAAGACCACAGTGTCCGATTACCGGATCATCTGCGGAGTAGGGAAAACCTACGCCCAGCCCAATGACCTCTTTCGCAGTTACCAGGAGGCCAAAGTCGCTTGTGAGATGGGAAGCCTGCTGGAAGTTGAGGTGCCCTTTTTCAGCGATATGGGTCTGGAAAGAATCCTGTACAAACATGACCTGGAAGATCTGAAAGAATACTATCATCATGTTCTGGGGGATTTACCTGAAGAGGATGAGAGTGAGGATAATCTGGTTTGGCTATTGGAAAGCCTCGTGGATAACCAATTTGACATGAATAAAACAGCCCAAGCCACTTTTTTACATCGCAACACCCTTCGTTACCGTTTAAATAAAATCGAGGCCATTCTCGGACGTTCCTTAGCAGATATTAATACACGCCTGGATTTGGCCGCGGCTTTTAAAATCCGGCGGCTGCACAAGATTCACCTGCTGCCCTGAAAAGGGTTTCAAACATTAATAAAGGCTGGTGTTGGGTATGCCAACGTTTCGCAATACATGTCCACGGCATTGTTATAGTTCCTGCAGCATGATTTCCCATATGAGCGGGGGGAAGCTGACCCGGGTTGTGGGAGACTCCGAACATGGTTATACCCGGGGAAGGCTTTGTGCCAAAGGGTATTCCTTAATTCAATATGCCTTGGACGAGTATCGCTTGAAGTACCCTTTGCGTCAAGTGCGACGGGGGTCAGGGGAGTGGCGGCGGATTTCCTGGGATCAGGCTTACGAAATTATCGCCTCTAAAATGATCGAACTGAATACCCGCTATGGCTCCAATCTGGGCTTAGGATATTATAAAGGGAATGGCAATGCCGGCTTGCTGCATCAGGCCGTGGAAGGAATGTTCGCAGGCCTGGGTCCTCATACCCGGCCCATCGGGGATATTTGTTCCGCTACCGGGGAAACCGCACTGAGGGAGACCGTAAATGAACTAAGAAATCCTGATCCGGAGAAGATGAGCGACGCCGGCTTGATCGTGATCTGGGGAGCCAATCCGGCCAATACCAATATCAATCAAATGAAGTTTATCTATGAAGCACGCCAAAAGGGAACTCCATTGGTGGTTATCGATCCGCTCCTTACCCATACGGCCAACAGAGCTGATTTATATGTTCAGATCAATCCGGGCACCGATGCCTGGCTGGCATGGGGGATCGCTAAACTATTGATCGAAAGTGACAAGATCGATAAAGAGTTCATTCGGCAAAAAACCAGAGAGTTTCATCGATATAAGCAAGGGCTTGAGGGGATTACTCTGGAGGAAGTTTGTTCCCACACCGGTGTCCATTTAAGGGTGGTTGAAGAATTAGCCGATCTGTATGCCCGCTTTCATCCAGCCGCTAATTGGCTGGGTTTCGGCATGCAGCGTTATCCCACTGGCGGAGAATCGGTAAAGGCCGTGAGTGCTCTGGCCGCTCTGACCGGGAGTTTTGGTTCGGTGGGCGGGGGAGTCTATTTCCGCCACCGGCCTCAGGAGGAATTTCCACTGCATATAGCCAAGCATCAGGGAGTAAAGCAGCCTTTGCTCACCTCCTCCCGGGAGGTGCCGGTCAACGATTTTCCGGGCAAGGCGATGAAGCTTCAGGAGCCGCCTCTTAAAATGCTGTGGGTTTCCTGCGGCAATCCGCTGGCCCAGGATTACAATCTACGGGCTTGGCGTGATTTGTTTCAACAGATGGAGTTCATCGTCACCGTGGATCTCTACCTGAACAGCACCGCCCGGCAGTCCGACCTTGTTCTGCCTGCTGCGTCCTTCTTTGAAGAGGAAGATTTGCATGTGAGCTTTTGGCACCACTGGCTTTCCTATAATCAAAAAGTCCTGCCGGCTTTCTATGAAGCAAAGAGCGATCTACAGATTGCCCGGGAGTTAACCCGTAAACTCAACGAACTTCAGCCAGGGTTTTCTAATTTTCCTGAGGAAAAAGAACCCTGGGATTGGATCGAGGGGGAGTTGTCTCCGGAGATTAGGGAGCTTTATGGTTTGGAGGAGCCTGCTGATCTTAAGCGGCATTCCTATAGAAGGAAGAAGGAGAGCTTGCTCTCCGGTTGGAACTATTGTTTCTCAAGAGTTCAGCCGCACGTTTTTAAGGATATGAGAGAAACGGAGTCATCCCTGCTGTTTCCTTACCACCTGCTTACTCCTCAATCCCTGCTTAAATTCCATACCCAGTATGAGACCCTTTCCTGGCTTAATGGGGAGAATAGAGAGGAACCCATCATTGAGCTGGCGGAGGAAATCGCCTGCAAGCATACTATCCGGGAAGATTCCTTGGTTGAAATCTATAATGAGCATGGTTCGATAAGCGGCCGGGCTAAAATCAATCCCTATCTCCCGGAGAAAATTATTCTGGTGGAGCAAAGTGACCGTTATCCCATCAATCATCTGATCAGCGGTCAGGGAAAAGATGGGGAAAGTATCCCTTATTTTGATTGCCGGGTTAACCTCAGGAGGGTGCGCAGTGATGTTTAAGAGAAAGGGCTTTCTGTTCAATGCTAATCTCTGTATAGGGTGCCGGGCTTGTGAGATGGCCTGCCGCAATGAAAATCATACACCGGCCAATATCCACTGGCGGCATGTCAAGGAAATAGATCTGGGGACCTATCTGTCCATGGCCTGCAACCACTGCGACAGCCCGGAATGTTTCCGCGTCTGCCCCCAGCATGCCTTTAATAAGCGAAAAGACGGCATCGTGGAGATCGATTCTTCCCTTTGCAACGGCTGCCGTCTCTGCGTCAAGGCCTGCCCTTATGATGCACCCCAGTACAACATTAATACCAATAAGGTGACCCGCTGCCAGATGTGCTATCCCCGTCAGGATCATGGGCTGCCGCCGGCCTGTGTGGAGGCTTGCACCACAGGGGCCTTGACAACCCTGGACCTCAATGATCCCCAGCTGCCGGAAACGGTGCGGGTGATCCCGGGGTTTACCGATATTCGTCTGACGAAGCCTTCGGTGCTCTTTTATCCGCCGCGGCCGAAGCGGAGATATTTTCTTAAGCAGAGTGACAATATATGATATAAAAGAAAGGATGAAAACCATGAACCAGGATGTAAAGGACTATGTTGCCCAGAAAGCAAAGGAATTGCTAAGTGCGCGCCCCAGCTGCCCAGAGGCCAAAACTGCTGCCCAGAACTGGCTGGATGCTATGGGGACGGACAGGGAAGCGGAGCAGACCAAAAAGCTAATCGCGGAACTGGAAATGGACATCATGCCCATCGACGGACTGATTGCCTTTACAAAGTCAGCAACCGGTGTGCGGATATTTGGTGAAGAAAGGGTAAAGAAAATGGAAGCCCATGCCAAGGAACTCAAGGAGGCCGGGGTAAAATATTGCGATTGCCCCGCTTGCGCAGCAGCGGAAGCGATTCTTGAGAAGAAGGATGAGCTTTTGTAATAAAGATTTTTTGTCCACAGTCCGGGAGGAGGGTACAACACCCTCCTCCTTATTACGTGTATAGGGAAACTTCCAGAGAAATTATATCCATAATTTTCTTGAACGGGAACGTATGTTCTGATATCCTATAAATAGGAATTGTCCCTCATTGTCAAGAGCAACCTTCTGTAATAAAATAAAGAGAGGAGAATAGAATTGAACACCGAGATATCCTATCATAACAATGATGTGCTTATGAAAGTTTTAGCCGAACAGTTTAGAAATAAAACTCTGGACGTCTTCGGGATTAAAACGGCTAAAATCAAAGCGTTGCTCCCTTCCGCCCATCCGACGATTGATGCCAAGGAAACTCGCAGTGATATCATCTTTCTGTTGGAGGATGACACCTTACTGCACCTGGAATTCCAGACCACAGCCTGTGAACGGGACTTAAAGCGTTTCTTGTACTATGACGCCCGGCTGGCGAGCCGGCGGGAGCGTCAGATCCGCACCTTCGTCGTCTATTCCGGTCATATCGAACAAGCCAAGGAGCGGTTGGACTGCGGTTCCATCCTCTATCAGGTCGAGAATATCTACATGAAGGACTATAATGGAGATCAGGAATACAACAGACTGAAAGCCAAGATCGAAAGCGGTCAGCTCTTAAATGAGACGGATACCCTGAAACTGATCTTTCTGCCACTCATGAAAAGCAGGCAACAAGAAGAAGATCTGGCGATACAAGCGGCCGAACTAGCTAAGGCTACCGATGAAAAGACGAAAGTATTCGCCATTGCTGCGTTGATCGTGATCACCGACAAGATTATGTCCGAAAGTAATAAAAGGAAATTGTTGGAGGTGTTGAAAATGACCCAGATTGAACAGTGGATCCGGGAAGAGGGCAGAGAAGAAGGCAGGCAAGAAGGCAGACAAGAAGGAGAACTGAAAGGCAGACAAGAAGAGAAAAGGGAGACGGCCCGAACCATGCTGAGTATGGGAATGAGTCCGGAAGTGATAGCCAAGGCGACCAAGCTCTCCCAGGAGGAAATCCTGCGAATAGAGAAAGAAATGAAAAACTAACCTCTCATACTGGCTAAGCGCTGCTTGTAACCCTCTATTTCAAATAGCCAAGTGTTCGGAAATTTGAGATAGAGGGTTACAGAGAATTTGGCAATTGTATAAATATACTCTTTAGTTATAGAACGAGAGCGGCCTTTAATTCCTCACATAGGAATAAAAGAATAGTTTGGAAATCAATAGCGGATTAAGACGTAAAACGACCTCTTACTCAAAACAGTAAGAGGTCGTTTTTAGGCTTTACCGCAGAGGATCATACTTTGTAAGCGCACAATAAGTTGGTGTATAGAAAATCCTCGAAAATTCCTATTCCGGAACGATGTGCATAGAATGCAAACGAAGATAAGAGGCCATCCCGGGATAAAATCCCGATCTTCACTATCCACTTGGCTTGAAATTCCCTCCCGATACCCCTATAATGGATTCAGGTGGAAATTAAAAGGCCGCCGCGGCCCGCAAGTGTAGCAGCACTTACAGGCACGCGCAAGGTGTGGAAGCACCTACACGTAACAGCAAGCTGTCCACGACGACAGATCCATTATACAATGCTCCTCGCTCCAGTACAACAGTACGCGGGCCTGGGGGTATAATCGGCTGCCGGTCCGGGGGTGTGCTGATTGTGTGCGACTTGAGAGCAGTAAACATGAGACAGTATGAATTCAGGCGCATGTGTAGGGATAAACCCTTGCATGCGTCTTTTAATTTCCCCTGATCACCGCCGGGCGGCCGGAGTCGGACTCTTATAGAGGGTCCGGTCCGGTGCCGGGCGGAAAAGGGGGAAGTATATAATTATGAATCGTAGAACATTTCCACAGAGCATAAGCCCGGCCCGGATAAGGAGCCGGGTTTATGAGTCTACGCCCGGTTTTCTCGGTTTTTCCGGGTTTGCTGAAAGGGGGGCGTCGTGTTGAATATTTGCCTGTGTGATGATGGTGCCCTTCAGCGAGCCTACCTAAAGCTGATCATCCAGGAGTATGAAAGCCGGTCCGGAGTCCGGTTTAACCTGTCTGAATTCAGCAGCGGGGAGGACCTTCTGGAGCAATTCCAGGAAAACCCCACCCGGTTTGACCTGTACTTTCTGGATCAGCGGATGAAAAATATCACCGGTCTGGAGACTGCCTCGTCCATCCGGCAGCGCAATAAGGATTGTGCCATCGTTTTTGTCACTGCCTCGGAGGGGCCGGGGGATTTTGAAGCCGTATCCCCGCTCCGGGTTCTGAACAAACCGGCCCAGCCCGCAGCTGTCTATGAGGTTCTGGATCAGGTGTTCGCGGCATTGAGCCCCGGTTATAGCAGGTAGATGAGCATCGCTATAGCTTGAAGGGCTGCATCATATTGAGGTGCTTCTGCCTAAATCCACAAAAGCTTAATTTTTGAGCCACATGGCCTTCCTCCTTGAGATGATGGAGACTCAACCGTGCCAACGCAGCTTGCGGGAAATGTGAAGGAGAGATGTATCCGGAGTATTACAAAGGATTTCACGGTAATGAAGATAAGATTTCAAATATTTGAGGAGAAAAAAAGGACCGAGGCCGCAGCCTCGGTTTTCCATATAGGCTATAGGGTTTTTTCTCAGTCTATCGATCAGCCGGCCGCCGGATCGTAAAGATCGTTGACTGTCGTGTCAACAATCTTCACATCCTTGATCCCGGTTAAAGCCCCGGTGGCCGTCAGATAGATATCACTTGCGATAAGCGACTCCATAGCGGCCACGATCTCAGTCACCTGCACATCTTCCCGTGGATCGGCAAGAGTAAGGGTGAACGTACCGCCACCGGCGGTAGAAAAGATCAGCCTTGCGACTTTAGTGGTTGATAAAGCCATCCCCGCACCTCCTTTTTATCGGAATTGCTTCCGTTCATTATTCTTTGTGCCTCCTTATTCCTCTGCCAGTTCCCAGGTTTTTCTAAGAAACACATCGAGAACCGGATGCTTCGTCAAACCAAACAAGGCATGTGCTGCGTCATATACAGCTTCTTCAGGCGCATCAAAGCGGATTGAGTTAAACGTTTTCTGCCTTGTGATGGGGGCACCAAGAGGGGAAAGCCCCGTTTGGTAGACCACCACCAACGCTGCAGAATAAGGAATTCCTTCTATTGCCATCTTAATCACCACCTTTATTTGATGGATTCCTGATGAATCGACAGACCCGGGCTGTCCTTACATCCTATGAAGTTTCCCCGGCGGTTGTTACAGGTTGTCACACAGAGAATTTTTTTCGGCTGCTGTTACGGGTTGTCACACCTGTCATGTCAGGTCCATATACTGTATTAAAAACCCGGGAAGGGATGGGCATGAGTGAACAAGTAAGGGAACGCACCCCGCAGGTCATCGCGGCGGAGATCAACAGCTATAAAGTGTCCAGTGGGAGAATCCAATTAACCTGTGCCGTGGAGATCGGCCGGCGGCTGATCGAGGCGAAAGCCCTTCTTCCTCACGGGGAGTGGGGAAAATGGCTGGAAGAGTATGTAGAGTATTCCCAAGCTACGGCGGAAAATTATATGAGAGTTGCCCGGGAGTACGGGCAGGCAGGGGGAGACTCCCCGGAGGGGGAAAAAGCAAAATCTGAGACGTTTCCGATTTTATCTTACTCCCAGGCACTGACCCTTTTGGATGTACCGGAAGAAGAGCGGGCAGAGTTCATCGCCGAGCTGGATATCGAAAGTATGTCCGTACGTCAGCTGCAGAGGGCCATCAAGGAGCGGGAGCAGGCCAGGCAGGAAAAAGAGGAGGCTGAGCAGGAGAGCAGGGAGCTCCAGAAAGCTCTGGAGGGGGAAAAGGAGAAAAACAGCCAATTGGAAAAAGAGCGGGATGGACTGAAGCTCAAGGCAGGGGAGCTGGAAAAGGAAAAGCAGGGATTGAAACAGGAAGTAGCTGAAAGGAAGGCTGAGAACAGCAGGCTCAAAGATAAGCAGCTCTTCAAAAACAATGAAAAGCTGCGGAATCAGCTTACTGCCGCCCAAATCAAGAATGCTACCCATAAAGCCGCCTTTAAAATGGAAGCCCTGGAAAGGGCCTTCAAAGAAGTGGTGTATGAACTGGGCCTGCTGGTTAAGATCGATAAGAATGTGCATGGGGAGTATCAAAAAAATCTGCGAAAGTTCCTCCTGAAATGTCTGGACGAAAAGGTGGGGGATTGAATAGTTTGGAAATCAATAGCTCATTAAGACGTGAAACGACCTCTTTACTCAAAACAGTAAGGAGGTCGTTTTAGGCTTTACCCCAGAGGGTCATACTTTCCGTTATTCTTCAATATGCTCACGGATAAACAGCATCTTTTTTTCCGTGTCGGCCAGTGTAGTTGCGCAATCCAGCAACATGGCGGCGTACTGTTGAGTATTGCTGTCCTTATTTTTATAGCGCAACATGTGTTCCAGGCTGGCCCAATAGTCCATGGCAACTGTGCGCAGCTGGATTTCCACCGGAATCTCTTCGGTGCTGCCGGACAGGAAAATCGGCACTTTGACGACAAGATGCAAACTCCGGTATCCGTTTGCTTTGGCTTGCTCAATATAGTCCTTCCGTTTAACCAAGGTAACATCGGCTTGTTGCAGGAGCATTTTCTCCACCGCATAGACGTCATCCAAGAAATTGCAAATCACGCGAATGCCGGCGATGTCAAGAACTCTCTCCCGAGCGGCTTCGACCGTAAGCGGCAAGCCGTACTTTTGCAGCTTTTTGCCAATGCTGAGGGGACTATCTGCATGGTTTGGGCGAGCTTGATCAAGGAGGTTCTGGCATCCTCCCGGGAGCTTTGAAAGAGATGCCCATCCTGCTCTGTGAGATCAGGAAGATTGACTTTGGATTTGCGTTCAATGATCATCGGCTGCTCCTTTGCTTTTAATGAGTTTTTTATGAAGCCTGCTCAAATTGGCTGTTATAAAGCTCGGCGTAGAAGCCGCCCTTGCCGAGGAGTTCCTCGTGATTGCCGCTTTCGATGATGTCGCCGTCTTTCATCACCAAAATCAGATCGGCATCTTTGATGGTGGAGAGGCGATGGGCGATCACAAATGAGGTTCGGCCCTGGGTCAGCTTATTCATGGCATCCTGTACGAGCCTTTCCGTACGGGTGTCTACCGAGCTTGTCGCTTCGTCCAGGATCAGAAGGGGTGAATTTTGAATGATCGCGCGGGCAATGGTCACAAGCTGCTTTTGGCCTGCCGACAGGTTGGCTTTATCATTGAGGATGGTGTCATAGCCCTGGGGCAGGGTGCGGATAAAGTGGTGGATGCCCACAGACTTGCAGGCGGCGATCACTTCTTCATCGGTAACGCCCTGCTTGTTGTAGATGATGTTTTCTTTGATGGTTCCCTCAAAGAGCCAGGTGTCCTGCAATACCATACAGAATTGGTCATGGACGTTTTCTCTGCTCACATGGCTGATGGGGATACCGTCTATGCGAATCTCGCCGCTGTCGATTTCGTAAAAGCGCATCAGCAGATTGACCATGGTCGTTTTTCCCGCACCGGTAGGCCCCACAATGGCGACCTTCTGGCCGGCTCTGATCTGAGCGGAAAAATTATTGATAATGGTTTTGTCCTTCTCATAGCCAAAGTGAACATTCTGAAACTCCACGTGGCCTTTGACATTCTCCAGCTTTTTGAGCTGCTGGCTTTCCCCGGCCAACTCTTCTTCGGCGAAGAATTCAAAGACACGCTCACTGGCGGCGGCTGTTCTTTGCAGCTGCTGCATAGATTGAGCCAACTGGGACAAAGGCTGGGTAAAGAGGCGGATATAGATCATAAAGGCAACGATGACGCCGAAGGAGATCGTGCCTTTCATAGCCAAGGCCGCGCCGACCACGCACACCGCCACATAGCCGAAGTTGCCGATGAAGCCCATAATCGGCATCATCATCCCCGACATAAATTGAGATTTCCAACCGCTGTCATACAGGGACGTGTTGATCTCCTCAAAGGTCTTTTTCGCCTTGCTGCCGCCGTTATAGGCCTTGACAACATTGTGGCCCGAATAGATTTCTTCAATATGGCCATTGATATCGCCGAGTCCCTGCTGCTGCACGGTAAAATACTTTTGAGATTTGGACATGATGAGCGCCATCAGAACAAACCCGATCAAAGTGGAGCCGATGGCAACCAAGGCCAGAATCCAACTGTTGTAGAACATCATGATCAGGGAACCGACAAACATGGTAACTGCCCTCACCAAATTATCGAGGCTCTGATTGAGGGTTTGGCCAATGGCGTCAACATCGTTGGTCACGCGGCTGATGACATCGCCGTAACTTGTTTTGTCAAAGTATTTGAGGGGCAGTTTGTTGATCTTCTTGGCGATGTCAGTGCGCATGCTTTTAGATATTTTAGCAGTTACCGTAGCCATGATAAAATTCTCGGCAAAGCTGAAGATACCTGAGGCTGCATAGAAACAGACAAGCAGCATACCAATATTGAAGACCGCGTTAAAATCGATGGCCCCAGACACCGGTACTCCGTTGATCAGGGCCGGCAGCCCCTTGGTGATCTCATTGGTCATGTTCTTCAGTTGGTCCGGACCGATGATTTGCAGGAGTGTCCCCAAAGCCGCGATGACAAGGGCGGTGATAATGACGGGCATGTAGCCTTTACAGTAGCGGATCAGCTTGCCCCATGTTCCTTGGAAATCCTTGGCTTTTTCGCCGCCGCCCATGGGTGGGCCACTTGCCGGCCCACCCATGGGGCCGCCATTTTGTGTTCTGGTTTGATGCTCACTCATGATGCCAATTCCTCCTCGCTCAATTGCGACATGGCAATTTCTCTATAGACAGTGCAGTCCCGGAGTAAGTCTTTGTGGGTTCCTTTGCCGACGATTTTGCCTTCATCAAGCACAATAATCTGGTCGGCGTCCATGATGGTGCCGATGCGCTGGGCTACGATCAGGCTGGTGACACCTGCGGTTTCTTGTTTAAGCACACTGCGCAGAACCCGGTCGGTCTTGTAATCAAGGGCTGAGAAAGAATCGTCAAAAATATAGATTTCCGGCTTGCGGCACACCGCCCGGGCGATGGCCAGCCGCTGCTTTTGACCGCCCGATACATTGGCTCCGCCCTGGGCAATAGCGGCTTGGTATTGACCGTCCATTTTCTCCACAAAGTCTGCGCCCTGGGCAATTTGTACGGCCTTCTTCACTTCGTCCAGAGGATAGCCTTCACCGCCGTTATCGCCGTAAGCCACATTGGATTCTACCGTGCCTTTGAACAGCACAGCCTTTTGGGGTACATAGCCGATTTTATTGAAAAGGGCTTCCAGCTTATATTCTTGCACATTGACGCCGTCAATCAATATTTCCCCCTGGGTTGCATCAAAGAAGCGGAGGGCAAGGTTGACAAGAGTTGATTTGCCGCTTCCGGTCGAGCCGATAAAAGCAACGGTTTCACCGGGGGAGGCCGTAAAACTGATATCTTCAAGGACAGGTTCCGCTGCATCGGGATATTGGAAGCTGACAGACTTAAACACGACTTCACCTCGCAGGCCCGGCTGGCCCTCGGTTTTTGTTCCGTCTAAAATCCGGGGTTCCGTATCCAGCACTTCATTGATGCGTTTGGCCGAAACGCTGGCGCGGGGCAGCATAATGAAGATCATGACCAGCATCATAAAGGACATGATGACCTGCATGGCATAGCTGGAAAAGACGACCATGTTGGAAAACAGGCCTAATTTATCCAGCGCCCCTGCCGCATCAATCAAATAGGCGCCTATCCAGTAAATCGCCAGGGACAGCCCGCTCATCAGCATACTCATCACCGGCATCATGACTGCCATGGCGCGGTTGGTGAACATTTGGGTGCTGGTTAGCTCTTCGTTGGCCGTTTCAAATTTCTCTTCCTGATAATTCTCAGCATTGTAAGCGCGGACAACACGCAGGCCGGTGAGATTTTCTCTTGTTACCCGGGTGATGTTATCGGTAAGGGTCTGCATCTTTTTGAATTTGGGCAGGGCAACGATGAGCAGAAAGGTAACCATTATGATCATAATCAAAACAGCAACCCCTGTGACCATGGTCCATTCGAAGCCTTTGCCCGAGATTTTGGTAATGGCCCATACCGCTGTAATGGGAGCTTTAATCACCAATTGCAGGCCCATGACCACCAGCATTTGAATTTGGGTGATGTCGTTTGTGGAACGAGTAATCAGACTTGAGGTTGAAAAACGGTTGATTTCTTCCATGGAAAAAGATTCAACCTTATTGAATAATAAACTGCGCAGCCGCTGGGAAAAGGAGGCGGCTATTTTGGCCGCAAAAAAACCGACGACAACTGCAGCTGCCAGACTTCCCAAGGCACACAACAGCATATAACCGCCGTTGAGCCAGATGTCACTGATGGCGCTGTTGGGCGTCTGGGTCAGCGTTGTTATTTCCGCCATATAATCGGGGAGTTTAAGATCAAGCCAAACCTGAGCGACGATGAAGATCAGGCTGATGCCTGCCATCAGCCATTCCTCCGCCTTGAGATACTTGAAGATTCTTACCATAGATGTTTGTTCCTCCAGTCGTTTGTATAGGGTTCGGCATCATCTGTATTAGTAACGAACTCTGTTAGTAATGGGACTATAGTAATGCGGACTGTATGGCCCGCATAAATCAATCTGTACTTTGGTGAGGGATGCCCGTTTAACCGCTCGGCATGCCGCCTTCTTCTTGGGGAGAATACTTTTGCATAAGCTCGGAAAAGAGGCGGGTCAGCCGAATGAACTCTATCGTATCCGCTTCACCCATGTCGGTAAATATCCGCACCATTCTGTTTTTCATCTCCTTCATCTCGGCTTCGGCGCGGTTGCGCCCCTCCTCGGTGATGGTCACAAGAATATTGCGGCGGTTGCTCTTGTCGATATCGCGGACAATCTGGCCCTTTTTTTCCAAGGCGCCGAGCAAAGCGGAGATGCGCGCCGTACTGGCCTGCAGCGCCGCGCTTAGTTCAGAAGGGAGAACTTCTCTATTGCATACCGCCAGGTAATGCAAAACAAAAAGCTCTCCTTTATGGGCCCGATTGAGGTTTTCCATCATATCTTTCCGGCTGTTGGCCATGATTTCATTAAAGGCGGCCAAGGCTTTGTCAACATAGCTCAAGCTGTTCTGATTCTCTTCCCATGGCATATCCGTACACTTCCAATCCAAGTCTTATTACAGTACATTAGGAAGGGGGGCTTTTTTAAAATATGTCCAAGAAATATGATAACTAACTGTGTTAATAATATATACTATTTATATTTTCTAGTCAAGAGGAATTGAAAAAATTAAGCTCCATTTTCCATCGATAGGCTGATGTCTATTGCTATTGTATTGGCGGGGAACAGTGAGCGCAAAGAAAGCCAGTTCTTCAAAAGCAATCAAAAGTTGAGGACTGATTCTGGCTCTGCTCCTTGAAGACTCAACCGGCTGATTGGGGATGGACAGCCTCGGTCAGCCTGCCGTCGATTTTAATCCCCAATTCCTGTTCAAAGTTCTTTTGGAAGCGGTTATAGAGACAGAGCGCCTTGCTGCGCATCCCCTGGGCCATGAGCAGGCGGAGCAATTCCAGGCAGATGCTTTCGCTGTACGGATCCATGGCCAAGGCGCGTCTTAAGATTTCTTCGGCCTGGACCGTCTCGCCCTGCCCGGCATAGAGAACACCCAGCTTCAGGCAGGCATCCTCAAAGACTTTCTGAGCTGGTACAAAGCCGTGCGCAGGGAAACCATGGCCGATTTGGGATCCGACTCGGGCCAGAAGATATCCAGCAGGATATCTTTGGATACCGTCCTTCCGCTGTGCAGGAGGAGGTATTCGAGCAGGTTTTTGATTTTTTTGGTCTTCCATTCGGAATTCGGGATTTTGACGCCGTTGACGGCAATTTCCGGTTTGCCGAAAAGGTCCGCTTTGACGAGATAAAGCCCTTCCCCCTGATCGGCTTTGTAGTGGGATATAAAGTCTTCGACAAATACCGCAATCCGGCTTTCGTCGAGGGCTTTTGCTTTTCCGCCAGGTAGTTGACTGTTGCCGGGTCGTAAAACCTGCTCAAAAGTTCTGCAGCGAAGCCGGCATGATAGCTGTGACGGATGCTTAAGAGGGCCATTTCAGTCAGGGTGGGGATATGAATATCCCAGAACATATAATATTTGATTCGCGATGCCAGCTCCATAGCCTGCTTCAGATAACGGCGTCCTTTTCCCCGGTCGCCGCTATGGAAATACAGCCTGGCAAGATGGAAACAGGCGCCGCATAATACCTGATAGGCCTTTTGCGCTTTGGCCGAACGGACAGCCGAGAGCAGGGAACGCTCTGCCAGCTGAAAATCTCCCGCTTCCCTGGTGATCGCACCGAAGGCGGAAAGTGAAGTTTCAGAGACGACCATGCCGGCTTTCATGCATGCCGGCGGAACCATCATTCAGAAAGAGTTGCAGCCGGGGGAAACCATTCAGCTGGATACAGGCTGCCTGGTGGCCATGACCAAAACGGTCAATCACGACATCCGGTTTGCGGGGGATATAAAGAATGCCCTGTTCGGAGGTGAGGGGCTGGCTTTGGGGACGTTGACCGGACCGGGGACCGTATGGCTCCAGTCCCTGCCCTTTTGCTCGCTGGTCATCCTGATTTTTGCGGTTATGAAAAAGAGCCGGTCACCACAAGATATTCTCTTAGGGTGACCGGCTCTGTGTCTTAGAGGTCTTTACGCATTATAAAATCCGTTTGTTCTTCTTCTCCCATGAAAAAGGAATGTGCACCAGCTTCATAAAATCCATTCTTTTTATAGAAAAAGATAGCCTTGTGGTTTTTCTCCCAGACGCCAAGCCATAGATAGAACTTTTTTCTCATCTTCGCTATTTCGACAGCCTTGTTGATCAATACGTACCCAAAACCCTTGCCTTGGAATTCTTTCGCCACATAGATTCTTTCGATTTCTAAAGAATGTGGATCGTTTATATCAGTTTGTGCCGGGGATTCATTCAGTTTTAAATAGCCGGCTAATTCCCTGCCGGCATAAAGAAAATAGAATGACGAATTGCTATCTGATAATTCACCATGGAGTTTGTTAGTATTAAAAGACTGTTCCAGATAGGCTTGCATAGTTGCCGGTGTGTTCATAGGAGCGAAAGTATCATTAAATGTTCGGTAAGAAAAGTCCCGCAGGGCATGAACATCGTCCGGCCTGCATTGTTGGAAAGTCAGTTGCATTTCTAGGTTACCTCCCGATTTTCAGGTTGTGCTTATGACATAGGTGCCCATGTGTGTATAAAAGTAATTTTATCACTATTTTAGCTTGTCAGAAACCAAAAAGGAACAGCCAAAGTGTAGTGCCTCCGGCGTTTAACAATTATGAAAAATATCACCATTCCTGTAAAAGATCTTTTTATAATGAAACTTTCAAAATTTACTTCTTATTCAGGGACATCTTAATAAAAAGGCTGTAAAAAGGGTGAGTTGAGGCTCATCCCTTTTCTTTATTATATTTGGTACGGTTTTTGCATTACTTGTTGTCATGCTTAGCGATGGAGGTGTGTAATCATGTGCTTTCGGCCCCCAAGTGCGGGAAAACCCAAAAAATGCCCTGACTGTGGCGCACTGAATCCCAGTGTCGTTAAAAATTGTGTCAAATGCAAGGCTGATTTATCCGCAGTCAAAACGGAAGAAAAAGCAGAAGACAGCTCACAATAATAGGTTTTTGCTTTTTGAAAAAATAATAAAAAAGGAGAAGCGTTCCATGGCTGATTACAAAGAGTACTTATCCGGTATAAACCGTGAACTTTACCATGAGGGTGAGTGGCAATGGCAAGAGGGAGAATACACCGTAACCCGCTCCCACCAGTACACAGCGCCGGGCTGCCACAATTCCTGCGGAGTATTGTTATATACCAAAGACGGTAAACTGGAAAAAGTGGAGGGAGACCCTCTCAATCCTTTTAACAATGGCAAGTTATGCATGAGATGTTTGAACTTAGTGGAAGCGGTGGACCATCCCGACCGCTTAAAATACCCCATGAAGCGGGTTGGTGAGCGGGGTGAAAACAAATGGCAGCGTATTTCCTGGGATGAGGCCTATGAAGTAATTTGTGAAAAAGTAAATTATTATAAAAAGAATTTTGGACCGGAATCTATCGTGGGGGTTCACGGTACCGGCCGGAATATTAACTGGCAGCTGCCCATGCTGTTTAATGCGGGAATCCAGACCCCCAATATCTCCACCCTGTTCTTTTCCGGATTCGCCTGCTACCTGCCCCGGATCGTGGGCAGTACCGCCGTCAATGGGGATTTCATGATCGTAGACGCTTCGGTGCAGCATCCTGACCGTTATGCCAATGCCGAGTGGCAAGCCCCCGAATGTGTGATCGTGTGGGGCAACGACCCCTTGAAGAGCAATGCCGACGGCTTTCTGGGCCATTGGCTGGTCCAGTGCATGCAGATGGGCACCAAAATAATCTCCGTGGACCCCCGCCTGACCTGGTGGTCGGCCAGAGCGGAAGTCTGGCTGCCCATCCGTCCGGGAACCGATGCGGCCCTGGCCATTGGCCTGCTCAATGTCATTATTGAAGAAGATCTTTATGATCACGACTTTGTGGAAAACTGGACCTATGGTTTTGAAGAGCTGGCCGCAAGGGTAAAAGAATATCCCGTGGCTAAAGTTGCGGAAATCACCGGGTTACCGGCGGAAAAAATCCAAAAGGCCGCCCGCCTCTTCACCCAGGCCAAACCGGCGGCCATTCAATGGGGTCTGGCCTTTGAACAGCAGATATCCTGTATGTCCTTGGTTTTAGCGGTGGCCGATCTGATCGGGATCACCGGGAATATCGATGTTCCCGGGGGAATGCTGCTGGTCAGACATGCCTTTAACGCCCACCGTCATTATAATTGCGGCAGTGAATTCACCCCTCCGGAAGTAGCGGCCAAGAAATTGAATGGGGCGGCCAAGGGTGTGGCCGAGAACAGCATTGTTCCCCATGCGGATTCCGATGTCATCCTGCGGGCTATGGAAACGGGGAAACCTTATCCACTGAAGATGCTTTGGGTGCAAAGCAGCAATTCACTGGCCTGTCCCGCCATGGATGCTCCCCGGGCTCTGGAAGCCATGAAGAAAATGGAGTTTATTCTCGTGGCCGATCCCTTCCTGACCCCGACAGCCGTAGCTGTGGCTGATATTGTCCTGCCGGTGGGGATGGGACCGGAGCGCAACAGTGTCCGCAACTGGTGGACACCCATGCGTGCCCAGAGCAAAGTATGTCAATACTACGAAGCCAAAGGGGACGAGGAAATCGTGGTTGAATTCGGCAAGAGGCTGAACCCGGAAGCCTTCCCCTTTGACAATGATGTGGATCTCCTCAACTGGTATCTGACCATGGACGGAGATTATCCGGGGAATTGGAACGACCTGCGTGAAAAGACCTGGGAGTATTGGGATTGGGATGCCGCTTACCGCAAGTATGAAAAAGGCATGCTCCGTGAAGACGGGGAGATGGGCTTTAATACCCCCACCGGCAAGTTGGAGTTGGCCCCCCTGATGTATATGCAGTGGGAGCTGGACCCCCTGCCTTTCCACATTGAGCCCCCTGAAGGACCGGTGACTACCCCTGAGCTCTACGAAGAGTATCCCTTGATTCTGACCACAGGGGCCCGCTCCTATGAGTTCTTCCATTCTGAGCACCGGCAGATGCCCACCATGCGGGAATTCCATCCCGATCCCCTGGTGACCATGCATCCCCAGGTGGCCGCCTCCCATGGCATCAAAGACGGGGATTGGGTCTGGATCGAAAGTCCCCGGGGCCGCTTTAAGCAAAAAGCCTATCTGACGCCGGGCATCAATCCGAAGGTTATTAATGCGGAACACGGCTGGTGGTTCCCGGAACAAGGCCCGGAAAATTGGTTCGGCGTATTCGACAGCAATCCCAACAACCTGACCCGGGCCGAGGTAACCGGGCAAGGGGGAATTGGTTCACCGATCAAGAGCATGCTGTGCAAAATCTATAAAGTTGAAGCAGGAGTCAATGATTTGGTTTCGCCGACGGAACAAGTAGTCAAGCTGGGAGGGTTCAAACATGGCCAATAAGGATGAAAAAGTCTATGGTATTTTAATTGATTATGAGTTTTGCACGGGCTGCCATAGCTGTGAAGTGGCCTGTAAAAAAGAACTGAATCTGCCCGCCAATCAATTTGGCATCAAACTGACGGAAGTCGGCCCCTGGCCAATCGGGGAGGATCGATGGGAATGGGTCTACATGCCAGTGATCACCAAACAATGCAATCTTTGTGAGGAGCGCGTCGCTGCTGGGAAAATGCCCAGCTGTGTTCAGCATTGTCAGGCCTGGTGCATGTATCACGGACCGGTGGAAGAGCTGGTTAAAAAAATGCAGGGAAAATCAAGAATGTCCCTGATTGCCCCCCAGCAATAGTCAAGCCCGGATTTCCGCCGGCATTGGTCCGGCGGGTGTCCGGTTCCCGGTCCGGATTCCCAGTGGGGATTCCCAATTCAGGTTATCGTTTCCCCAACTGAAGGTTTGTTTGCTGGATTATTATGGATTAAGGAAGGGGGAGAAAGGGAATTTGATTATGATCGGTGAAAAAATCAACGGAACCATTCCCCGCGTCAAGGAGGCTATTGCAACCAGGAATGAAAGCTTTATCTCTGAGCTGGCCCTGAAGCAGGGGGAGGCAGGTGCGGATTATATCGATGTCTGTGCCGGCACCGCTCCCGAACAGGAAGTAGAAACTCTGGAATGGCTTATCCACAGTGTCCAGAAGGCTACGGATACCCCGCTTTGCATCGACAGTCCCAATCCAAGGGCCATTGAGGCGGTGTTCAACTATGTGAAACGTCCGGGGCTGATCAACTCCGTATCTTTGGAAGGGGATAAATGCGAGGTTGTTTTTCCCTTGATTCAGGGGACCTCATGGCAAGCGGTGGCCTTAACATGTGATAATGAGGGCATTCCTAAAGATGTTCAGAGCCGGGTAAATATTGCCCAAAAGCTGGTGGAAAAAGCCCAGGCTTTTGGCGTAACCCCGGACAGAATTCATATGGACCCTCTGGTGATCGCCTTATCGGCGGACAATCAGTCCCTCTTGAACTTTGCGGAAGCAACCCGGAAGATCAAGGCCCTTTATCCTGATATCAAGGTGACTTCAGGTCTGAGCAATATTTCCTTTGGGATGCCTCTCCGAAAAATCATTAATCAGAACTTCCTGGCTCTTGCCATGTTTGCCGGAATGAACTCAGCCATCCTGGACCCCTTAAACAGGGAGCTGATGGCCACCATCCTGGCTGTTGAAGCCTTGCTGGGGCAAGACCGGCACTGCCGCAATTTTGCCAATGTTTATCGGAAGCAAAGGATCGGGCCGGTAAAAACAGCCGCCGGTTGAAGGAAATCCTATGGAAACGAGGGAGGAAAGCTCATGATTGATTTAAGAAAATTAGCTCACTGGATCGGTGATTTGGATGAAGATGCGGTCATGGAGGCGCTGCAGGACTTTGTTGCCGCCAATCCCAGCCAAGAAGAAGCTCAGGAGGTGGTAAACGCTTGTCAGCGGGGGATGGCCATGGTGGGTGAGCTGTTTGAGAAGAATGAATATTATGTGGGGGATCTGATCTTTTCCGGCGAGATTTTAGCTAATGCTCTGGAGGTTCTCAAACCCGTTTTAGGCGCCAAGGATGCGGCTAAAGCCGGTTCCATTGTCCTCGGTACTGTTGAAGGGGATTTGCATGATATTGGCAAGAACATCTTTAAAGGGATGGCGGAAGCGGCGGGCTTTGAAGTTCATGACTTGGGTATCGATCAGTCCGCCAGTGCCTTTGTGGCCAAAATCAAGGAAGTTAAGCCGGCCATTGTGGGGATGAGCGGTGTTTTGACCCTGGCCCTGGACTCCATGAAGAACATCGTCGCTGCCCTTGAGGAAGCCGGCTTGCGCAAGGATTTGAAAGTGATTATCGGCGGTAATCCGGTGACGGAAGATGCCTGCAGGAATATTGGGGCCGATGCCTTTACGATCAATGCGGCCGAAGGAGTCAAGATCTGCAAGAGCTGGGTGGCTCAATAGAAGGAAAAGGGGGATGAACATTGGAACGTGCCCAAGAGCTTTATCAAGAGCGCCTGACCAGGCTTAACACAGCCTTTGCCAATGGCAAACCCGACCGGGTGCCGATTTTGAGCATGGCGGCGGAATATGTCTATCGGATTCAGGATATCAGGCCCATCGATGCCTACCAGGATATGAGGCTTATGGAAAAGGCCTACCGCAATTTCTTCTCTGAAGTCTACTTCGACGGGTTTCTGATTCCGGTGATCGGCAGGAACAAACTGGATACTCTGGGGCTGCTAGGGGGAGGGACGTCTCAATACTTGCCCGACGGCTCCTTTCAGACCAAGCCCGGCTCCATCAATGTAATGGAGCCCAGCGAGTATGACGATTTGATCGCTGATCCGGCCCGGTTTTTTATCGAAAAGATTATGCCTAGACGGTTTAAGCTGATGGCTGAAGATTACAGTACCGAAAAATATGAAACCTTTGTGGAGGCCATCAGGAGTCTTTTAGCAGGCCGCAGCGCCACCCAGCCGGTTACCGATATGTTGAAACATGAGCTGGGCCTTGTGGAAATCCAGCAGGGAGGCATGTATAATCCGGTGGATATTATCCTGGACTTCCTCAGAGATTTTCAGGGGATTTCCGGAGATATCAAACGCCGTCCGGAAGCCGTGCGGGATGCCGGGCTGGCCATCATGGACTGGCTGCTGGCCATGGCAACCATAAACCCACCGGATGAGCATAAACGGATTACCATTCCCATGCATCTGCCCACTTTCCTGAGGCCAAAGGAGTTCGAAAGGGTGTATTGGCCCTCTTATAAGAAATTTGCTTACGCCCTGGTGGAGAGGGGCTATCAAATCTATTATCTGTTTGAAGGAAACTATGAACACCTTCATGACTATCTCCAGGAGCTGCCTAAAAACAGGGTGTCCGGGCTGTTCGAACATGACGATCTCAAGCTGGTCAAGAAGAACCTGGGACATATGATGTGTATCGTGGGCGGCATGCCGACGCGGATGCTTTATTATCAAAGGCCGGATGAGTGCATCGCCCATGTCAAAAATGTCCTGGATACGGTGGCCGTCGATGGGGGCTTTATCTTAGGTCCCGATGTACCCATGCTGTCAAAAACAGACGGCAAATTGGCAAACTTTAAAGCAGTCAATGATTTTGTCCATCATTATGGGCTGTATAGTTGATCCTGGTTTTTTAGGAGGTTGTGGAAATGACCAATTATGAAATGGTCCAAAAGGCGGCGGAAGAACTATTTAAGGCAAAGACTCCGGAACAAGTTGAAATCTTCACTCGATTTATTGCGTTCTTAATCATGGGGTAAGCATTGACAGGCAATAGGGTTGAAGCAATCTGCACTATTTCTGCAGATCGGGCAGCATTATCTTTAGAAAAATCAGGGCAAAGGAGGGCAGTGTTTTTCAAGTGAAGCTATTCGTAAAAGAAAGCTGAAAACTGATTAGGAAAGGGGAATATTAAATGTCTGAACCCAAAACAGGTAAAAAGCCTCACTATGGTGCTGCAGTTAAAGCTGCCGTGTTATCCATCATGCTGCTGCAGTACTTACAGGCTTTGACTTCACCGGCTGCCGGTGCTATTTTGAAGCATTTCGAGCAATTTGGGTACACTTCACTGGACATTAAACAAATTCAGACCATCCCAACATTGGTCATGATCTTTGCCTGTATGGCAATTATCCCTATGGCCAATAAACTGCGCAAGAAAACAATTCTTAACATTGCCATGGCCTTGATCTTCTTTGGTGGAATCGCTCCGGGGATCGGACCGGACAGCATGATGTTCATTTATGCCTGCCGGGTGGTTTTTGGCTGTGGTTATGGTATGATTTATGCTTTAGCCTCCTCATTTATTGTTGACCTTTTTGACGGCTCTGAGCAAAAACAAATGATGGGCTGGAAGACGGCTGCCGGCTCAATTGGCGGTATTATCTTTCAGACCGTGGGCGGTTTTTTGGCGGCGATGTACTGGAAATATGCTTTCCTGGGCTTTCTTGTGGCCCTGCCCTTCATCTTATTGATTTTATGGAAATGCCCGGACCCTTCCGAGCTGGAGGAATTTAACCCGGCCAAAGAAGCGGGCCAGCCCAAAGCAAAGGTGGAAAAGGGCCATTGGTTCGTCATTGTTCTGGCCGCTCTGAATGTGATGATCTTCTCTTCGTTTATGATCAATATGCCCATCGTGATTATGACCGAAGGACTGGGGACTCCGAATACCATTGCTTTAGTTATGAATCTTTTTACTGTGGGAATTTTCCTGGGCAGCTTCACCTACGGCTGGACCACTAAACTATTGAAGCGATTTGACATACCCTTCACCATCCTGGTTTATGGTATCGTCCTGGTGATCCTGCCCCGTTTCGTCACCTTGCCGGTCTATATGATCTGTGCTTTGATCTTTGGCTGGGCTTTTGGCGCCTACAACCCCAGTCTGGTTCTGGCCGTATCCCGTCAGGGGAGCGCTCTGGCAGCTACCGCAGCCATTGCTTTCTTCGTTGCCGGGCAAGGGCTGGGACAGTTTATCCAACCTTACTTTATGCTGCTTACGGGAGTTTTTGGGCTTAACGAACCTTGGGGTGAACTGGCTCCCTGGGTTATGGCAGGTCCCATGCTCATTGCTATTTCAATCTGTAGTTTTATTTGGGTTGTCAAAATTACCAACAGAAAATTCCCTTATGAAGGGAATGTCAAAGCTGTGGGTAAGGCAGATCAGACCATGGAGAGTCCTCTGGACAGTTAAATACAGGAATTAAAGGAGGGGCTGTGAAAATAAAAAGATTTCATGAGCCCCTTCTTTAAACTGGCAATGGTCAGTATAGGGTCTGGTGTGGAGAATAATTAAGGGGTGAAAACGTGGAAATTCTAAAGAATGCAGAGACTGTAAGTCCTCAGAGCTTTTTCGATGAAAGAGTGGCCTGGCGGGAAAAAGCTGCCTATGCCATGGGAGATGTAGGGGCAAACGTAGTATGGGCTACCCTGACGTCCTTCATGACCTTCTTTTTCACTGATGTGGCGGGAATCGGTGCCGCAGCTGTCGGCAGCATTTTCCTGATATCGCGGATTCTGGATGCTTTCAGCGATGTGGGCATGGGAGTCTTAGTAGACAGAACCAACCATAAGTACGGCAAAGCCCGGCCCTGGCTTTTGTGGGTGGCGATACCCTATGGGATCGGGGCGGTTTTGCTGTTCAGTGTTCCCGACTTTGGTATGACCGGAAAAATAATTTATGCATTTCTTACCTATAACCTGATGTCTACGGTATTATACACTGTTTTTGCCCAGCCTTATCATACCCTGATGGCGTTGATGACACGGGATCAGTATCAACGGTCACTGCTTACGGTGATGAGGATGTTTGCCGGTGTTTGTACCGCCATTGTCATTAACAATGCGACTCTTCCTCTGGTTGAGCATTTTGGGGGCGGTGCTGGGGGCTGGCAAAAAACCATGGCTGTTTATGGTGCCATAGCGGCAGTGATCATCATTTTAGTTTTCTTGTTTACGAAAGAAAGGATCAGAGGGGTCAGTGCCAAGAAAACACCGGTTAGGGAAGGGCTGGAAGCTCTGGCAGCCAATAAATACTGGCTGATGATTCTCGTGGTAGGTGTTTTAGTCTATATTTTGTTTGCCCTTCCGGGGGCGACTATTTACTATGCCCGTTATGTATTGGGCAATCCCATGTACCTGGGCTCCATTATGACCTGCACCTTTGTCCCCAATCTGCTTTGTTTTGCGGCCATTCCTCTGGCCCTGAAGATCTTCAGCAAACGCATGCTGGTTTTCATAGGATTTCTTTTCTATGCCATAGGAACAGGAGTTTTGCTGGTAGAACCCACAAATATCAACTATGTCTTGCCGGGAGTTTTCATTAAAGGTCTTGGTTTTGCCCCCTTGGCAGGCACTCTGTATGCCCTTATAGCCGATACTATCGAATATGGTGAATGGAAGACGGGGCTAAGAATGGAAGGGCTGATCATGAGTGCGGCAAGCTTCGGTCAGAAGGTGGGCACAGGCATCGGGCTGGCAATTATGGGGTGGCTGCTGGCCTGGGGCAATTATGCGGGCAATGCCGCCGCTCAATCACCAGAGGCTCTTCATGTAATCAGCTTTATGTTTATTCAGCTTCCTTTGTGCATTTATGCCGCAATTATTGCCATCATGTATTTTTACAGACTGGACAGGGAGTATCCGGCAATCATTGCGGAGTTGAACCAAAGAAGATCATGACGGGAAGAGAACTGTGAGGATATTGGGAATTGAAAAGATTGAAGAGGGCAGAAATAGTGTCCTCTTTTTGTAATTGCGGAATCTTTGAATTTTATGATGAATCTTTTATGGTAGAATAAAGATAGATAAATTTTTCACAAGAACTTCCCGGCAAGTCCTATTATGGGTAAGAAGTACAGAAAGTTTGGAGGGTTTTTTAATGATCGTTACCGAAAAGAGTTTTTCTGACCAAACATACTGGGAAGAGATAGCGCGATGTAAAACTCAATTTGTGAATAATGAAGAAGACCCTTTGCTCAATCCCTATCTGCGCAAGGAAGTGGCAGAATCCTGGATCAGATCAAAAAACAATGGGGTTTTTCCTTGGACATCCTATAGTAAATACCACCTGACAGAAGAAGAGTGGCGTTTGCTGAAGGAGCAGAATGAGCGGCTTATTCAGATAGCCCAGCCCCTGATCAGTAATTATTTGGGGCTGGCCTCCACCAATGGACATTCCCTGGAACTGTTTGACCCCAGCGGTGCCTTTTTGCTGGGGATTCATATCAATATTTCTTCAACTCCCGTCCTGTCCATTGTGTTTAATGAAAGTACCACAGGCACCACGGCTCATGGTTTGGCGACTTATCACAAGAAACCCTTCCAGTTAATCGGACCGGAGAACTATCTTGACGTCTGGCAGAATATGATCTGTTCCGCAGCCCCTATTTTAGATGAGATGGGCGAAGTTCTGGGGACCCTGGCTCTGGTTCAGGATATGGGGGAAAAACCTTGGGAAAAGAACCGGTCTAATTTGCATGTTCATTCCCTGGGCTGGGTCAGCTCTCTGGCGGAAGCCATTGGCAACCAGATCAAAATTCAAAATGGTTATGATGTCCTCAATGAGGTGAATAACGACTTAAGAAAGGCCACGGAAACCTTGAAAATTATTCTGGAATTTATTGACGAAGGGGTTATCACCATTGAGCCCAATGGGCGGATTCTCAGTTCCAATCATGAGGGCAGCAGAATCTTGAATGTGCATCATGGCAAGATAAGAGGGCGAAACATTGGGGAGTTTCTGCTGCCCAAGTCGGCCTTAATGAGCTATGTAGCCGCTAACAAAACCGTCGATTACATGGAGGAATATGTGGTCAATGGCCGGGAAGAGAAGCAGTATTTGGTGAGTTTGCGGCCGGTGTATAAGCAAGGCAATGACGAACTGGATTTTGCCATTCTCCGTTTTAATCATTCGGACAAGATCAATGCTCTGGTTAACACCAGGAGCGGGGCTGTAGCAAAATTCCGGTTTGAAGATATTGTGGGGCAAAGTGAATCCATGTTAAAAGCGAAAGCTTTAGCCAGGCGTTTTGCCAGAACCCGTGAAAATCTCCTTTTGCTGGGGGAAAGCGGGACAGGCAAAGAACTTTTCGCCCAAGCTCTTCATAACAGCCACCGCCCGGGGGGGCCCTTTATTGCCGTGAACTGTGCCGCCATGCCCCGGAATTTGATCGAAAGCGAGCTTTTTGGCTATGAAAGCGGCTCCTTCACAGGGGCGGAGAAAAATGGACGGCCGGGCAAGATAGAACTGGCCAACGGGGGAACCCTTTTTCTGGATGAAATCGGCGATATGCCCATTGAATTGCAGGCGGTGTTGCTGCGGGTTCTGCAGGATAAAATGGTTATGCGGCTGGGAGGAAGAAACTACCGGCAGGTTGATTTCCGCCTGATAACGGCAACCAATCAGGATCTGAAACTCTTGGCCCAAGAGAAGAAGTTTCGTGAGAATCTCTATTTCAGACTTTCCGTTCTTAATATAGAGATACCCCCTCTGCGCAGCAGAGGTTTCGATATTGCCATACTTGCGGAGCATTTTATCGAAAATTATGCCAAGCGGGTGGGACTGCCGGCTGCGGTGATCAGCCCGGAGGCCAAACGAAGGATTTTGGAATATAATTGGCCGGGCAATGTCCGCCAATTGGAAAATGCCATGATCTATGCCGTAAATTTGGCTGAAGATGGCCGGATTATGCTCAGTCACTTGCCCAAGGAATTGTTTGAAAAAAGAACGGCCTTGCCCATGGTCAGTGAAAGGGAATGTGATAACCTGGAGGAGCTGTTCTCCATGAAGGATCTGGAGAAAGTGACCATAAAAAAGGCCTTGGAGAGATCCGGCAATAGTGTGGCCATCGCTTCAGATTTATTGGGAATCAGTAAAACCACTCTGTATAGAAAATTAAAAGAACATAATATTCACTATTGATAAGGACCCATAGGATAAGGAATGGACCCAGTGCCGCTTTAGCATAAGCAGAGAAGCTTAATGATAAGCGGCACTTAGTAAGGGTGATGAGAAGCTTAAGGAAGATAGACGGTAACCTTTTTGCCCTTGGCGGCCATGCTTTGCATCAGTTCATCCAGGGGGCCATATTCAATGCACTGAGTTAAGCAGTTATGGACACAGGCCGGTTTGCGGCCTTCAGCCACACGGTCGGCACAGAGATCGCAAAGGGAGGTGGGAACGGGGACATAGTCCCATTCCGTTTGCTCTTCGCTGAGCTTGAAGGGTCCCACCTGAGTCAGTTTGATCCCCCATTGCTCTAGGGGGATGCCATGGGCGTTCCGGCAGGCGAGTTCACAGCTATGGCAGCCTGAGCACCAGCCGTAATTGATGAGTAAACCATTATGAGACATCGTTGTTCCTCCTGTCTGAATTGCGGATGAGATGGTTAATCACTCGTCTAAGCCGCTTACTTTGTATACTTTGCAGAGATTGCTTTTGTAGTTGGCGCCCAGACCAAGCTTGCCGATTTTTTTGTGGGGCATCAGCATGTTGATATTGGATTTAAAGGTACCGAACAGGTTGGGTTCGGTACCGGCTTGTTCCGGGTACCACCAGCCGTGGAGGGCATGAACGACCTTCGGATGAACCGTGGGCTGAACCAGCGCTTTCATGCGGCATTGGCCAAGATGGTTCTCAATGGCCACCCAGTCCCCGTCTTGAATGCCCAGGCCGGCGGCGGTGTCAGGATGGATTTCAACCGTGGGCCAAGGGGTGATTTGCCTTAAGGAAGGAATCTGTCTGTGCTCCGAATGGAAGGAGGTGAATTTTCTGCCCCCGGTGGTCAGGACCAAGGGGTATTGGGCAAATAGTTCAGGGGTGCGGTAAGGGCTGAAGGGAGGTTCCTGGAAATAGGGCAGGGGATCTTCTCCCCAGCTTTCAAAGATGGTGGCTTTTAATTCGATGAGGCCGGTCAAGGTCTCAAAACCCGGTTCACCGTCACTGCGCAATAAGCCTTGCTCGTATTTCCTGTAGACATAGTGCTGCTGTTGAACAACCTTATCCTTAAGGCCAGGATAATCCAGTCCGGTTTTCTCCTCAATCTGCTCGGTAAAGAAGTCGGACACGGTTTGCCAGGGCCAGGCTTGGGGGTTTAAACGCTTGCCTAATTCAAAGCAGATTTCCAGGTCGGATTTACATTCTCCCACCCGTTCAATGCACTGGTTAACCGCCCCCAGGAAAGCGGAATTGCGTCCAAAATGAGGAATGACCACACCGTCATGCTCGGCAAAGGTGGCGATCGGCAGGACAATATCGGCATAAGCAGCCACCGTGGGGGTCATAAAGAGCTCCTGGCAGACCCAAAACTCTATTTTCTTAAAGGCCTCATACCAGCGCTTGGGCACCGGTGCCGCATTGGCAAGGGGGTTTTGGCTGTTGGACCACACCATCTTAATGGGGTAAGGCTGCTGCTGTTCAAAGTATTCCAAGGTATTGTCCGGGCTGCAGGCCATCAGGCCATAATTGAAGAAGGGGAACTCTTTATTGCCGATGCGGTTCTCATAAATTTCCTCAGGAATCTGCTTGTGGGTATCATAGCGCCATTTACCCATGAAGCTGGCAGGTTCGGCCAGGGTATTGCCCCCCGGGACGTCAAGATTGCCGGTCAGGGTCATGAGGTAAAGAACCCCTTGAATGGCCTGAATACCGTTCCAGTTCATATCCAGGGCCACGCCCCACTGAATGCTGGAATTGCCGGCCTGGGCAAAAGCACGGGCGGCCTGGACAATGGTTTCTTCCTTAATCCAGCAGATATCCGCTACCCGGCGGGGGGAATATTCCTGAACACGCTCTCTCAGAGCATCCAGTCCAAAAGTCCACTTTTCCACAAATTCGTGATCATAGAGATCCTCGTTGATAATAACGTTCAGCATGCCTAAAGCCAAGGCCGCGTCCGTACCGGGACGAAGCTGGAGGTGATATTCCGCACGGGAGGTCAGCCAGGTAACCCTGGGGTCCACGGCGATAATTTTCGTACCCCGCTTCATCATATCCACAATAGCATGGCCGAAGAATCCGTCGGAATTGGACTCAAGGGGGCTTTTGCCCCAAATGATGATATATTCGGGAAGCTGGAATTCAGGGTTGTCGTAGCGATCGGCAAAGTAAGCGGCATAGTCAATTTCCGGATAACCTGCTCCTAAGACATATTCGGTAACGGCACAGCGGGGGCCATAACAGGAAAGGCCGCTTAAAACCCCCACATTGTTGGGTGTCTGCAACACCGCGTAGGATAAGGCAGGGAAGTAAAAGGTGGCTTCACGGCCGGTGCCGCCCATCATGGCAATGGATTCCGGCCCGTATTGCTTTTGATAATATCTGACCTTCTCTTCAATCAGGTCATAGGCTTCATCCCAGGTGATGCGTTCCCATTTATCCTCGCCTTTTTTGCCGGCACGCTTCATGGGATAAAGAATTCTATCCGGATGGTAAACAGCCTCCGGGAGTGACAGACATCTTACACAGACACGTCTCTGAGAAACGGGGTGCTCGGGATCGCCTTCCACTTCCACCAGCTTGCCATCCTTGACGTGCATAAGCAGCCCGCAGCCCGTAGGATGACAACCTGGGGCAGACCAGGCACAGGTTCTCACAGTGTAATCCTTTTCTGTGCCTTTCTTATACTTTACAGCCATTTGCTTCATCCTCTCCTTACATTATCAGCGTTCAGAATGATTAGGGGGTTGGGGGTTCTTGACCTCTTCTTTAGCTATTTCCGTGCCGCAAAAAGGGCATTTTGCAGCCATGTGACCTTGTTGCAGGGTTAATTTTTTTTGGCAGCCGGAACAAATGACAACTTTAGATACGGCAGCGGGTCTGAAACACATCGGGGCATCCTCCTCCTTTCTTGCACATTCAGAAAGTATAACGACCTTGCCTACTTTCTTTCAACATAAGTGCAACCAACGGCTTCACCTTTCTGGATGCATGACTAGTTTAATTCACCTCCAGCACTGAATAGTAAGGGCTGTATTAAGCCGTCGCCTCTATTTACTTGCAAATACCGTACCACACTATTGAATTTCTTAGCCATTATTGTCCTTTTAGATGAGGTGAGGTCTCAGAAAAACCAGATAGGGCCGGAAAACAAGCTTTAGGGTTTTAGGGATTTACATTCTGAAACAAAAAGAACAGATTTAGGCCGGATCGAAACAGATTGGAAAAGCTCAGGCTGAGAAAATTCAGCAGAAAAAGACCTTAACCTAAGCAATCAAGCTTTCCTTGATCCTTGTGAGGAAGTTGGCATAAAAAATGCAACGGCATAAAGGTGTTCGGATAACAAGGACAACGCATCAGCCGGAGGGTGCAAAGGCGGATGCGGAACAAGAAAGGAGAACACCATGGAATTTAAAAACGACTTAGGCAAGCCTTGGAAGTACGAGGAAGACGGTTTCACGGTCATCCGGACTTCCGTATGGTCTCCCCCGGGTTGTCATCCGGTGGGCTGCGGACTGAAGCTCTATGTGAATCAAGCGGGTATTCTCGAGAAAATCGAAGGGGACGAGAACGATCCCATCACCAAAGGCCGGCTTTGCGTCAGATGCCTGGATCTTAAAGAAGTGATCTATAATCCCAGCCGTATTCTCTATCCCATGAAGCGCCATCCTCAGGATCGGGGCAAGGCTGACAAATGGGAACGCACCACCTGGGAAGAAGCCTATGCAATGATTAAGCAGAAGCGGGATTTTGTCATCAAAAATTACGGTGTGGAGGCGATTGCCGCTTACAGCGGTACCGGCCGCAACGGCGGTATTATGGTACAGGAATTTGCCCATGAGGTGCTGGGCACACCCAATGCCTGCTATACTCAGTCCGGCTATGCCTGTTACACTCCCCGTGCCGCCGCCACGGCGGCGATCACGGGCTGTTATTACCCGGAGATCGACTATGGGGGCGGTGTGGAAGGGACCTATGATAACCCCGACTACAAGATTCCGGAAGTGATTGTGCTTTGGGGGAAGGAGCCGTTGCCTTCCAACGGCGACGGTCTCTTTGGCCACGCCTTGATCGATTTGATGAAGCGGGGCACCCAAATAATTTCCGTGGATCCCCGTGTCAATTGGCTGGCGACACGATCCGCCGTCCATCTGCGTCTGCGCCCGGGTACGGATGCGGCTATGGGGATGGCCTGGCTTAATGTGATTATCAATGAAGAGCTGTATGATCGGGATTTCGTGGAAAACTGGTGTTACGGCTTTGACGAACTGAAAGAGCGGGTGGCGGACATGACTCCGGAAAAGGCGGCAGAGATCTGCCAGGTGGATGGGGAGATCATCAGGAAGGCCGCCAGAATGTACGCCGGTGCCGCCCAGGCGGGAATTGCCTGGGGGCTGGCCATTGACCAGAACCAGAACGGCACCCAGGCTGCCCAGTGTATCTTAAGTTTGATCGCCATTACGGGCAATCTGGACAAACCCGGGGGCCAGCTGGTAGGAGAAGCCAAATCGGCAGTGCCGGAAGCCGAGGATGGTATGACTTCCACCTACGCGGCTACCGGACATCAATTGGACGGCTGGGTGGCCCTGGGGGAGGAACTGAGAAATAAAACCATCGGCATGCAGGAGTATCCCCTGTACGTCAATTCCATCCGCAATGCCCATGCCGACCTGATGCTGGACTGCCTTATGACGGATAAACCTTACCGGATCGTCATGGCCATGATTCAGTCCACCAATATTATTGCCCCAACCAACTCTGCGGAAAGCAAAAAGTGGCATCAAGCCCTGAAGAGACTGGACTTTGTCTTTGCCACCGATGTGTTTATGACTCCCACTATTCAGGCCTGTGCCGATTTGTTCCTGCCCCTGAAATGCGCCCCGGAGCACGACAGCATTAATTACACCCATTATTCCGGCTCCCAGATTCATTTTGGGATCACCAATAAGGCCATTGAAGTGGGCCAGTGCAAGAGCGATGTTGAGATTGCGGTCGAACTTGGCAAATACCTGGGCCGGGAGCAGTATGTGACAAGACACACGGATGAAAAAGCGTGGCTCAACAACCGGCGTGCCCAAAGAAATCTGATGGGCGGCGGCAAGGAAGATTTCGATACAATCCGGGAAAAAGTGCACATCCAGCAGGGACGCAAATATTACAAATATAAGACAGGTCATCTCCGCCCTGATCGTCAAACCGGGTTCCTGACCACAACCGGGCGGGTGGAGCTTTATTCCTACATGTTTGAAGGGGTGGGCTCAGATCCCCTGCCTTATTACCAGGAGCCTCCCTTCAGCCCCTATTCCACTCCTGAATTAGCCAAAGAATATCCTTTCATCCTGACCACCGGCGCCCGGACTTACGCCTACTTCCACAGCGAACACCGTCAGGTTCCGCTGTTACGTGAATTAAATCCGAACCCCCTGCTCGAGGTTAACCCGGAAGATGCTGCTGCTTTGGGTTTGCTGGAAGGGCAGTGGGTGGAAATCTCCAACCAGTTCGGGGAAGCCAAGTTTAAGGCCAAGGTAACCCCTACAGTACGCCAAGGTACGGTCATGGCACAGCATGGTTGGTGGTTCCCGGAACAGGAAGCCGATGAGCCTAACCTCTCCGGGGTATGGCATTCCAATGTCAATACTTTGATTCCTAATCATTACAATGGCTCCCTGGGATTTGGAGCCCCTTATAAATGCATGATCTGCAAAATCACGCCCCTCAAGGAAAGCTACGATGTGGATATGAACCGATTCCAGGAGAAATTCAGAAAGGTGGCGGGCTGAATGGAGGGATACGGACTTTTAATCGACTATGAATATTGCACCGGTTGTCAGAGCTGCGAGATTGCTTGCAAGACCGAACATGATTTTCCGGTAGGAAAATGGGGAATCCGGGTTTTTGAAGATGGGCCCTGGCAGAAAGACGATGCCAATGATGAAGGAAGTCATTTTAATTGGAACAAAGTTCCTATTCCTACGGATTTATGCGACGGATGCCAGGACAGGGTGGCCGCAGGCCGGAAGCCCACCTGTGTGCACCACTGCCTGGCTGATGTGATGCGTTTTGGAACCCTCGAAGAGCTCAGTGCAGAACTGGCCAGGAAACCTAAGCAGGTACTCTGGTCAATCAAGTAGACTGCCCCGGAGGCATTAGGAAAGACGGAGCTGCGGGGGCGGGCGCCTGCGCAGCTCTGATGCGGAGGTCATGATGTGCGGATATGGAAATATATGTATTGGCTGCAATCGATGCGGAAAGTCCACGGCCATGCCGGGCCAAAAAAGGTTATGCTTGGCCTGCGGTACCGAGCCTCCCGCCGATGCGAAATATTGTCCGGTTTGCCAGCGCAAACTCCCTCCTGTGTTTCCGTCGGCCGCGGGAGAAATTCAGCCTGAAACGTAGTGATTCTACGGTAAACCATAAAAAATAATAGTAATAAGTAGGAGCCTCCCGGCACAAGAAAAGAAATATCTTGTACCGGGAGGCTCTGCGGTTTATAGCGTTTATTTTTTATATAGGGTGCTTGCTGCGGCAAAGAACTTAGCGGGGAAAGAACCGGCGTAGTGCGGGTTTATTACTTACTGCGCAGAAAGAGTTTATAGATCTCCTTAAGAACGAGGGGGATAACCGCCAGGCAAAGGACAATTCCCCAATCTCTTAAAGAGAGCATCTGCAGCTTGAAGGCGCTGGAGAGGAAGGGGACGGAGATCACCATCAGCTGCAGCAATAAACCGACGATAATAGCCGCAATCAGGTAGCGGTTGGAAAAGATGCCTACAGCAAAAATGGATTTGGTGGCATGTCTCATGGACAGGGAGTAGAAAAGCTGGGAAGCCGCCAGAACCACAAAGGCCATGGTGCGGGCATAGGTGAGGATATCAGCGGGGATATCCGTCGATCCTAAGGTATAGCCGTATTCACGAAGCCCTATGTAGAAGGCTACCAGGGTTAAAGCACCGATCAAGACACCGCCGATGATGGCCCTGATGCCTGAACCGTGGGCAAAGAAGCTTTCTTTAGGGTTGCGGGGTTTTTGCCGCATCACTTCTTTATCACCGGGATCTACACCCAGGGCAATGGCCGGCAGGGTATCGGTGATTAAGTTAATCCATAAAAGCTGGGTGGCGAGCAGGGGAACGGGCCAGAAAAAGAGGACGGAGAAGAAGATGGCGACAATCTCCCCCAGGTTGCAGGAGAGAAGGAAAATCACCGATTTCTTGATGTTGTTATAGATATTGCGGCCTTCCTCGATAGCATGGACGATGGTGGTGAAATTATCATCGGTTAAGATCATATCGGCGGCGCCTTTGGAGACATCCGTACCGGTGATTCCCATGGCCACACCGATATCGGCGTTCTTCAAGGAAGGAGCATCGTTGACCCCATCCCCCGTCATGGAGACGATATTGCCATGGGATTTGAAAGCTTTGACGATTTTAACCTTATGCTCCGGAGATACCCGGGCAAAGACCCGCAAACTGCCGATGCGCCGGGAAAATTCTTCGTCGGACAATTGATCGATCTCAGCGCCGGTCATGCTTTCCTCGATGGACTCAGCGATGCCTAATTCTTTGGCGATGGCCACAGCGGTGTTTTTATGGTCTCCGGTAATCATGACCGGTGTGATCCCGGCCAGCTTGGCATCCCGGATGGAATCCCTGACTTCCAGACGGGGAGGATCGATCATGCCCACCATGCCGATGAGGGTCAGAGCCTGCTCCATCTCCTGGGGGCTGATCACCCTGTCCACATCCTTATAAGCGGCTCCCAGCACCCGCAGGGCAGCATCGGACATTTCGTCAGCCACACGGAGATACTCCTGCTTCATCGCTTCCGTAAGGGGGACCACCTTTCCGTCAACTAAGGCGGTGGTTGAAAGCTTGAGAAGATTATCAATCGCTCCTTTGGTATGGACCCGGTAGCCTGTGTTCTCTTCATTGAGGGTGGACATGAGTTTGCGGTCGGAATCGAAGGGGTTTTCTCCTACCCGCTTATATTCGGTATGCAAGGTTTTTCTCCCCAGATTAAAGCGCTCCCCTAAGACCACCAGGGCAATCTCCGTAGGATCGCCTGTGCCCTGGCCTTGTTCATAAGTAGCATCTGAGCAAAGGACAAAGGTCTTCATCAGTTCTTTGGCCTGAATCGTGGCGTCAAAACCTGAGCCCTCCCGGGGCACCTCCTGCAAATTATTCAGTGTGTAATACTTGACCACTGTCATTTGGTTTTGCGTCAAGGTTCCCGTTTTATCCGAACAGATGATGTTGACGGAGCCCAAAGTTTCCACAGCAGGCAGTTTTTTGACAATGGCATTGATTTTGGACATCCGGGTGACCCCCAGAGCCAGGACAATGGCGACAATAGCGGGAAGACCCTCAGGGATGGCGGCCACAGCTAAGCTGATGGCGGTCAGGAACATCTCAAAGAGGTCCCGCTTCTGGAAAAAGGAGATGACAAAGATGAGGACACAGATGCCGATGGCCAGATAGCCCAAGACCCTCCCCAGCTCTTCCATTCGCTTCTGCAGGGGGGTCATCTCATCGATCTCTTCATCGAGAATCTTGGCGATTTTCCCGATCTCTGTTTCCATGGCGGTGCCCACCACCACCCCTTCACCCCGGCCATAAGTAGCTAAGGTGGACATGAAGGCCATGTTCACTTGATCGCCAAGGGGAGTTTTAGGGTCCTGAAGGACTTCCTGGGCCACTTTTTCCGTGGGAACGGATTCACCGGTGAGAGCCGACTCTTCAATCTGGAGATTGGCACTCTCGATGAGGCGCAGATCGGCTGGGATAAAGCGGCCGGCATCGATGAGAACAATGTCTCCGGGCACCAGTTCCTCCGATTGGATTTCCAGGACCTCGCCGTTCCGGCGGACCAGTGTTTTAGGAGTAGTCATTTGCTGCAAGGCTTCAATGGCTTTTTCGGCTTTGAATTCCTGAAAAACGCCAATGGCGGCGTTGAGGACCACCACCAGAAGAATGATGATGGAGTCCACATATTCCCCGATAAAGAAAGTGATTAATGCAGCACCGATCAGGACATAAATCAGCATATCCTTCAATTGGGCAAAGAACAAGGCGATTAAGCTTTTCTTGGGTTTTCCCTTAAGCTTATTGGTTCCGTATTGCTCCAGGCGGGCTTGGACTTCCTGGCTGGTGAGCCCGGTGGCAGGGTTTACATTGAGCTCTTTAAGCGTTTCTTCCTGAGATTTGGCAAACCACATCGTTGGATCACACTCCAATTTCCATTTGTGTATAGTCAATAGTTTTTAGGTCAAGGCGGTGACGGAATTGACAATCACATTGAGCTGGGGGTCTTTTTCTTTTAGTTTATGAATAATATCCTTGCGGATAGTATCGGCAGCTGGGACCTGGGGAGAGGGGACGGATAATTCAAAGATGACATTCATACAGCGATAGCCGATGGTCATACGGATATTATGTGCGACAAAGGAGTTATTTACTTCCTTCACGGCGGATTTAACGATCTCCTCCATACCTTTAATTTTTTCTTTGTCGGTGGTAATGGGATCGATATGAATGACAATATTGATGTTCAGTTCTTCGGAGATGCGTTTTTCCAAGTCATCAATAATCAAATGGGCGTCGACGATGTTTACCGTATCCTGAATCTCGGCATGAATGGAGGCGATGGTGCGGCCTGGGCCGTAATCGTGAACTTTTAGATCGTGAGTGCCGATAATGTACATTCCTTCATTGACGAAGTCTTTGACCTGATTGCACAACTCGGGGTTAGGGGAGGAGCCCAATAGAATATTGACTGTTTCCTTGGCCACATTATATCCTGTATAAAGGATGAAAAGGGAGATGAGCAGACCGACGTACCCGTCAATGGCAAGATCAAAAGCGTGACCGATCAATGTGGAAAGGATGACGGCACTGGTGGCTAAGGCATCGTTAAGACTGTCATAAGCAGTGGCTTTATTGATTCCTGAATTAATGGTATGCCCGATGTAGCGGTTATAGGAAAACATCCAGATTTTCAGGACAACGGAAAAAAGCAGGATAACCAGAGAAATCCAGCTGAAAAGGACCTCTTCCGGGTGAAGGATCTTAGTGAAGGAATTTTTGAGAAGTTCGATGCCGACCATAAAGATGATAAAGGAGACGACCAGGGAAGAGATGTATTCGATCCGGCCGTGACCAAAGGGGTGCTCTATATCCGGAGGCCGGTTGCTCATTTTGGCCGCGATGATGGCGATGACGGAGGAGCCGCAGTCGGAGAGGTTATTAAAAGCGTCGGAAATAACGGCAATACTGTTCATAAAAAGCCCCAGCAAAAGCTTAAGTATAAATAAAATCAGGTTGCAGATGATACCTAATGCTCCCGCTAGAACTCCATACTGTTCGCGGACCCGCTTATCTGAGATGTTTTCATGGTGGGGAATAAAGTGGCGAATGATAAATTTGATCAATGGTTTACCCCTTCCTAAGCGGATACTTCAATGAATAGCATCCCAAAGATTTGTCACTTTGATTCGAAGAAAAAATAAGGTATTATAATAGAAGTGCTCTAAGGAGAGCAGGGGGGGATTCTAGACATTGGTAAGTTATTCCTATAATATAATAATATCATGCCTAGGACAATTACAAAAATAGCAGAACATAAGGTGGATAGAATATGATTGACTTTAAGAAGATAGAGATGAGAGATAAAGAGTGGGTAAAACCGCTGTTGGAAGCTGCGGATCTTGGTGGTTGTCATCAAAATTTTACGAATTTATTTTCATGGTCGGGGACGTATCACTACCAGGTGGCTCAAGTGGAGGATTATCTTGTGATCAAAGGACGGCTGGGAGAAACCTATTATTATTTTTATCCGGCAGGCACCGGTGATGTGCAGCCGGTTCTGGAAGCAATGAAAAAAGATGCTCAGGAAAATGGGCATGAATTTATAGTACTGGGAATTTCCCCGGAAAATATGGCGACTTTGAAGGAGTTGTATCCTGAGCATTTTGAATATGAAGAAATGCGGGATAGCTTTGATTATGTCTATCAGGCGGAGAAGCTGGCTACACTGGCCGGAAGAAAGCTCCAGGCCAAGCGAAACCATATCAATCGCTTCGAGGCCAATCATATCTGGGCTTTCGAGCTGCTCACTCCGGAAAACCTGGCTGAATGCTGGGAAATGAATTTGGAATGGTGTCGGAGGAATGACTGTAAAGACGATGAGCAGCTAAGGGCTGAATACTGTGCTGTAAAACGGGATTTTGATTACTTCACAGACCTGGAGCTGGAAGGGGGATTACTGCGGGCGGATGGCAGGATAGTGGCCTTTACCATGGGAGAACGGCTCAATTCCGATACTTATGTGGTCCATGTGGAGAAGGCCTTTGGGGAGATTCAAGGGGCTTACCAAATGATTAACCGGGAATTTGTGCGATGGATCAGGGAAACCTATCCGGATATGATCTATGTGAACCGGGAAGAGGACATGGGGTATGAGGGGTTGCGCAAAGCAAAACTATCCTATCATCCGGATAAAATGGAAGAGAAGTTCCTGGCCCGGTATTTTGCCTAGGCGATAAGGAGACAGCTATGAAAGAAATGCGGCCGGCTCTTTGGTCCGATATGGAGCGACTGAAAGCTATCTGGAAGCTTTGCTTTGGGGATGAGGATTCCTTTATTGATTTTTATTTTGCCCGGCGTTTTCAGCCGGAACAGGTTGCTGTCTATCTTGTCGATCAGGTCATTACGGCGATGCTGACCATGATTCCGATCCAATATGTGGACGGTCCTGAGGGGGAGAAGACCAGGCAAGGCGCTATGCTTTATGCCATTGCCACTCATCCGGATTTTCAGCGCCGGGGGATGGCCTCGGAGCTGATGGAGTGGGCCTTGGCTTATCTGGGAAGCCGGCAGATAGAGTTGTGTGTCCTGGTACCTGCTGAAGAGAAGCTGTTCGGCTTTTATGAGAGGCAAGGGTACCAGGCAGGATTTACCCTTCGTGAAGCGGTACTGAACCGTGATGAGATTAGGGTTATGGGTAAGGAAACGCCGGACCTTGCGGTTGCGGCTGCCCTTCCTCAAACTTATAACAGCATCCGCAATCAGCTTCTCCGCGGAACCCCTTATATCGCCTATGGGGAAGAAGAGGTTGCCTATCAAAAACAGGTTTCCCGGCTTTCCGGGGCAGACCTTTACGAACTAAGCAGCGGGGAAGTTCAGGGGTGCGCGGCTGTGGAATGTTTGACTGAGGATAAGGTTTTGGTTAAGGAGCTTTTAGTTCCCGAGGCGCTGATTGCTCAGGGATTGAAGGCCTTGGCCCAAACCATCCCGGCTCAGGAATTCATCATCCGGACACCTGCCCCTTGGGGTCAGGGGATAGGCGGTCAGATCCGCTCCTTTGGCATGTTGAAAAGAACAAGTTCCCGGGAATCCGGACCTACTAATCAAGAGGACAGCCTACCTGGAGAAGGGGCTTATCTTGGGCTTGCTTTCGACTGAATCAGCCCTGCTTTAGCAGCGGGGTTCTTTTCTGTAAACAAAAAAGAACAGGATTGTGATTAACCACAATTTCTGTTCTTTTGGCTTTTAAGGGAGGATTTGGAGTTGCTTGGTTTGAGGATCAATCTTTTAAGCCTGATATTTCTTCCTCAGACAATCCTGTCGCTTCGGCGATCTTGGTTATTTCAAAGCCCAGAACCAAGAGCTTTTTCGCCACTTCAGCTCTACCCTCAGCTCTACCCTCAGCTCTACCCTCAGCTTTACCTTCAGCCTTGCCTTCTGCTATTCCCTTTGCTCTGCCTTCCGCTATTCCTTTTGCCATCCCTTCCTCAAGGGCTTCCTGCAGCCGGAGCTCGGCCTCGCGGATGGCAGCCTTCTCATCCAGGATGGCCTTGCGTCTATCAAAGTAAGCTTCTCGGATGCGCGGATCCTCGCTGGTTTCCTCCCAGGCGTTCATGGCCTGATACAGTACGGGATCTTTCATGGCAATCTCCTCCAATATCTGCAAGATTTCCTGATTATCCGCTCCTTCCAGGAGCAACAGCCAGCGGACCAATTCATTTTCCCAGAGACTGATTTCTCGCCTTCGCCACTTAGCCAGCAGCTTGGGCAGCTCCATGAAGTGTATTTCCAGAACATCGGTCAGCTGAAATTTTTCTTCATCTTCATAAAGATGAAATACATTGTGGTAGTTTGAAGTCTGTTTCAAGTAATTAAAATCCACTATGTTGATGGATACGGTCTTGGTTAATTCTTTGTAGGCCATACCTTCTCTGATCTGGCGGGAGTACATCTGGGCCCAGTAGTAAAGGGAACGCTTCTCCATGTCATATTGGTTGCTTAATTGAATTTCAATATTGATCTGCATCCCTTGGCTGGTTATGGCCCGCACATCCAGGATGGATTTCTTATCCTCTGGATATTCTTTGTTCAACTCCGGATTTATAATCGTGATTTCTTCGATCCGGCTCTCTTGGGGCAGCTTGAGAGCGGCATTGAGAAAGGCAATGAGGATGGCTTCGTTGCCCTCCTTGCCGAAAATAAGTTTGAAGGCGTAATCAATTTTCAGACTGATGAACTCTTTCAAACTTTCACCTGCCTCTCTTAGCAAACACCCTATGGAGTGTGTTACCCATATTATACCATGAAGAAGTGAACACAAAAAGATTATAAAAATGATTTGGGTCAGGGTATTTTCCCGCCTCACAAAAGGAGAAGCCGTTGGCTGCCCTTATGCTTAAGGAGTATATAACGCAGGTTTATACTCTCAGATAGTGAAATTAAGCCCGCTTTAGCAGCGGGCTTAATTCCCTTTTAGCTTCTTTTATTGTAAAATTGAAAGTAATTATTAAAAAAAGGAGATGAACAAATGGCTGTCCGTGTGTTAACCGATAGCACAAGCTACATAGATGATGAAGCAAGACAAGAATTGGAGATAAGACGGGTGTCTTTGAATGTCTCTTTTGGTGATCAATCACTGCGGGAAAGCGACTTAGCCAATGAAGAGTTTTACAAGATGATGGAAGCCAAGGGGATACCCACCTCTTCCCAGCCTTCCATCGGTGAATTTTATCAGGAGATGGAAAAGGTGGTCTCGGCAGGTGAAAGCTTGTGCGGGATTTTCCTATCCTCCGATATGAGCGGGACCTTTTCCACCGCTCAATTAGCGAAAGAGATGGTTCTGGAAAACTATCCCGATGCCCAGATCGAGATCATTGATTCCCGCTCCAATTCTATGCAATTAGGATTTGCCGTGATGCAGGGAGCCCGGGCTGCCCAAGCCAGGAAGAGCCTGGCTGAGGTCAAAGAGGTTGTGCTGCAGACGATTAAGCGCAGTCGTTTTTTGTTTATACCGGATAATCTGGACTATTTGAAAAAGGGGGGCCGGATCGGCGGAGCCGGTGCCTTAATCGGTAATCTGTTTAAAATTATTCCCATTCTCACGGTGGAAGAGGGTAAGGTTCTGGTTCTGACCAAGGTGCGGCATAAGGAGAAAGCCGTGTTGGCCATGATTGATAAGATGCTTGAGGACATCGGCGCCTATGGGTTAGGGGAGATTGCGGTTCACCATATTAATTGCCTCGATGAAGCCCAGGCCTTGGTGAAGAAAATTAAAGATAAGGTCACTGCCAATATTAAGGTGATGCCTATCGGTCCGGTGATCGGACTTCATGTCGGCCCCGGCGCTATTGGGATCGTTTATTATACAGAACATGATTTGCGCTGAAAAAAGTTGCCCTTAAAGATGGTTTTAAATTTATTCACACATCTCTCTTTAAAGGTCGGCGGCTTAGGCGGTTCCGGGGGTGTGGGCTTGCGGCCGCTCACCAGGCCGAAGCCGAAATACCCTTTATAGTATTTCATAAAATTGGCATTTTGCTGCAAGCGTCTGTAGAGGCCCGGTTGGCTGGAGACCTTTTGCACCAGATCCTTAACCAGCATCCAGTCATTTTTCAGTTCGTTTAAGACGAGGTTGCTGTTGGTGTTCTGCAGGGCCTGGGGATTTTTGATTTCTACGTCCACAAACCCTGCTGCGGTCAAGGTTTTGTTCCACTCCTCAAAAGACAGGGGATCAGTGCCTTGGCCATAGCAGAGCTCCATCTGAGCGCGGAGCTGGGGGGGCAGCTCATAGAGCAGAGCCATCTCCAGATCGGCAATCCGGCCTTCAGGTTTTAAGACGCGAAAGAACTCCTGATAGACTTTGCCTTTATCTAAGAAGACGGTGATCGATTCGCACATGATCCAATCAAAATGATCGTCGGGAAAGGGCAGGCGGTTGACATCGGCTACCCTGAATTCCACCAGATGAGCTACTCCTTCATGCTCGGCTCTCTGCCGGGCTTTTTCGATCATTTGGGAATTGATATCGACACCGATAATTTTGCAGCCCTTGTTTTTGGCCAAATAGCAGGCGGTAAGACCGCTGCCGCAGCCTGCGTCAAGAATGAAATCCCCGTCGTTGACATCCATAACTTCCAGGTTTTTGACGGTGGCGGGAAATCCTCCCGGATGGGAGCTCCCAATGCCCAGCCAGGCTAAGAGCTCAAAGTAATTCATGGTTTCAATGGATTTGTTTTTTTCTATCGAATCAAGTTGAACAGCTTCCATGCTACCCTTCCTTTCTCTTAGCAGAATAATAAACTGTCAAGGATATGGCAAGATATTCCATACATATGGTAGTATATTCCTAGAGGGGAAGAAATGAAGCTTGCATCAAAGGAGGCTGGGATGATCGATCTGTTCATGATCTTGGGTGCTTATCTCCTGGGAGGGATGAGCACCGGGTACTATCTTGTCAAACTGTGGCGGCAGGAAGATGTTCGCAACCAGGGGTCCGGGGCAACGGGGGCCACCAATGCGGGAAGAGTTCTGGGCAAGAAGGGATTTTTGCTTACCTTAATGGGTGATGCCCTCAAGGGAGCCTTGGCGCCGGCCTTGTCCATGCATTTCAACCTATCGCTGACTACCCTTATTCTTTGTTTGATCGCAGGTGTGGCCGGGCATATCTGGCCCTTGCAGCTGGGCCTGCGCGGGGGGAAGGGAGTCGCACCGGCACTGGGCGGAATTCTGGTCGTCGATCCCATGCTGGCTTCGGCTGCGGCAGGGGTGTTCCTGTTTGTTTTAGCTTTGACCCGCCAATTCACTTTAAGCGGTCTGGCGGCGATTCTGGGCGCACCCATTCTGTCCTTGATCATGGCGAGACCCTTTGAGCAGTCGGCAGGTTTGGCTGTTCTGGCTATCTTCATACTCTTGGCTCACCGGAAGAATATCCGGGAGATGCTGAATAAATCATCGCAAAGGAGAAGGTAATGGCAAGTACGGATTTAAGCTTTAAAATTGCCGCTGCTGAAGAGGAGTTTGAACAAATCCACCGCTTAAACTACAAAACCTTTGTCAAAGAAATTCCTCAACATGAAGTGAACAGCCAGGAACGGCTGGTTGATCCATTCCACCAGGAAAATACCTATTGCATCGCTTTGCACCGGGGAAAACTCATGGGGATGTTGGCCTGCCGGGACAAACGGCCTTTTTCCATCGATCGGAAATTGGCGGATTTAGATTCCTATCTGCCTCCTTATAGCTCAATCTGCGAAATTCGTCTCTTGGCCGTGGAGAAGGAGGTGCGGGGGACGCGGGTGCTGCTGGGGCTGATGAGCCTGCTTTTTGAGCATTGTCAGAAAAAAGGTTATGATCTGGCCGTAATCTCTGGTACAGTAAGGCAGCTGAAATTATATAATCACCTGGGCTTTAAGCCTTTTGGTCCTCTGGTAGGGACAGCGGCGGCTTCTTATCAGCCCATGTACATGACACGGGAGCAGATGAGTCAAAAGCTTATCGAATTGTTTAAGGCTTTCCAAAGCAAGGATGGCCGGAGAGATAGTGTGAATTTTCTTCCCGGGCCGGTCAAACTTCGCCGGGAAGTGCAAGAGGCCTTAGGGAGACCTCCCCGTTCTCACCGGTCGGAGGAATTCCTGGCAGTAATGGCCCGAATCAAAGAGCAACTGGCCCAATGGCTGAAGGTTCACTATGTTCAGATCCTGCTGGGATCAGGGACTTTGGCCAATGATGTGGTGGGGGCTTATCTCCGCACGGCTCTGGGGCAGAAAAAAGGCCTGGTTCTCAGCAACGGTGAGTTCGGGAACCGTTTGCTGGATCAGGCGCGACGGGCAGGTCTCAATTTTGAAGACTATAGTATTCCTTGGGGAAAAGGGTTCGATTATGAAGACATTGAAAAACACCTGAGCAAGGGGGAGGGTTCGATTCAGTGGCTCTGGGCGGTCCATTTGGAAACCTCCACCGGAGTGCTCAATGATTTGCCAAGACTGAAGGCCCTCTGTCACCGCCAGCGCATTCCTCTGGCTGTGGATTGCGTGAGTTCCATCGGTGCGGTACCAGTGGACTTAAGTGGGGTCTATTTAGCCACCGGAGTCAGCGGCAAAGCCCTCTGTTCCTATCCCGGGCTGAGTTTCGTCTTTTATAATCAGGCCCTGGAGGGCGGAAGACTGCCCCGCTATATGGATCTGGGATTATATCAACAGTCGGAGGGGGTTCCTTTTACCCAATCCTCCAATCTCATCTATGCCTTGGAGCAGGCTTTGCACTATGCGGCAGAAAGAGAGCTGTGCATTAACCAAAGACAGGGGGAGTGGCTCAGAGCGAAGCTGCAGGAGCTTGGATTTCAAGTATTAGCCTTACCGGAAGACGCCGCCCCCAATATACTTACTCTGGTACTGCCCCGGGAAGTGCCATCCCTGGAGTGCGGTGAGCTATTGGAGGAAGAGGGCTATGTTCTCAGCTATCGCAGCGCCTATCTTTTTCAGCGCAACTGGGTCCAAATCTGCTTAATGGGGGAATATGAACCTGAGCAAATTTACGCCTTTCCGGAAATGCTGGCAGAATGTATGAAGAAATGTGGATTAAGAAAAGGTAAGTAAGGGAGAATAGAAAATGTGGAAAGAGTTTAAAGAATTTGCCATGAAAGGGAATGTCATTGATCTGGCTGTGGGCGTTATTATCGGAGGCGCTTTCGGCAAAATCGTCACTTCCTTGGTCAATGATGTGATTATGCCTTTGGTAGGGCTTCTCCTGGGTCAGATGGATTTTTCCAATGCCTTTATTACTCTGGGAAAGGGAGATTTTGCTACCATTGCCGAGGCTCAGGCGGCCAAGGTCCCTACCTTGAATTATGGATTATTCATTAATAATGTCGTGGATTTTCTGATCATCGCCTTTACTATTTTCATTGTAATCAAGCAGATCAACCGGTTTAACAGAAAGAAGGAAGTTAAGGAAGAGGTGGCAGAGGAAAAGGCTACCAAGCCCTGTCCTTATTGCTATGTGGAAATCCATAAGGAGGCGACACGGTGCCCTCATTGTACTTCGGTTTTGGAGAGCCCTTGAAAGCAGGTCTCCAGGATTTTGTTTTACACCGGTCGCTCAATAAGCTGCGCGGACAAAACTAACGCGAAAAGCCCGCCGCTCCGTCGGGTGCCCGGCCAAATCGCTCCTGCTCAATGGCCGGTTGGAAACGTCCTGTTTCCAACCCGACTCCACTGCGTGCTTTTCGCGAAGTTTTGTTTCCGCTCGCTTAAATTCGCTTCCTTCCTGTAAAACAAAATCCTTGGGCCGCTTCTTGGGCTTAAATGGGCGGGGCGTTGTGGGAGCTGTGGGGTAAGCTAATCTTATCCGAGCTGCTTTTTCTGTCTTTACCGACGCCGCTTGAGGCGGCAGGGTCGGCGATGCTTAGTGGGGGGCTCTGGAGGGGCTTGGGTTGAGCTCAGTGATGCCTTGCAAAGAGCCTCAGGTCCTCGGGCCTCCCAAGTCCCGGCCCTGAAGCTATGGAGTACGCGTTGTGGGTAAAGCTACTCGACCCGGGCCAGTTCCCGCAAAAGCCTCTGCAAATCCTCGGGCAGAGGAGCTTGGATGGTGGTGAGTTCACCGGTCAGAGGATGGTTGAACTCGTAGATGGAGGAGTGGAGGGCTTGGCGGTTTATTCTTGCCAGATTGCCCCCATAGAGGTCGTCTCCTAAAAGAGGATGCCCCAGATGTTGGCAATGGACCCGAATCTGGTGGGTGCGGCCTGTCTCCAGGATAAACTCCAGCAGGGAGGCGTCTTGATAACGCTCCAGAACTTTGTAAAGGGTGACTGCAGGTGAGCCCTCCGGGGAAATCTGTCTTTGGATAAAGCTGTCCGGGGCAAGGGCAATAGGGGCCTTGATGGTGCCCTGATCTTCCATCACCTGGCCTTCTACGATTCCCCGGTAGCATTTGTGAATGCGGCCATGGGCGTGCTGCCAAGCCATCTGCTGGTGGGCGAACTGATTTTTGCCGATCACGACCACTCCTGAGGTGTTGCGGTCGATGCGGTGGATGGGGCGAAAGGGGCGCGCTTCTCCTTTGGCCAGCCAATAGCCGACAACGGCGTTGCCGATGGTTCCCCTGGGATAGCGGGGTGTAGGATGAACGACCTGCCCGGCCGGTTTATTGATGGCGATAAAATAGTCGTCTTCGTAAAGAATCTCCAGGGGCAGGTTTTCGCCGGGGATACTATTGATTTCCGGGGGTTGAAGTTGGACGGACAGAGTCTCACCGGCTTTTCCCCGGGTTGTCAAAAAGGTGAACGCTCCATTGACCCAGACCCGTTCTCCTTGTTTCAGATGCTGGATTAATTTACGGGAGAAATGGAAGCGGCGGTAAAGGATGTCCTGGTATTTCACTCCGTCATCCTGGGGCTGGAGGGTATAGGTCCAAAGGTCTTGCTCATGATTCATGCTGCATGCTGCTCCTTGTCGTGTGGTAGGTGTCTTGTGGTAGGCGTCCTTAGAAAGGAATTTCCGGCAGGACTATAGAATTATTACAGAGATATGCCAAATAGGTGGCGCACATAATAAATACCAAGAGAAAGAAGGCAAGATCATTGAAAGATCCGCGGATGGAAAAATTAGCACAAACCATTATCAACTATGCTATTGAACTGAAACCGGAGGAAAAAGTCCTGATTGAAGTCAATGGCTTGGAGATTCCCCTGGCTCAGGCTCTGGTAAAGTATGCTTATGAGGCAGGTGGCCATCCTTTTTTATCTGTCAATAATCATACCCTATTGCGGGAGCTTTTAAAAGGAATGACCGAGGAGCAGGCTCAGGCCATGGCTCGTTGGGATTTGGCCCGCATGAAAGAGATGGATGCCTTTGTAGGCATCAGAGCAGGGGAAAATGCCAATGAGCTCTCCGATGTCCCCGGTGACAAGATGACCATCTATCAGAAAGAGTATCTAAGAACGGTAATGGAGCAGCGGGTATCTCATACCAAATGGGTGGTTATGCGTTATCCCAACGCCTCCATGTCCCAACTGGCCAATACCAGCGTGGAAGCCTTTGAAGACTTCTACTTTGATGTCTGCAACCTGGATTATGCTAAAATGTCCTTGGCTATGGACCCTTTGGTGCAATTAATGGAGCGGACGGACAAAGTACGGATTACAGGTCCGGGAACGGATTTGACCTTCTCCATTAAGGGAATGAAAGGGATTAAATGCGATGGTCATATGAATATTCCCGATGGAGAGGTCTATACAGCACCCCTCCGGGAATCTGTGAACGGGCGGATCTCTTACAATACAGCGGCCCTATATCAAGGGTTTACTTATGAGAATATCGTACTGGAATTTAAGGATGGCCAAATCGTTAAGGCCACAGCCAATGATACCCAGCGCATCGAGGAAATTTTCAATACGGATGAAGGGGCCCGCTATATTGGGGAGTTTGCTATTGGGGTTAACCCGTATATCCTTCATCCCATGAAGGATACTCTTTTCGATGAGAAAATCGACGGGAGCTTCCATTTCACTCCGGGAAATTGCTATGATGATTGCTATAATGGCAATAAATCGGCCATCCATTGGGATTTGGTCTGCATTCAGCGGCCGGAGTACGGGGGCGGGGCAATCTATTTTGACGATGTCCTCATCCGCCAGGATGGCCGCTTCGTGATCCCCGAACTGCAGGGACTTAACCCGGAAAATCTGAAATAGAGCTACCCCGTTGCCAAAGGAGATATGTTCAATGAATAGGAAGAGACTTCGTCTAATCTATAATCCTTATGCCGGTCGCCGTCGCTTAATCCAGGAGATGGACACGGTCATTCGCGTGTTTCAGGAAGGGGGGTATGAAGTCACTCTTCATCGGACGGAATCCCCCACAGATATTGAGCACACTTCTTCCCTGAGCACAGATGTGGAACGCTTGGTTATTGCCGGGGGAGACGGCAGTATTCATCAGGCGGTCAATGGTTTGATGAAGATACCTTCCTCCCAGCGCCCGGCTTTGGGCATCCTGCCTGTAGGAACGGCTAACGATTTAGCCTTCGGACTGCGCCTGCCGCAGAAAATTTCCGAAGCCTGCCAAGTGATTGTACAGGGTTCCCCCTTTGCCATGGATCTGGGACAGGTCAATGGGCGTTATTTTGTCAATGTGTTTAGTGCCGGTTTGCTGACTGACGTCTCACCCAAGGTGGATGTTCATGTCAAAAACCGTTTAGGTCAATTGGCCTATTATTTGAAAGGTATTGAAACCCTGCCCACTTATCGCCCCTTCAAGGTGGAATATGAATGGGAAGGAACCATGATCAGCGAAGAAGCTATGCTTATTTTGGCGGTCAACGGGGTTTCTGTGGGTGGGTTCAGACAATTGATTCCCAAAGCTTCCTTGAATGACGGGAAACTGGATTTTGTCATCGTTCGTCATAGCGGCTGGCCGGATACCATGCGTATGCTTCTACACCTGGTAGGCGGCGGTAAAGTAAGCAGTGATCAAATCCTTCAATTCCAGACTTCAGAACTCAAAGTATTTACGGAAAGGCCTGTTTTTTCGGATCTGGATGGGGAGTGGGGACCGGAAAGTCCCTGGGAGATCAAGATGGGGCCCAAGCTTACTGTGCTTTGTTAAGGGACCCGCCGGGGTCCCTTCTCACTAAGCGGTAGAAAGGGGGATGGATATGGACTCCTATCAGGAAGAGCTAATTAAAAAAATATCTGCAATAACCCCCTTTTACATCGTGGGAGGGACCGTCCGGGATCACTTGCTCAACCGCCCCGGCAAGGATGTGGATGGAATCATCCCCATCCCTTTGGAGGAACTGGAAAAGCATTTGCGGGAGTGGGGCTATCATCCTCTGAAAATAGGGGCAAAGCATCAAACCCTTAGTGTGTTTCAGCAAGGTCAGCGCATGGATATTAACTTCTTTGACGGCGATCTTGAGGCAGATGCTTTAAGAAGGGATTTTACTATCAATGCTGTTTTTCAAGATGCTCGGACAGGAGAATTAATTGATCCTCTTCAAGGAAGAGAGGATCTGAAAAATAAACTTCTGCGGGCTTGCGGCAATCCCTGGGAGCGATTCAGGGAGGATCCGGTCCGGATTCTCCGCATGGTGCGTTTCAGTGTTCAATACGGGATGGACATCGAAGAGGACACCTTTAGGTCTGCCCAAAGTCTTCTGCCTGAGTTAAAGCATGTGGCCAGTGAGCGGACTTCTGAGGAATTGGGCCGGATCTTAACCTTGGCTGACCCGGCAGCAGGTATCCGCCTGCTGAATGAACTGGGGTATTTGACTCTATACTTGCCGGAGCTGGTGAGGCTGCAGGGCTTAGCCCAGAACCGTTACCATACTAAAGATGCCTGGGAGCATACGTTGCAGGTGCTGGCCAATACCCCGCCCCAGCCGATTCTGCGCTTGGCCGGACTGTTTCATGATCTGGGGAAATGGGAAGTGGCCAGTCGGGAGTGCTATGTCTGGGGGAAATGCTGGGCAGAAGATAAAGGCTATTACATCGGTGAGTATCGGATTCTTGGGCGCCAGCTCCATCGCTACCATGGAGACTATGTGGAAGTACATGGAACCCGTCTGGATCATTATCCTCAGGTTATTCAGGTAAAGCGTATTCGCAAAGACCCTTCCTGCCGCAGGGGATTCGAATGGGTCCGGGATGGCAAACGCCATTTTCTTGGCCATGAGAAAGAAAGCGGGCGCCTTACCCGTCAGATTTTAGCCCGTTTTCGCTTGGCCATGGTTTTAGGTAAAGAAGGAGAGGGGGGTGAAAAGGATCTGCTATGGCTGATCGAAAATCATATGAGTGGAACCTTGAGCTTTATAGCGGAACTCCGCGGCGAGGGCACTGCCCTGCAGCTGAACCAGAAGATGAGGCAATTCGTCTGGGAGAAAGGGTGGGACGGCCGCTCCTATCGTTTGACAAGAGTTGATCAGCTTTTAGAACTATGGCGGGCTGATTTTTATGGGGGGAAGAAGCGGGAGCCTAAGGAGGAGCAAATCTTTGAGGAGCTTCTGGAAAAGCTTCATCAGACCAATAAGGCCGTGCAAAAGCGTCACCAGGAACTGGAGTGGGGTGAATTGGAGAAATTTGCCCAAGAGCATAAGATCAAGGGAAGAGAATGGGGGGATTTTAAAGAGAGCTTAAGAAAGACCCGTGTTGTCAGTGTCGATTGGATTCCTCTGACCACGGGATTTCTGGAGAAGGAATATAAGCATTTTAAAGGAAGAAATTATGCGAAGAGAGAAAGAGAGTGAAGGGTATGAGTACAAAATGGAGATGTATCGTCTGCGGTTATATTCATGAAGGGGAAGCTCCCCCTGAAAGTTGTCCCCTTTGCGGGGCGGGCCCGGATCAATTTGAAAGACTTGATGAAACTGAACAGCCTGAAGTCCGCGTAAGCGGGAAGGTGAACCAGCCTGGGGCGGCGCCGGCTCTGGACGATGAACAGGCTATTATTCAGGCCCTCTACAGTATTTCTTATGGATTATTTATCATTACGGCTCATTTTGATGGTTTGGATAATGGACAATGCGCCAACACCTGTTTCCAAATCACAGCCGAACCGCCCCGGATAGCCATCGGCATCAATAAAGATAACTATACCCATGAACTGATCAGCCAAAGCGGCCGCTTCGGGGTGTCTGTTCTGAATCAGCAAGGCCATGATTATGTCCGGCGTTTTGGTTACCGCTCCGGACGGGAGGGGAGTAAGTTTGAGGATTTACCCGATGTTCACCGGGGTCAATCCGGAGTTCTCCTGCTGGACAATGCTGTGGCTACCTTGGAAGCGGAAGTGATTGGCCAGCTGGATGCGGGGACTCATACCCTGTTCCTGGGAGAAGTCAAAAGTGCCGAAGTTCGGCAAAAGGCTGAACCAATGACTTATGCCTATTTTAGGGCGACCAAGTAAATGCGCTTGGATTATGGGGGGAGTCAGAATGAAAAATAAACTAATAACAGTGTCGATAATGTTCATAGCGCTGATGGGGATAGCCGGCTATGGTATCTATTGGGCATTTTTCGACGTACAGCGTATTAATGGGCAGGACATACTAACAGAATTGGCTTCCCCTAACAACACCTATACTGTTACAGCTTACCTAAACAATGGCGGGGCGACAACGGATTATGCTGTTTTATGTACGGTGACTAATAATCAAACAAGCAAATCCAAAAATATCTACTGGAATTCTCCTTGTCAAACTGCCGCCGTCGCCTGGGTGGATGATGTCACGGTAATGATTAATGAAGTTGAGCTTGACGTTCGCCATGATGTTTTTGATTACAGAAGACAATAATGCTCATTTCGGCCCAAGCGCGTGACTCTATTGGTTTGAGATTTTTCCTGAAATGAAATAGAATAAAGGTATTAAAAGAGAGAAGTGAGGACTTTGAATAGCTGGATTCAGAGTCCTTTGTTTATTAGCGTGCAGAAGAAAGGGGGGATTTCGGTGGATCAAAAAGAAGGGATGCTGTGGAAAGAGCGCCTTAGACACCTGGCTTTGGAGTCAGGCTTTGCAGCGGTGGGATTTACTCATGCCGAACCTGTTGCCGGGTTGTACGAGTTTTTGGCGGAGCGCAGCGCTCAGGGGTATTATACCTCCTTTGAGGAGAAAGAACTGCGTAAAAGGGTGGATCCTAAAGCAATTTGGCCGGCCTGTGAGACCGTGGTAGTTTTAGCGTATCCCCTGGTTTATTCGGCTCCTCCCCAAAAGGGGGAAGGAGTTCTGGCCCGCTCAGCGGTGGGGGAAGATTATCATAGCCAAGTTAAACGGGCTTTGCACCAATTGGTCAATTCCCTCGGGGAAGCAGGGTGGAGGGGGGAAGCACCTCAAATCCAGGTGGATACAGGCCCCCTCAATGAACGGGCTTTGGCCACCAGGGCCGGGCTGGGCTGGCTGGGGAAAAATCAGCAGCTGATTATTCCCGGGAAGGGTTCCTTTGTGGCTTTAGGGCTGATGCTCCTGGATAAAGCGTTGCCACCGGATGAGCCCCTTGCCGGGCAATGCGGAAATTGTACACGCTGTATCAGGGCCTGCCCTGCTCAAATCTTAGGAACAAGGCACTTTCAAGCCAACGAATGTCTTTCTTACCTGACTCAAAGCAAAGAACCCCTGACAGAGCGGCAAAGAACAGCCTTAGGCAAGCGGATCTTTGGTTGTGATACTTGCCAGGAAGTCTGTCCTCATAACGGATTAAGATGTGACGAAGAAGGGAAACGGAGTATCCTGAATAAGATTAAAGAGGATCGTCAAGGAGAATTGAGAAAGGCAGGGCAGGAGGGAAAGGAACCTGATGTAAGCGGGGAGAAAGCTCTCCCCAGAGGAGTGGACCTCTGGGATATCCTGAACCTGACGAAAAGACAATTCAATCAACAGTGGAGAGGCACAGCAGCCGGCTGGAGGGGTAAAGGGATCCTGCAAAGGAATGCTTATCTTGCCTTAAAGAATCTCCGGGATCCCCGTCTGCCAAGCTGGGAAGAAGAACGAACCGGGCAGGATATTCCGAAGCTGATTCAACCTTATTATAGTAAGGCGGATAAATAGTAGAAAGTACATGGCGTGCCGGAAGTGAACCAGCGGTGATTATCCGGGCGGCGTGGTGATGCCCTTCAGGTCCACCGGAATTATCTTGAAGGGGCTGTCGCAGTAAGACAGTCAGAAAAAAATAAGAAAAGAGGGCGACTGGCAGATGCCAGAAGCCCTCTTTTGCCGTAAAATATAAGTTGATGAACGCCCATACTTTACGGCCAGATTATACATCAAACGGGAGTGTATATCAACTGGTTCTTCCTATGGATATTGGAGAATTAATCCCGGCCGATGATTCGGTAAGGCTTCTGGGCAGTGTCTTGGAAAGGATGAATTACAGTAAATTGCGCGCTGCTTACTCCCGCCTTGGGAGAATCGAAACCTCCCCGGAGAATCTATTCAAAATTGTGGTCTACGGCTATATGAACGGGACCTATTCCACTCGCAAGCTGAAACAGGCTTGTCAGCGCGATATCAATTTTATGTACCTGTGGGGCCGAGCTCCCGCCCCCAACCATGCTACCATTGCCCGTTTTCGTAGTGAACGCCTGACGGATGCTATGGAGGATTTATTTTTACAACTGGTCCAGCTCTTGTCCGAATTAGGTGAACTGTCCCTTTGCAGCGTGTTTATCGACGGTACCAAACTAGAAGCTGATGCCAACCGGTATAGTTTCGTATGGAAGAAATCCACTCAAAACCATGAAACCAAGATGCAGGCCAAGATGAAACGTGAGTTACCCAAACTGGCCGCTGAACTAGGCCTGCGCTTTGATGTCAGAGAAAAGATCCGGACCAAGGACTTAAAGAAGCTACGCAAACACCTCTACGCTCTCAAAGGTGAGCAGACATTCGTTCATGGTAAAGGCAAGAGAAAATCTCCCTTGCAGAGAGCCATTGAAACGGTTGAAGGGTATCTGGCTCGTCAGAAAAACTATGATGACTACAACCACAGCTTCGGAGAGCGAAACAGTTTTTCCAAGACCGACCGGGATGCAACCTTCATGCGGATGAAAGAGGACCACATGAAAAATGGCCAGCTCAAACCGGCCTACAATGCCGTCTTAGCCGTCGATGCCGAATACATCGTCAGTGCCCTCATCTCTCAGGAGCGCAGTGATGTGAATACCTTTATTCCTATGATGAAAACCCTTAAGAGCCTTGGCTACACTAAACCGGTGGCGGATGCAGGGTTTGAGAGCGAAGAGAACTATACCTGGTGCGAAGACAACGGTCAGATGGCCTTCATCAAGCCCGCCAACCATGATCGGGCCAAAACCCGCAAGTATAAAAGCGATATCGGTAAACGGGAGAATATGCCCTATGATGCAGACAGCGATGCCTATATCTGTCATGCGGGCCACAGACTACAAGCGGCTTATGAAAAGAAAACCAAGTCCAAAAACGACTATCCTATCGTGACCACCGTCTATTCGTGTACTCAATGTGAGGGTTGCCCTCATAAAGCCAAATGCATCAAAGGCTCAAGCCCCAAACCCCTGGAAGAGCGCAGCAAGAACCTCTATGTCTCCAAGACCTTTCAGAGACAGCGTCAAGCGATGGAAACCCGAATCCAGAGTGATGAAGGGATTGTGTTGAGGGTCAATCGTTCCATCCAAGTTGAAGGAGCGTTCGGTGTGTTGAAGCAGGACATGAATTTTCGACGTTTCCTCTTACGCGGGCAGGTGAAAGTACAGATTGAGCTGTGGCTGTTGGCTACAGCGTTTAACATAAATAAACTCCACAACAAGATTCAATCGGGGCGTTGTGGAAGCCATTTACATCGTCTTAAAGCAGCGTGATCTAAAACAGAAGAGGGTCTACAGGGGAAAGGGTCTTCCCTTGCTTTGCTGTGTTCAAAAGAGTGCTTAAATGAGGCTCTCTTCCTCTTGTTCGGCCTTTTCCTCAAGAAAAAGAGGGGGCCGCATTACGTTTTCTCACAAACGTTTTGCGACACCCTCTTCCTTTTTTATGGTAAAATATTCATAATCAAAAGCAAGGGTTTTCGATGGCCCGTATTGTTCTGCGTCTAAACCGATATAAAGCAAAGGGGTGCGCATATGAAACGGTGGATTGCATCCATTATTGTAGTGGCAATAATAGTGACTCTCACTGCCTGGGATAATCAAAGCGAAACAACAGTAAACAGCAATGCTCAACAGAATGAATTGCCCAGCGGTAGAGGAGAAATCGCGGAAGAACTCTCAGCCATTGCTGATTTTAATCACGATGGCATCAAGGAAACGGTAAAAGTGATAGCTTTTGATAATGGACAGTATTTTGAATTGCAGATCGGCAATTCTGAAGATCCTATCCTATGGAAAACGGAGGCTGCTACGGCTCATATGGGCTGGCTTGCCCTTTTTCTATGCCAATGGGATGGGGCAGACTATCTTTTGCGCTATTCCCCTTATATGTCTCAGGGAATGTGCCACTATCGCTACGATTTGTTTTTTCTTGATTCATCCGGCAACGAAGTCATAGTCGACAGTAACGCTGTATATTTTGATATAAATTTTGGCAGCCCGGTTCACCTTTCCTTCAACCCCGCTGAAATTGCTGCCTTTATGCATAAGGTAAACGCTTATCTCGAAAACAGTGTGGTTTTGCTCAATACGGATGGCAATCTGAAGTTTGCAGATGAATCCCATTTGCAGGATGCTTTGTGGTGGTTAGATGACGAAGAGGGGTTCACCGACGATAAAACAGCTGACCTTAGTGAGCGTTTAGCAGCCTATAAAAAATACTGTGAAAGCAGATAAGCCGAATACGAAAATGGGAGAAAATTGAGTATAAATCTTTTGGTTATGAAAGATAGGGGGGAAAGCTTGGCTATATGCTGAGCTTTTTGATTTGTTGATTGATCTATCGTTGCTTGGTTGTTCCAATGGCTTGATATTTGTATAATAAGTTAATAATGATTACCTGGAATTGAGCTGAGGCCAATGAAAGTTCCGTTAAGTTATCAAGCGACCGAATACGACTGCGGGCCAACAACGATGATGAATGCCATCAGCTTTCTTTTTGAACGGGAAGAAATACCGCCCGATGTCATTAAATATATTATGCTTTATTGTCTGGATGTCTACAATGACAAGGGAGAGATCGGCAAAAAAGGAACCTCCACCATGGCCATGATGTTTATCAGCAATTGGCTGGGTCAATTCGGCAAGGCTAAAGATTTTCCCATTGAAATCGCTTATCTGACCAAGGAAAATGTTTTTATTGGCCAGACAAGTAAAATCGTTATGGCGCTTCAGCAAGGAGGCGTTGTCGTCGTACGCCTTTATTACGGAGAAGAGCACTATGTCCTTTTGACGGGTATAGATAACGAGAATGAATGGATTTATCTGTTTGATCCATACTATCGTGAACAGCCTTTTGAAGAAGAGGGTATTGAACTCATTGCCGATGCCCCCATGCAAATGAATCGCAAGGTTCCATTTAGCTATTTTAATCAGGAAAGTTCGGAAATTTATGCGCTGGGACCTAAAGATGCCCGGGAAGCGATTATCTTATACAATAAAATCACGCAAAAAACGGCGGAAAGCACAATAGAGTACTTTATCTGACGATTGGACTGTGCCTTTTGGCAGGACTTGAATCACTGCGATTTAAGTCCTTTTGTTTAGTCAGCAAGGTGGAAACCATGTCCGCCCGCGAATTGCAGAAATCATTAGCTCTTAAACAACGGTTTGGTGAAGATGGGATCTTGAGTATAAGGCAAAATAGATCTATAATAATGTTCAGTTCTCTAAAATGTGGGGGTGTAGCTCAGCTGGGAGAGCGCCTGCTTCGCATGTAGGAAGTCGTGGGTTCGAGTCCCATCATCTCCACCAGAAGATTAGGTCAAAATAGATGCAGGGCTGAAAAAGCCAGTGTTTATGCGGCCTGACGAGGGTTTTGAATGAAAAATTCAAGACCCTCGTTTTTCATAGATGCACCCTGCTTTTTAACAAGAAAGCGGGGTGTTTCTCGTTTTTGGCGGGAATCAGTCCGGAAAACAAATAAAGCTCATATATCTGATAGGTAACTTTAAATAGATGTGTTCTTGGTTATAGAAAAACACAACCGTTCTTTGCGCTCAAAATTTAAGAAAAAGGATTACCCCACGAAGATGAATTGCAAACCATGTATTTTGCGTTGAGATTAGCACACATTCCTATAAAAAACATTCAAAACGGAAACACAAAACAATCGTTTCCTATATAATGGCCGATTCATTTAGGAAATGTTCACGCTTAATTTACGATTCAGCCGCCCGTCATTTATTGAGCCCCCAAAACCTTACATGCAATGTAAGTGTTTTTCATCGTCTTGCTCCGTTATAATAAAATCAAAAGCAAAGGAGGTTGTTTTTATGAAACAGGCAATTCTGGAGATCGAATCTCTGCGAAAATATTATGGCAGACAGGAAAATCAAACAAAAGCTCTGGACGGCATCTCATTTACGGTGATGCCCGGTGAATACCTTGGCATTATGGGTGCCAGCGGATCGGGAAAATCCACACTGCTCAACTGTATCGCCACAGTCATTCGCCCTACGGCGGGACATATTTTGATGGACGGTGTGGAAGTTAGTGCGCTCAAAGGCAGTAAGCTGGCAGATTACCGAGGAAAAGAAATCGGATATTTATTTCAGAACTTTGAGTTGCTGGACAATCTTACAGGTCAGGAGAATATCCTTTTGCCTCTCGGCATCCATGGTGTGACTGAAAAAGAGGGAAATAAGCGCCTGCGGGAGCTCGCGGAATATCTCGAAATCACCGGTGTAATGAATAAATTTCCCTCTCAGATGTCCGGAGGCCAAAAACAGCGAGTGGCTGCGGCCCGGGCGCTGATTCTGAATCCCCAAATCATTCTGGCAGACGAACCCACCGGCGCACTGGACACCAAAAATGCTCGTGTTTTGATGGAAAAGCTGGCCGGCCTCAACCGAATGCAGCAGACCACGATTCTAATGGTTACACACGACTCCAACGCGGCAAGCTACTGCAGCCGGATTCTGTTTATTCAGGACGGCGTCATTTTTCATGAACTGCGCAGAAAAGTACCGAATGAGACACGGGAGCAGTTTTACGAGCGCATCCTTGCAGTCATGGCACAACTGGGGGGAGGGAGCGCAAATGTTCTTTAACCTGGTACGCCGCAACAGCAAACGTAACCGGCGGGAAAACGGGCTTTTTTTCTTTTCGCTCTTAGCAGCTATCGTGGCCTTTTACATCATCCTCTCGCTGCCGAATCAGGACATTATGGGTTTTCTCCGGGAGATGGAGAGCGGTGCTGTGGATAGGCTTTTAAGCTTAATTCCCGCCTTTTATGCTGTAACGCTGTTCATTCTTTTCTTCCTCATTTATTTTGCAAGCAGGTACCAGCTGGAACGCCGAAGCCATGAGCTTGGCATGTACCTGATGATGGGGATGCGCCGTACCAAGCTGTTCACGATGCTGCTGGCTGAAGATCTGTGGAGCAGCCTTGTATCCATAGTCGTCGGTATCCCGGTGGCGATACTTCTTTCTGAGGTTATAAGCCTTGTTACTGCGCGGGCGGTGGGCATGGGGATTCTGGGACACCAGTCCGCCGTTTCTCTCTCAGCTATTTTTTGGACGATAGCGGGGTTTGTGCTCATTAAGTTGGCTGCATTTCTTCTGCTCAGCGGCAAATTTGCATCCAAAGAGATTGGCGCTCTGCTTTCTCCCACCCCGGAAGGCGCAAAAAGGCAGCGTCCGGCAGTCCTGTATCGAATTGCGCTGGCTTTGGGTGTGCTGCTTTTGGCGGCGGCCTACCTGCTGGCAATCAGCGGCGAAGCATGGTATTCGTTGGCTGTTATGGGAATAACTTTAGCGTTTGGAATCGCAGGAACGCTGTTGCTTTTCTATGGCCTGCGAACGGTACTGGGCATGTTGGCACAGCGCCAGAGTGGCAAATCCGGGCTGGGAGTGTTCACGTTCCGCCAACTTCAGGAGAATGTAATTGGTCAGCCGCTTTCCCTTGCGGTCAGCTCTCTTTTAATTCTTGCAGCACTTTGCTGCTTCGGGTACGGTGCTTCCATGACCTTGTATTACGGTAGCAACGATACCCATACGCTGGATTACACCTTTCAAAATTCAGAAAATCCATCGGAACTTCCGGAAAAGCTGAAAAGCGCTGGATTGGAGGAGTACTTTGCATCTGTTTTTGATATGAGAATTGGACAAATGCGCAGTGAGAGTAACGATCCGGCAGAAGCAATTCATATGGATGAGATGCTGGAACTGATCGAGCAGCAGGCAGATTCTTCTGCAAGGTCAGATCTTTTAAATGCGTACAGCAATATTGACAATCCGTATGTTATCTCTCTTTCGGGCTATAATCAGCTTTTGGCGGCGGCAGGCGAGCCTCCAATCACACTGAATAACAATCAGGCAGCTCTTTATGGCTACGATTCTTTTACCAACAGAGAAAAAGCGGAACTGATAAACCATGTCCTTTCGCAGGAGCCGGAAATAGTAGCAAATGGAGAGCGCCTCCAATTAACAGGTACCATACAGACCAGAAATCCTGTAACAGACCGCGCGATAACGCTTTACTTTGCCCTCATCGTTCCGGATGAGACCTTTGACCGATTGGCAGAGGAAAGGTACACCCACTACTGGGATGCGACCTTGTCTCCCGGGTTTGTGCAGGAGAACGGGAGGATGCAAGCCATTCAGCAGATTAACCACAAGCTGGATGCAACGGATATTCACTATGAAAGCTACCTGCAAAGCATGGGACGGCAGCTATTTTATCAGGTGGCATCCAGCTATCTTACACTGTACCTTGCGGTCATTTTCCTCATCATCGCGAATACCGTCATTGGCATGCAATTCCTAACGCAGCAGCGCAAGACGGGGCGGCGCTACCGCACGCTGGTACGACTGGGCAGTCATTATGAGGCGATTTGTCTCTCTGCAAATCGTCAAATCCGCTGGTTTTTTGCTTTGCCAATAGTCGTTGCAGCAGTGGGAAGTGTGTTCGGCGTTCGGGCACTATTCTCCGGATTCCTGCCGCCGGATCTGGCCGAAAACATCCCTGGGCTCTATCGCATCGCTTTTGTGATACTTTTCCTGCTTTGTGTGGTAGAATACGGATATATGCTTGTTGTGACACGAGCCAGCTCAAAGTATATCCTGACACGTATGGAAGCAGGTCGAGAAGAATAAAGAAAGGAGGGAGCCGCCATAAAGAAGATTGTTATTGTAGAAGATGAGCCTTTTATGCGGGAGGAACTGCGTGAGATTTTTGAGAAAGAGGGATACCCAGTCGTTTGTATTGCAGAATTTGGCCATGTAACGGATGATATTCTGCAGGCGGCTCCCGGCCTTGTATTACTGGATATCAATTTACCCGGAATCAGCGGTTTTGAGATTTGTCGGGAGCTGAAGCGGAAAGCAATGCTGCCGGTGTTGGTGCTAACCTCCCGTGATCAGATGAAGGACGAGCTTCATGCGCTGAATTTGGGTGCGGATGAATACCTGACAAAGCCCTGCCGAAAGGAACGACTGCTTGCCCGTGCTGCCAATCTGCTGCGCCGGTATGAGGGGCGCGGACATCTGCGTCCCGGTAAGGACTTTTTACTGGATAGCCAGACCTATACGCTGTATATCCACGATCAATCTGTGGTGCTTCCACAGAATCAGGGTAAATTGCTGGCGGCTTTTTTAGCGCACCCTGATGAGCTTGTAACGAAAGAAACACTCTGCATGGCGCTATGGGGAACAACCGAATATATTGATGAAAATGCTTTGCAGGTGAATTTGACCCGGCTGAAAAAGACAATGAAAGAACTGGAAATGGTACAGCAGATCGAGACGGTGCGCGGACTTGGCTATCGACTGACAGCGGAGGAGAAAATAGATGATGAATAATCTCCTGCATACATTAAAAAAATATGCTGTCTGGTTTCTGCTCCCTATGGGGCTTAATCTTCTGTACGCTCTGGCTTTGTGGCTTTCAGACAGCGATGCGTTTCACCGGCTTTGGCTTATGCTTGTATTCGGTTCGCTGCTGCTGTTTTCAATAGCACTTCTTTTTGCCTGCCGTTTGGAAAAACGGCGCGAAAAAACTTTTCTGGAGTTTCTCAATCACCCGGACGAAATTACCGAAGCGAACCTGTTGCGGTTGGTGGGCAGGCGGGACGGTGAGCTTGTCCATCACATCGGGGTTCTGCTGCGGGAAAATGAGCAAGCGAACCGGACTTTGATGACACAGGTGAATGACTATGAGGAATATGTGGAATCTTGGGCACACGAGATCAAAACGCCGCTTTCCCTTCTGACCTTTCTGCTGGACAACCGCAGAGATGAATTGCCGCTCGCTGTCTATCAACGGCTCGATTATGTACGTGCACAGATGCAGGGATTTGTAGAGCAGATGCTCTACTATGCAAGGCTCAAGAGCAGACAAAAGGATTATCTGTTTGAATCGCTATCCCTTATAGAATGCTGCGAGGAAGCATTGGAGAACTACCAACCGCTGCTGAATGAACGAGGCTTTCGAATCACCAAAGAATTGCCCCGGCTCTTTATCCTTTCAGACCGCCGGGGATTGCTGTTCATCATCAATCAGATTCTCAGTAATGCCGTCACGTATACGCAAAATACAGAAGTACCGGAACTGCATCTAACCGCAGAACAAACTGAACGGTCCGTCATTCTTCGCATCAGGGATAATGGAATCGGGGTGCAACCATGGGATTTACCATTTCTGTTTGAAAAAGGCTTTACCGGTGATACTGGTAAAGCCCGAAAAAAGGCAACCGGCATGGGATTGTATCTCGCGAATGAAATGGCAAAAGCTTTGAAAATTGAGCTGGAGGTCTGCTCACAGCCCCAGAAAGGCTTTGAGATGATTGTTCTCTTCCCAACGATTGATTCTTAGATTAAAGGGTAAGACTACCCTCTTCGACTTGCGGAAAAGCAACATATATGGAAACCAAAAGGCGTCTAAAGAGCAAATCACAGCTTTCCTGCATAAAGCATAGGCGACTTGAATGTTTATGAGGCCTGACGAGGGTTTTGAATGAAAAATCCAAGACCCTCGTTTTTCATAGATGCACCCTACTTTTTTAGAAGAAAGCGGGATGTTTCTTTTTTAGGCCGGAATCAGTCCGGCACACAATTTCATAAAGCAAATACCCTATGGGGCAATTTTAAGCGGCTGTGTTCTTCGTAACTGAAAAACACAGCCGCTTTTTTTGTTGCCTGAAATCATAAAGAAAGGATAGATGCACCGTGAAAAACGAACTGCAAACCCTGCGGTTATTCAGTCCCCTCTTTCCCCATATCTACAGAAAGAATGAGTGGGGCGATCTTGATAATTATCCGGAGGACTTAACCCTCGGTGAGGTTTTGGAATACGAGGATGAAATTCTCGCCCTCATTCAGAAAGAGGGACTCCCCGGCGAGGGTGACCGAGGCCTTGCTGTTTACCTCAATGATAATCTTAGCCAAAAGATATACAGCATCAATCCCTCAGTGGAGGAATGGAATGGCGAGCTGTGGGGCGTTACCGAGATACAAACCCACAGTACACTTTCTCCCTCCGAGCTTGCGGAGCTTACAGAATGGCTGTCCGGACAATTTTCAGACGGCTGGGGCGAGGGACTGGAGCAAAGGGAAATCGAAGTATATGACGGTGAGCTGTATGTCAGCTTTTGGGATAGCAGCAACCGCTTCTTTATCAAGTCGGAGGATAAGCTGAAAGGCAATCAGTTTTTCAGCTTTGGCATGACGATGGGAGGAATGTGCTAATGCCAAATCATGTTACCAATATTTTAAGAGTGTCCGGTGATCCGGAAAAGGTCAGGGCTATGTTCGAGGCCATCAAAAATGATGAAATCGGCCTCGGCAGCATCGATTTCAACAAGGTAATTCCTACGCCGGATAACATCTATCAGGGCAACCTCGGAAAAGAGGAATTCGCCAAGTACGGCAAGAACAACTGGCTGGACTGGAATACCGCTAATTGGGGAACCAAGTGGAACAGCTATGGCTATGATGTCGAGTATACCCCAAAGGAATTTGATGGCGAGCATATCGAATTCCAAACCGCATGGAGCTATCCTGACCCAATCATTGCAGCCTTGGCTAAACGGTACCCTGATCCCAGCTTTGAGGTGAAATGGGCAGATGAGGACTTCGGCTACAATGTCGGACGCAAAGAATTTGAAAACGGCGAGGAAATATTCAGCCATATCCCTCCCGGTGGTTCCAAGGAAGCACTGGAGCTGGCGGCTGAGGTTCACGGCTTGGATCTGGCCGATGAGGGCTACCTGTACAATGGGGAAACCGGCGAATATGAATATCATGATCCGGATGAGTCGATGTCACTAAAAATGTAAGTGATAATCGGCTCTTTTCTTTTCAGAGGGAGGTGATGGAATATCAATAGCTTTATCAGCTGGGTGGGCGGTAAAAAAGCCCTCCGCAATATTATTTATCGGCTCTTCCCCAAGGATTTCGGCAGATACATTGAAGTCTTTGGCGGCGGGGGCTGGGTGCTGTTCGGCAGGCCTCCTGACTGTAAGGGTATGGAGGTCTACAACGACTTTAACAGCAACCTGACCAACCTGTTCTACTGCGTAAAGAACAGGCCGTTGGCGTTCCTCAAGCAGCTGGGCTTCCTGCCCCTTAACTCACGATATGAATTCAATGTGCTACGCCGGTTCTTTGAAAAGGATGAATTCGATACCGAATATCTGCAGGAAGAACTGGAACTGGCGCAGCATAACCTCCCGCCGCCTGCATTTGAGGAACTTAAGGCTATCATGCTGGAGCAGGCAGAGCCAAGCGATGTGTGGCGAGCGGCTGCATTTTTCAAGCTCATCCGCTACAGCTACGGCAGCGGCTGCACCTCCTATGGCTGCCAGCCCTTTGATATCAGAAAGGTGTTCGCCGTTATCTGGGAGGCATCAAGGCGACTTGCAAACACGGTGGTGGAAAATAAAGACTTTGAGGCATTGATCCGGCAGTACGACCGTGATGATGCCTTTTTTTATTGTGATCCGCCCTATTACATGACCGAGGGTCACTATGCGGTGGAGTTCCTCAAAACCGACCATCAGCGGCTCCGGGATACGCTGGCAGGTTGCAAAGGGAAATGGATGGTTTCCTACAACGATTGTGAATTCATCCGGGAACTGTATCAGGATTACACCATCACCCCAGTCACCCGCCTGAACAATCTGGCGCAGCGGTATGACGGAGGCTGCGAGTACCCAGAAGTTATCATTACCAACTACGACCCCAAGGAACGGGAAAATGATATGTTCCAGATGAATCTGTTTGACCTTTGTTTTGGAGGTGAGGATGAAGATGACTGCGATTGAGAAAATGAGATGGGCAAAAGCCCTGCTGGAGGAAGAAAGCGGCGGCGCATATGAGCTTGTAGTCGGCAATGTTCACGATGACCTGTATCTTCGATGTGGAGATCAAGTCAATGCGGGGCTGTATCTTTCTATGCTGCCGAACAGAGATACCGGCAAGTATGACTGTATTTTCAAGGGATACACCCGCATGAGCGGAGGCTATCGCAACGCCAAGGGAATGCAGAAGCTGGCTGACGAGTACAAGCAGGCTGCATATTTTCTCAGGGAGATGGAAATTGCCAACATTTCTCTGTCTGAGGATGAGCTTTCTGCCTTTGTATCAGAGTTGAAATCGGCAGAGAAACAACAAATCAACGCCCTGCAGATGGGGATGTAAAGGAGGATTGCACCATGAGAATCATTGAAACCAAGGGCAGGATTGCAGATAACGGCAACATCGTCCTGCCGCCCGATGTGTTGGAAACCATGTGTGTCACTGCCGGTGATACCGTGCATCTGGCGTACCTGTCCCATCACCCGGTAAAGGAGATTAACAGCTACGGGGAGTTTTTTCTCACCAAGGATGGTATCGATCATGTAACTGAACCGGTGGAAGCGCCGGAATTGGCAGAGCTGTCGGTGCCTCATGTGCTTTTGGAGGCGGCAGGGATTCCGCTGGATGACGATCTGGACATCCGCTGTGAGGACGGCGCTATCATCATCGGCAGTGCCGATCCCGTAAAGCAGCTGCCACCTCAGCTCATGGAGCTGTTCGACAGCCTCGGCGTGAGCTATGACACCATCCGCTGTGTGCTGGAGGGAGGTGCGGAGGATGAATAAGAAGCCCATCTACAAGCTGATGGACGGCAAAGGACGTGTGCTGATTCCCAAGGAACTGCGCACCGCCAGCGGCATGGATTACGGCGATATCGTGCGCCTTAATATATCCAACGGCATGGTCAGTGTACAAAAGGTGGATATCATCGAAATCGGCGACCAGTCTCCGGAGGCGGTGGAGGCCTATGTCCGTGCGGCGTTCAAGACTATGCCTGACGATACAAGACTTTCCCTCATTTCCGATCTGACTGCCCTACTGCAGCAGAAAAAGGAGGGCTAACGGATGGAAAGAAAATCTCTATTTACTGATAAAGACTGTTCGGCAACAGGCTTAAACTGCAGTATTCAGGGGGAAGTTGTCGTATTAAGTCAGGACACACCTGAAAGGCAGCTGTACTTCTGCCTATGCGGAAATGGGGCCGGTACCAATCCAAGCGGCTGTGCTGTATTTTTAGTATCGCTCCGTACCGGGGAGTTTGCCCTGAAAAAACGCAGTGAGGTCATCGGCATCCTTAAGCCAGAGCTTCTGCCGGACAGTGCCAAGCTGCAGCTCTCCCAAATCAGACCGGTGGGAGCGCTGGATTTAAAGAATTATGAGCCGAAATACAGTGGCTACAGCTTTCTGCCCGATGGCCGCTATGCTTCTGGCGTGTGGCTCTGCACCGAACAAGAAGCGCTGGATTATATGGAGATGCAGAAGCCATACCAGCATCGCATCATGATCTGCGACCGGGATGATTTTTGTGTGCTGGAGCTACAGGAGGGCAGGCTTCTCCATCCAACAGAGGAAGCAATGGAGGCCTTCCGGCAGGCCTCGGAGAACGGAGGTCTTACTATGACATAAAGGAGGCACAAGATCATGAGAAATATCCGGATGGAAAAGGATATCATCCTATACTACGGCAACCCTGCCGGTTATGTCAGCGGCGGCAAGGCGATGGTTGATCCCTTGTTCGAGTCGGAGGAACTGAAAGCCTTTCTTAGCCGCCAAAAGGATATCGGCGAGGTGAAATGGACGGACGGTGTGTATGACCACCTTGTGAATGGTCAGCGGGATAACCAAGAACTCACCCTGCTGAAAAGCTGCCGTGTATGGCAGCTAAAACCCGAATCGGATCTCCAGATGCGCTTCATCAGTCACGCTGATTTCTGTAAAGAGTTTGGAGAGCCGCAGATGTCCGATTATCAAACCGTCTATGACGGCGAAGTGGAAACCAACGATCTGGAGGCACTCTACACCAAATTCAATACAGCTCACCCTCCCGGTTATGTAGGGCATTCCCTGTCTATGTCGGATGTGCTGGAGCTGTACGATGAAAATGGCAGCAGCTTCTACTACTGCGACCGCTTCGGCTTTCAGGAAATCCACTTCAAGTCTCCGCCACAAACCCAGACCATGCAGCTCTAAATATAGGTCTTACTTTAAAATATTACAAAACAAGGAGGAAAGTTAGAATATGAACTCTAAAACAAAGAGGTTCTGTTCCATCGGATTGGCAATTTGTCTGATATGTTCCATGTTCGCAGGGAGCGCATATGCGACAAAGCTGATATTTACGGACAGTGTCAATCATTGGGCTGAGAAAGCTATCAACGAACTTGCAGACAAAGGAATCCTTTATGGTTATCCTGATGGCTTGGTTCACCCAGATGAACTTATAACAAGAGGTGAGTTTGCTTCTCTTGTTGCAAGAACAATGAAACTTCCCAATCCCGACAACGAAAATGTGGCCATTGTATTCAAGGATATTGCAGGGCATTTTGCAGAAAAGGATATCGAAGCACTGGTCATTGCAGGGATTATTGGAAAAGATGACTTCGGTGAAAGGTTCTGTCCGGATGAACCCATCACACGAATTGAAATGATTAGAATGCTGATAAAAGCAATTGGAAAGGGAGAGCATTCCAAAGACTGCTCCTGCAATACCGGGTTTGCTGATGACGATCTGCTCACAGAAGAACAGCGTAAGTATGTCTGTGCAGGAAAGCACTACTGCATCATTTGTGGATTTCCTGATGGCACGGTCAGACCCAACGATGTGGCTACCCGTGGTGAAGCTTTTGAGATGCTCGTAAGCACGGAGAAAGCAAAAGAACAGATAAAAGAGCAGGAAAGCAAGCCTCCGGTAGATAAGCCAGCAACTGGCGATTCCTCATCAAGCGGAGGCGGCTCCTCCACTGTCCCGGCTCCGCAGTTTAGCTTTATACTCCCTGCCAATGCATATAAAGGTGATGAAATTAAATTAGAACCAACAAGCCGCTATGTAAAAAGCGTGGTGTGGACAGTCAGAAAAGATGGTGTATCACTTGAACTGGATAAGGTTTTGAATGGTGTTCTTAATGAGAACGGAGGCTCTATCTCCTTTTTGGATACAGGCAATTTTGTGCTTACGGCTACAGCTGTTAATAGTCGTGGCAAGGAGATCAAACATGAACAGAGCATCCATATCTACCCTGTTATCACTACAGGGTTTTCGCTGCCTAAAACAGCTCACACTGATACAGCTGTTTCGGTAGATTTAAAAACAACAGATCTTGGCAGTAATCAGGTGATATGGACATTAAAGAAGGAAGGGTTAGAAATTGACCTTGCAGATGCTCTGAACGGTGAACTTGAAGCAGATGGAGGCATAGTGGTGTTTAAAAATAAGGGCAGCTATGTTCTCACCGCTTCTATTGCGGATGAATTGGGTAAAACTGTGTCAGCTTCACAAACAATCACCATATATCCCGTTGCACAAGTCAAAGTAACCCTACCAACAGTAAGTCATACGGATAAGACGGTAAACTTTTATTCAGAAGTAACAGATGCAGAAGATATGACTGTGGACTTTTCTCTCACCAGAAATGGAGAAACCGTGCAGATCACAGACTATGTTGAGGGAGATCTAAACGCGGGCAGCATTCGCTTTAAAGAAAAAGGTGTATATGCCCTTACAGTAATAGCCACAGACAAGACCGACCGAATATTTACAGATACCGCAAACATTACGGTATACCCTGTAGGTTCTTCCGGTTTTTATCTGCCTGAAATTTTCCATACTGACAGCGAAGTCACTCTTCAGGCTAATTTTTCCGAAATCGGCAACCACACCGTAGAATGGACGCTAACGAAAAATGGTAAACCGATAAATCTGCAGGATGCCATAAGCGGAGGCCTTACCAACGCAGGTGGTACTGTTCAATTTAAGGAACAAGGAAGCTATGTTCTTAAGGCGGCATTCACGGATAATGGTGGCAGAAACTACAGTTACGAGCAAGGATTTAAGGTATATCCCGTGCCGACTGTGCGATATAGCCTTCCCCAATACGCACATACAGATAGCGACATCGCCATAAAAGCTCAAGTGACTGCACTGGATGACCTCAACATTGAATGGCTTGTGGACAATACCTATGGCTTTCAGGACTTCGATACCTTTGTAGACGGTGAACTGAGCAATGAGGGCGGTACAATACGTTTTAAGAGGGCGGGTATCTACGAGCTTGTCGCAAGAGTTACTGATGAAACAGGCCGTGTATTTTTATTCGAGTTTGGCGGCAAATGCGAGGTACTCCCCGTGCTTTCTATTGGCTTTGAACTTCCTGCCCTCGCTTATACTGATAGCACAATCGACATCAGAACACATGGCAATAACAATGTGCTTCCCGTTGAATGGTCTTTGAGTAAGGGTGAAAAAACTGTTTCATTGGGAGATTTTATCAACGGTACTCTCAATGCACAGGGAGGAAAAATTGGATTCATAGCTGACGGAGAGTATACACTGACTGCAACCATGACCGACTTTTTGAAGCGAAGCTACAGCCATAGTCAAACCATTCGTGTTCTGCCGGTTATCAGCTATGATTTCATTCTTCCAAGTACCATTCATTATGGAACGCAGTTTACAGTATCGCCGAAGAACGTTTTAAGCCTTGGCTCCAACAGTGTAGTTTGGTCACTGAACAAGGATGGAGAGCACGCCGAATTTACAGGTGTGCTGACCAATGATGGGGGTAAAATATCTATCCATCATACCGGAACATTTACGCTTACTGCCGCTGTAACAGATAGCGCAGGCAGACTGTTTTCACAAAGTCATAACATCACAGTGACCAACACGGCACCCAATACCCCAGTGATTACTGCTACACCTACCAGAACCGTAAAAGATGGGAAATTCCTTGTCAATGTAAATGCTGCAGCGACCGATCCAGATGGTGACGATGTTATCTTGGAATGGGATGGAACAACTGCAGACAGCTATTATCCTGTGGGTTCCCATACCATCAGGGTAAGAGCTAAAGATGATGCGGGGGATTATTCCGATTGGATTTCAAAGACTTTTACAATTACGAACGCTGCACCGAGTGTTCCCATCATCAACAGAACCCCAAGCGGAAATAGCGTAATACCGGGAACACCAGTGACAATCACAGCACAAAGCAATGATTCGGACGGTGATGCTATCACCTACATTTGGGAAAACCGTAAAGCAGAGACACAAGTATATCCCTTGGGTAAAAATGTAGTCAGAGTAAAGGCTGTTGATTCGACCGGAGCTGAATCTCCGTGGTCAGCGATTGTGTTTTTTGTCATGGACTCCAACGGCAGCGGTGGAATGGTGCTGACAGGCCCGGATTCTGTTATTTTGGAAAATGGAATTGAAGATGCTACGATTCGTGATTACACCTTTACTGTACCTCCCGTATCAGGGCATAACGGAAGCGATTATGGCAGAGTTAGAGGCTATAACACTCTGACAAAGCAATGGGATCAGCTGGATTACGGCACAACAAACAATGGCATAACGTTCCAAAGAACGCTGGAAGTCGGTGTGTATAGCAAGCTGGAGTTTTACTACTACACAAACCATAACTGTATGTATAACAAGAGCAACATCACCTATTCTGTAACCTATCATTTTGAGTAAGAGAATGTATAAAGAACGGAGGATTAAAATATGCCAACAATCGATGTCAAAATCAACTCCATCTACCCGCCCGGTACCAGCGGCAACATCCGTGCCTTTGCTTCAGCAACGGTGGACAGCTGTCTCGGCATCCGGGGCATTAAGGTGGTGGAGGGTGGTCGTGACGGTCTCTTTGTTTCCATGCCAAGCCGCAAGACCGAAAACGGCTACAAGGAAATCTGCTTCCCGGTGACCAAAGAGTTCCGGGAACAGCTCCACAAGGCGGTACTGGACAGCTACCAGCAGGTTGTAGCCATGAACCAAGCCCCGGTGCAGCCGCAGGGAGCTGCACCGGAACAGTCCCAGCCACCCATGCAGATGGGCGGTATGTAAGCATCCCGTCAACCCAACAACAAAAACATTTTGGAGGTAAAACACAATGAAAAAAATAATGAACAAGATTACTCATAAGGCAAATATGCTGGCAGTCAGGGCAAGAACGCCGCTCACCAACAACCGTGGGGAGGGCTTCGTAGATACCGCAATTAAGATTTTAATGGCGGTTGTCATCGGTGCTCTGGTGCTGGCCGGATTGTATCTGCTCTTCGACCAGACCGTGCTGCCCACCCTCACCCAGCGTATCAAGGAAATGTTCAACTATGCCGGATAAGCTGGCCGCTGCGCAAGCGGTCTTTTTTATTGCCCTATTGTGTTCGGCATCGGCGATTGACTTTGCGAAACGCATTGTTCCCAACTGGATTAGTATTGCTATTGCCACTGTTTCCATATTGGATTTTACACCAGTTAAAATGCTGGGAATCCTTGTTGCCCTGCCGTTTTTAGCGGCAGCAATATTCTGCGGTGGCATGGGCGGCGGAGATATCAAGCTGATGGCGGCCTGTGGTCTTGTGCTGGGGCTTCCAAAAGGGTTGCTTGCGACAACTGCAGGGTTAAGCCTGCTGCTACTCTACGTGGCAGTGTATCGGATTATTTGCAAGGTGCAAGGACGGGAGGCGCAAAGCGCCTTCCCTCTTGCACCTTTTTTATCGGCGGGCTGTCTGCTCGCTTACTTCATTTAAGGGAGGAAATCAAACCATGAGTTTTTTTAAGAATAGAACGGTTATTGGCGTGATTTGCATTGTGCTGTCCCTGCTGATCTGCTTTGCCGTAACGCCGCTGTTTAACCAGAGCATCAGCAAAAAAACCGAAATTGTGCGGGTGGCAAAGCCCATCAAAATAGGGGAAGCCATCACCAAAGACATGGTGCAAACCGTAGAGGTGGGCGGCTACAATCTGCCGGAGGATGTTGTCAGACATACGGATACGATCATCGGCAAATTTGCCTCCGCTGATTTGGTGCCGGGAGATTACATCATCAGCTCCAAAATCGTCGATGCCCCTGCTGCGGAAAACGCCTATCTCTACAATCTGACCGGAGAAAAACAGGCGATTTCTGTATCGGTTAAGAGCTTTGCCGCAGGGCTGTCCGGCAAACTAATTTCCGGAGATATTGTGTCAATCGTTGCTCCAGATTACAAAAAGCAGGGCGTGACAGTCATTCCGCCGGAGCTGCAGTATGTGGAGGTCATCGCCGTCACAGCAGGCAGCGGCTATGATGCCAATACGGTCGAGCAGAAAGAAGCCGTGGATGCAGATGAAAAGGAGCTGCCTGCCACCGTCACTTTGCTGGTCACACCAGAGCAGAGCAAAAGCCTTGCCGAGCTGGAAGCAGACGGAACCCTTCATGTATCCCTCGTTTACCGTGGCAGCAAGGAAAATGCGGCAAAGTTTACCGAGGCGCAGGACTTGGTGCTTTCCAAGCTGTATCCCGATAAGCCGGAAACTCAGGAAAGCGAGGATAACAGCCAGCTGGAAGCCCCTGCGAATACACCGGTGGAAAGCGGGGCTGAGTAAATGCTGAACTTCAAAAAAGGCGGTCTGTTCAGCCGCAAGGACAACATAGAGCCTCCGGAGATAGAACCGGATAACGCCGCACAGGTACTGGCAATTTGGGGCAGCCCCGGCTGCGGCAAGACCACGGTGGCGGTCAAACTGGCCAAGTATCTGGCAGACAGAAAAAAGAATGTGGTGCTGCTTTTATGCGACTGCACCACGCCTATGATCCCCTGCATCTGCCCGCCCGGTGATTTAGAGGGCGGCCATTCCCTTGGAAGTATTCTTGCCGCCAATTCCGTTACCGAATCGCTGGTGAAAAACAACTGCAATACCCATAAGCGCATGAACCATCTGGCGGTCATCGGTCTGCAAAAAGGAGAAAACGAAAACTGCTATCCTCCCGTTACACCGGCTCTGATAAAACAGCTTATCGAAGTGCTGCGTGACATGGAAAGCCATGTCATTATCGACTGTGGCAGCTCCATCTATTTTGACGAGCTGTCCACCATCTCCATTCTGGAGGCCGATGCGGTGCTGCGGCTCATAAACTGCGATTTAAAATCAGTCAGTTACCTGTCCAGCCAGCAGGAGTATCTGCGGATGGCCGGGTTTGACTTTGACAAGATGTATAAGGCAGTCAGCAATGTAAAATCCAATGAAGCCAGTCAGAACATGGAACAGGTGCTGGGCAGTGCTGTATTTACTCTGCCGCACTCCCCGGAGTTGGAGGCTCAGGTGCTGGCCGGAAACCTATTCGCTGACTTGTCCCTGAAAGACAGCCGGGGCTTTCGCAGGGAAATCGAAAAAATAGCAAAGGAGGTGTTCGAGGTATGAGCAGGCATAACCTGTTTTTTTCACCGGAGCAGGAAACTGAGGATTTCCACAGTGTGCTGCAACAGGTGCAGGAGCATATATCCGGGCAGCACAGCGAACTGCTATCAGACGGCAACGCTGCCGAAGCCAAGGCGCATATCAAGCGGTATATCGCCAAGTTTGTGCAGGACAGCCGTGTGGCGGTAAAAGGCATGACACAGCAGCAGCTGGTGGATGCCCTGTATACCGAAATGGCTGAGTATTCCTTTCTTACCAAGTACATCTTTGCTGACGACATCGAAGAAATCGACATCAACAGCTGGCGGGATATTGAAATCCAGTACGCCGGTGGGCGCTGCGAAAAGCTGCGGGAACACTTCGACAGCCCCCAACACTGTATCAATGTGCTGCGCCGGATGCTTCATGTGTCCGGTACCATTCTGGATGACCAATCCCCTCTGGTGGTCGGTACTCTTGCAGAAAACATCCGTATTGCTGTTATGAAAAGCCCCATTGTGGATGCCAGCGTAGGCGCTGCCGCCTCCATCCGTATCGTCAACCCCAATAACATGGAGAAAGAGGATTTTATAAACGGTGGTACGGCAACCGCTGAAATGCTGGATTTTCTATCGGAGTGCATCCGCTACGGCATTTCGGTGTGCATTGCGGGAGCCACCAGCAGCGGTAAGACCACCGTGGCAGGCTGGCTGCTTACCACCATTCCCGATAACAAGCGCATTTTTACCATTGAAAACGGCAGCCGGGAGCTTTCCCTCATCCGGGAAAAGGACGGCAGGGTCACCAATTCCGTAGTGCATACCCTCACCCGCAACAGCGAGAACGAGCTGTACCGTATTGAGCAGATTGACCTTGTGGACATCTCCCTGCGCTTCAACCCCGACATTATCGTGGTAGGCGAAATGCGTGGTGCGGAGGCCAATGCTGCACAGGAAGTAGCCCGCACCGGTGTGGCGGTGGTTACCACCATCCATTCCAACTCCTGCGAATCCACCTACCGCCGTATGGTTTCCCTCTGCAAGCGAGCGGTGGATATGTCGGATGAAACCCTCATGGGCTATGTGACCGAGGCCTATCCCATTATCGTGTTCTGCAAGCAGCTGGAAAATAAGCAAAGGCGGCTCATGGAAATTATGGAGTGCGAAATCCTGCCGGACAACAGCCGCCATTACCGCACCCTGTTCCGGTACGAGATTACCGAAAATCGCTATGAAAACAATCAGTTTTATATTACCGGACACCATGTAACGGTTAATCCCATATCCGACAGCCTGTGTAAACGGCTGATAGAGAATGGTATGCCGCAGGAACGCATCAATCTTCTTAAGAAAGGGGGGCAAATATCCATATGACAACCATTCAACTGCTGGCCTGTATCGGTATGATTACAGGCTTTTTTCTACTCATCGGCCTAAAACCGATGGAATTCACCGATGGGTTGTTTTCCTTTCTCACCAGAGAAAAGAAATCTATCAAGGATGAGATCAAAGCGGCACAGCGCCGCCAAAAGCCGGGATTTCTGAAACAGCAAATTCATATGGCGCAGGAGGTGCTGGCCATGACCGGCAGGAGCAATCGCTTTTCTCTGATTTGCGCCTGCTCTTTGCTGCTTTTTGCCATCGGTGCCGCTATTGCCATTGTGATGGGCAACTTATTTCTGGCTCCGGTGATGGCGGCAGGCTTTATGATGCTGCCTTTTTGGTATGTGCAGCTCACCGCCAGCCATTTCAAAAAGGACATTGCTGCCGAGCTGGAAACAGCCTTGTCCATTGTCACCACAGCCTACCTGAGAAGTGAGAATATCCTTACAGCAGTAGAGGAAAATCTCCACTACCTGAACCCGCCGGTGCATCAGGTGTTCAAGGACTTTGTCCTGCGGGTCAAGTTGATTGATCCCGATGTGTTGGAGGCCATCAGGGTGCTGCGCACCAAAATCGACAACGAAGTATTCCGGGAATGGTGCGATGCCCTATGTGATTGCCAGCATGACCGCAGCTTGAAAAGCACCCTGACTCCCATCGTTTCAAAGCTCAGTGATATGCGGATTGTGAACGGCGAGCTGGAATATCTCGTATTTGAACCCCGCAAGGAATTTATCATCATGGTCATCTTTGTCATCGGCAATGTTCCCCTCATGTATCTCCTGAACAAAAGCTGGTACGACACGCTGATGCACACCCCATTGGGGCAGATCATTCTGGCAATCAGCGCCGCTCTTATTTTTATCTCCACGGCCTGCGTGATCCGGCTTACCAAGCCCATAGAATACAGGAGGTGATGGTGATGGGATTACTTTTTTTATTTGGAATTACGTTGGCGGCAGGGCTGTTTTTTATTTTCTTGGATGTGCTGCACCTACCGTACCTCAGCACTGCTAAGGCTATGCTGAATACTACAAGATCAGAGAAAAAAGCAGCAAGGAGCTTGGAAACCTATCTCATGACTTGGGCGGTAAAGCTCTCTAAATATATCCGCATGGACGAGTACCGCAAGCATCGGCTGAAAAATGTGCTGAAAGCCACCGGTATGAACATGGAGCCGGAGGCCTATCAGGCCTATGCGCTGGTGAAATCCGGTGTGATTCTGCTGCTGGCAATCCCGGCAGGATTAATCTTTCCCTTGCTGGTGCCGGTGGTGGTGTTCCTTGCGGTCATGGTGTACTTTAAGGAAACTAAAAAGGCAGACGAAAGGCTGTCCGCAAAGCGAGCCTCCGTGGAAAAGGAACTGCCCCGTTTTGTTGCCAACATCGAACAGGAGCTGAAAGCCTCCCGTGATGTGCTGGCCATCGTAGAGAACTACAAAAAAAACGCCGGAGAAGCCTTTGCCGGAGAGCTGACCGTGCTGGCAGCGGATATGCGTTCCTCCAGCTACGAGGCAGCCCTTACCCGGTTTGAGGCAAGACTCAATTCGCCCATGCTCTCGGACGTGGTGCGAGGCCTTATCGGTGTACTGCGTGGGGATGACAGCACGGTGTATTTTCAGATGCTGGCGCATGATTTCAAACAGCTGGAGCTGCAGCGCCTTAAAGGTGAAGCGCAGAAAATACCGCCCAAAATCCGTGTGTTTTCCTTTCTCATGCTGATGTGCTTTCTCTTTACCTATCTGGCCATCATCGCCTATGAGATCATCAAATCCCTCGGCGGGATGTTTTAGGGAGGGGTGAGCATGAAGAAGATCTTAAAATCCAAACGTGGCGAGGGATATATTGATGTGTGTGTTCTTGTCCTCTGCGCCATGCTGGTCATTGCACTGGCCGTGCAGGTGCTGCCGGTGTTCATCGTTAAAAATCAGCTGGATACCTACGCCACCGAGCTGTGCCGGGAAGCGGAAATCTCCGGCAGGGTGGGCAGTGAAACCAGCCGTCGTGTAGCGGTTCTCACCGAGCAGACCGGGCTGAGTCCCCGGATTTCATGGTCAAAGACCGGCAATATCCAGCTGAACGAGGAAATCACCGTGACCTTGACCTTAGAGAAGAACATCGGACTGTTCGGCGGGTTTGGTTCGTTCCCCATTACCCTGCGCTCGGAAGCCTCCGGGAAAAGCGAGGTGTATCACAAATGAACAAGCTAAAATACATTCTCAGGGATAAGGCCGGGAACGGCTTCCCTTTGGTGGTAGCCATTACGCTGGCTCTTGTGATTATCCTGTGTGGCGTGATAGAGTATTTTCGGCTGAATATTATCGCCAGCGGTGTAAAAGAAGCCTTGGAGGATGCCATCATCGTGACGGTCAACGACAACTATGCCGATGTGTATCACGGCGTGCGGGAGGGCTACAGCGGCGGCTACCAGCCGGACGGCTCCTCTTTTTCCTATAGCGTGAACACCGGCGACATTTACGGCTACATGGACGGTGTCCTCGGCATGGAAGCTGTGGGCGACAGCCATGTGAAATATGCTGGGGATGCTTTGGAATACAAGCTCTCCCGTTTGGATGTCACCATCCGCAATGCGCCGCTGGCTCCGTCTTACCCAAAAAACGCACAGCGATTTGAAGCGGATGCGGTGATCTGGCTGGAGGTTCCCGTTTACTTTGGTGGCAAGGAGCTGGCTCCCATGAAAATCAAGCTCAAGGTTCAGGCGGGATATACCGAGGTGTTTTAACTGTTCAGGAAAGTATCTGGACTTCTGAGAAAAATTATAGTATGGTGTGTCATACACAAAGATAATATTCACACTGCCAAAGGAGGTTTTCAATATGAATGATAAAATAAAAAGAAGGCTTACCATTGCAGGCGCTTCGCTTATCGGCCTTGCGCTTGTGATTGCCATCGGGATGCAGTTTACCAAGGAACCCGTGAGGCCGGATGCTTCTTCACAGGAGCCGGTCAGCTCTTCGGATGTAGCTCCTGATATACAGAATAACACAGAGAAAAAAGAGGTGGTCGTTTCTCCGCAGCCCACACCGGAGCCGGAAAGCTCGGAAATGCTGCCGCCCCAAACCGATCTACCGGAGCAGAAGCTCCAATCCGATCCGGTAAAGCCGGAAGCTCCCGCAAAACCTGAGCTGCCAAAGGATGCGGATACCACCAACCCGTCCAAGCCGCCAGAATACAAGCCGGAGGATACGGAAAAGAAACCGGCTTCATCCGAAAGCAAGCCGCAGGGTGGTGAAACAAAGGATGGTAAAATTTATGTGCCTGGATTCGGATGGATCGATGATGTTGGTGAGGGGCAAGGTTCGACTGCAGATGATATGTATGAAAACGGTAATAAGATCGGGGAAATGAATTAGATATAAAATAATTCAAAGGATTGCACAGCAGAAATGCTGTGCTTTTTCTTTTGCAAAGGAGGCGCTGTATGAAACGAATATTTAGTATTTTGCTTGTACTTGCCCTACTGTGTTCCTCCCTGTATGCTGTACCGGCTTATGCGGTCGGGGATGGAAATGTGGACGGAGGTGGCGGTGGCATGGGCGATGGTACCAGCACCAATTCATGGACTCCGGGAAATGAGGGTGTGCGGGTAACGGTGGTTAGGGCAAGTGATCATGCTTCTGTTACAACACCTATAGATCTAACAAATAAAAAACCTACTAATATTAGGCTACACTTTGGTAAAGTCAGTAAACTTTCATATTCAAGGGGTTCTTCATTAAGTCCAAGCGGCCAGAGTTACTCTTTTCTTAATCCTGCACAATCGTTGCCTCGCATCATTAGCACCAATGGCAGCAACAACATTGCCGCCATTAAAAGCTATTTTACTGATGAACAGGTCATTCGTTCTATTTCGGGTCTTGTAGGAATGGACTTTGATACCTTAATCAGCGGCGAGTACAAGCTACTTTTGGAACCCATCGCCTATTACAAATTTGAGGGTGTTATGATTGCCACCACGGCTACGGAAGCCGCCATGTATGACGAACAGGTAAACGGCCTTCTGAGAAAGAGAATGGTATCTCTTTCCCATAAAAATCTGCCCCTTGCCATGTTTTTGGAGGTGGCGGATCTTAGCTACCCGGCATGGTCAGGAAGCCGGAGCAAAGCTGCATCCAATGCGGATATTAAGGCGGCTCTCGGCCTTGGTATCGTGCGATTTAAGGATATGCCCGGCGAGTCGCCGGAGGTTTCCGTGTATGATTACGAATATCGGGTCAATACCGAGGTTATCACGGCAATCACAGTTAGCGGCGGTCAAAGCGATCCGGATCACCCGGTATCCGCTATCTTTTATGTGAATGGTAGAAGCTACCGGGTTAGCAATATCTATTATCCCGATGGTGACAGCCAGCTGGCGTGGATACGATGGACAACGCCAAGCACCCCGCAGCAGACGACGATCACAGTTTCTGTGTCTGGAGGCGGCAGCTCCAGCAAGGCGACAATTAATATAAATATCGTTGACCTTGATAAGAATCTGCCACCTAATCCCGTGGCAGATGATCGCAATGATAGCTTTAGAAAGTCCGCTGTTCCAAACAATCCGCAGCAGACTTCTGCCAGCTGGACGGTCTGGCGCCCTTGGTGGCAGGAGCATTGGGTATGGCACAGTGACTGGAACTGGTATAGCGATGGTGATGGCAGCGGTCATTGGGAGGATGACGGTGAATGGGTCGATGAGGGCTGGTGGGAGTTTGACCTTGACCGGTATCAGGCCAGCCTTTCGGCAAGCATGGCAATCCAGCCGGATGACAAAAGCCCCACCGCAAGCGGCAAAACCATGAAATCCGGCTACGGCATCAATCAGACGGTTTCTACCAGAGTCAGCACTAACCAGTCCTCGGCGGTAACCGGGGCGCAGAATGCGGTGACCTACTTCCCGGAATTCGGGTATCAAACCTACTGGAGGCTGCTGGAACGCATGAGTTCCGGCTACAATTCCCGGTTTGAGTTTCAGAAGAATCCCTACAGCACCTACAACCGCAGAACTCATTTTTCACCGATTTGGTTTCCGGATGGAAAATATGAGCCGTACACATGGCTGATTGATTGCTGGTCACCCGCTGGGATGCTTTCAATAAACCTCACGGACAGCGTAACCATCCGAGATAATTTGTGGAGCGACTGGCACATTGCGCCTCAGAAACCCAATTAAAAACAGAGAAAAAACAAGGCCGCAGCGAACCGAAAGCTGCGGCCTTGCCATTCTCAACCCTATGAAGAAAGGTGGAAAGTCAATGAAATCGAATCGAATTGCAATGCTTCTGTGCGTGGTTCTGCTTCTGTGTCTGATGTTTGGCACAACAGCATATGCAGCGGGAACCGGTGATGTAGCCGGGGCGATTGAGGGAACGTGGAATACCGCTTCCCAGCAGATTAAAACCGTGGTTAATAAGGTAGTATTCCCCGCCATCGACCTGATTCTGGCGGTGTTTTTCTTTGCCAAATTGGGCACCGCTTATTTTGATTATCGCAAGCACGGTCAATTTGAATGGGGTGCGACGCGTTCCTAGCTGAAAAGGTTAGGCACTAAATAATGAACGTGTA